>UMFG01031750.1_pt1 | contig 11032 bp, 7 predicted proteins | sample 1964961 | NCBI WGS metagenome assembly UMFG01 (sample SAMEA4836041, study PRJEB28245) | human gut metagenome | biome: gut microbiome; material: fecal sample | place: Denmark | collected 2008
TTTGCCTACTTCGCCTGCCCAAATTATACCCTTCAGATACCACTTCTTCGGGTTGTCGTCGGGCATACGGTCGAGCAGACGCTCACATTCCTCACGCGACTTGCCGAGCTGCGCATGTAGTTCTGTCCAAATAATTGCACGGTTGAAGTCGCCAGAATTGAGGATATAGCGCTCAGCCTCCTTTATATCGTCTATCTGTTTCTGATTTGTTATCTGTCCTTCCAGATATGCGCTATAGCCCTTTTGAAAAACGACAAGTTTGCGCATACGTTTCGTTGCCTCTTCCTGTACGTTCTTTTTCTCCAGCATCCCGACGAAGAGCAAGGCCGAGTCGAGTTTTTCCTCCTGTAAATACATCACAGCCTGGTTGAGTACAATCTGCTCGCGATTCAACATCACGGGGTTCATGGCATCACTCTTGTCCCATGTATTCACAGGCTTGCGCATGTCGATGAACGGCTTCAGAATATTCACATCCGGCATACCATTGCGACTTGCAATAAGTGCCATGCGGTTTGCCACATACGGAGCGAGTCTGAACGAGGTGTAATCCGACTGCGATGTGATGTGCTTATAGGCAAGCATCGTGATGGTGTCAAGCTCCAAAGGATCTGTAACGTTAGCGAAGAGGTTGAAATAGTCACCATTTGAGAGGGTCTTCTTACCTGAAACATAATCTGGCTTTTCTGCAAAATATGTCTCTACAACCTCATCGGCAGTCATAATATGCTTCCTCAAGTATTTGTACTTACAAACCATGACACGCTCTCTTTCAAATATCGGCTCCAGATGAGTAGACCAATAAGGCAAGTCCTTCAACATCTTATAGCCTGCATTGTTCGGATTTGCGTCCACAATCGCCTTTACTTGGTCATACATCTCTTGATTTGCCAACTTCTGCACCTCAACAAGAAAATCCTCCCAGGTATAAAGTCGTGGTTCAAGCGTTGCAATAGGCACACCGTTTTTTATTTTGCTGTTGAGAAATCTACGCGCATAGTCCGCACGCTTGTTGGCAAGCAACGTATTGCGCTCTACAGAACCTTCCGGCGAAGAACTACCCTGCACCGAAACACTCCAAAGTTGGTCGCCGTATGACTTCAGTTCGGCAACGATGTTGTTCTGGATGACTGTGTTCAGCGAATCGTTTGTCAGAATGTCTTTTCCCTGTTCAAACCGCAACGGCAGGTCGCGACTCATCGGCACCGTATTTTCCTCTGCAGGCTCCATGAAGTCATCGGTCAGCTCCATATCAGCGGCAGCGACAGACAGATCAAGGAACTTCAAAGGCTTGAACGCAAGGCACGAACCCGTAGGCAGGTCACCACTATCCCATATAACATGATGATAATCTTCAAGCACAACACGGAAGCAACCTCTGTAATTCTTGTCCTTATTAGGCTTTTTGTATGGCACCAGTGTGTTATATTTCACCTTCTTGTTACTCTTGAGCACATACGACGAGTCATAGCCACGCGCTACAGAATCATTCTGCTGATAATCGAAACCCATGCGCTTGTCCTGCTTCTTATGATAGTCGGCAGATTCCAGAATGATAGGCTTCAAATAAGCCAAAGTGTCTTCCGTCTGACAATCTACAGCCATCGGCTGACAGATAATACGCGACTTGTCCGTAACAAGTCCTGCTGGAATTTCAAATCCTACAGGAAAATTAACCGTATCACCTAAATATATAGGAGGGTTGGTAGTCACGCTCGGTCCGTTATCACCATAAGAACCAAAAACGACTGTATCGTCAAGAATCTGGTCCTTGCTCACAAGCACCGCTGGTATAAGGGTCTGTCCCTCCTTTACCTCAACGGCAACTGCACCATAATCCTGATGAAAAACCACTACTCCGCGACCTGCTATAAGTGCCTCTTCAAACTCGCCGTTTCCTCGTGACTTCTTCAAGACGATTTCCTCTTCTTTCAGAACCTTCTCTATGGCACGGTCGTCACCGCTAAAATACTGCGTTTGTGCAAAATCGAGCTTTTTCTTCAGATATTCAGCCCTTTTATACGAAGAGCAAACGCAATAGAGCACAGTCTTTGCCGACTTTTGTTTATTACCTTGCTTAATGTACACCTTTACCTTCACTCTATGCGCACCTTCGTCCTCCTGCTGCAGAACGGCAGCCGTAGCGGTGAAGGTGACAAGCAGTATAGCTATCAGCGCGAAGCATATATGTCGTAAAAAGTTTCGTTTCATTGTTATTGTGTGTTATTATATTATTTGAGGATGTAAGCCACTGAGATGCCTATGCGTTGTGGCATGAGGTAATAACCAGACGCGTTCGGTCTGTTGAGTCCGCCTACCACATAGTCGCCGTAGTTATCTCCTGCGAAGTATTCCTTACGATTGTAGCCTACAGCAGCCACTCCGGCGTGGAAGTCGATAAAGAGTCGCTTTGTGACATTCATTACGTAACCAAATGTGATGCCACCACCGTAAGCTATACCTTTGTACACTTTTCCTTTTATAGAAGCATCGTAAATTGCGCCTACGCCTCCAACGCCAACGAATAAGCTATGCATCGGACGTCCTGAGAAGTAGTATCTGTATTCGGGCTGTGCTGCCAACAACTTTATGTTCTTGCCATACGGCTTATTACATCCGAGCACATTGAATCCGAGGGTCGACCAGTTGCCGACCGTCATCTCCAAACCGACGCTTGGTATCATGCACGCATCCATAAGCACATCGGTGTTGACGGCGAGCTTCTGCGCCCGAGCGGAGAATACTGCCGAGAGCATCAAGAATGTCAAGAGTAATTTCTTCATTTTTACTATGTTATGTTTAAAGGTGCGGCATCGCGCTGCACCAGCGTGTTGCTTTATATATTGTGGGGCTTTGATATTTCTACTTTAGTGGGTGCTGTCCTATCGTGGGCTACACCAGTTGTATGTTTTAGGGTGTTTGTTGGGTGTTGGAGTGTTTTTGTCTGAGAAATCATTAAGAGTGGGTATGGCTTAACGCCACACCCGCTCTATAATTATAATGCTTATTCGAGTTCGATTGTGCGCTTACCCCACGGAGTAAGATAGCCATATGTCTGAATCTGCTCTGGGTCAGAAACTGAGATTACGATGTCATACTCGTAACCAGCTTGCCAAGCCTCATCAGCAGCTTCCTTGAACTTTGGCTTAATCTCGTACTGTGCTGCCTTGTACACCTTATCGGGTGCATCGGAGAGGTAGTACTCTACACGCAAGCGGAAGATACCCTTGTTGGCTAATTCTGCAGCGTCTGTACCAAGGTAGCCATTGTCTTCATACTTTTTAGAGCCGTCATCGTTAGTACCAGTCATCAGTGTCGGTACAGGGAGGAGGAAGCCGTCACCAACAGTAACACTTACGTTGTCGCCGAGGTACGGACCGTTAGTTGGGGTGCCGATAGTATTGCCGTCCTTGTCCTTCAACTCGAAGGCATTGTCCTCAGTGTTATGGTTCTTAGCAGTAGTCCAATCGACAACAAACTCGCCTTCCTTACCCTTAACATCGTCAGTCAAAGCATCGAGACGATTATTGAGGTCAGCAATAGTAAGTGTACCTGCGTCAGCCACATTGAGGAGCTTAGCCGACTTGATACCCAACTTTGCAATACGAGTATTTTCGCCGCTGCCCTTTTGGAGGATGATGTTGAACTTCATGAGTTTGTGCACGAAGGTGAGCTGCGGACGGCTCTCCTTGTGTGTCTTCTCATTCCATGTTCCACCGTTAGCCTCTACGCTCTTCTTCTTGTCGCGCAGATACTTTGCGCTGTAAGCGTCCGCCTTGTCAGGATCATCTGGTTTTACGAACGACTTACCCCAGATAAGATCAGTTGTGCCGTCCAGACCTGTTATATTCACGCTGTACTTATTGCCGTTGTGCTCCACATTCGCTGAGTAAGGATAATAGCCATAGAATGTATAGCTGTACTGGCTACCCATCGGGTAATAGTGCTTAGCTTCTGTTGTGCCACCATTCTCGTCGAAGAGTGTAAGGTTTGTAACTCGTCTGCCTAAGTCGGCATCGTCAGTAGTCACAGCTTTTGCCTGAATATTCTTCAACCAAAGGAAGTTAGGGTTGTCATTGCCTTCCTGCCAAGTAATTTCCTGCTTAGCTGCAATCTTGCCAGTAGCAAGGCAGAAGAAGCCGAGGTTCTTGTCGGCAGGCGTATCGAATGTGCCGTCATATGTGCCTGTAGTAGGGTCAACATTGCCGAGCGATGCGCGGGTCTTGTTTGCCTGCTGACCAGCAGAAAGCACGATAGACACATCAGAGTTCAGTCGCTGATTGTTGCTACCGCCAGCGAGGTCGTCCTCGTTTGTGCAGCTGGTCATAAACATGGCAGCAGCCATTCCCATTAAGAATATATGCTTATTCATTTGTTTGTTGAATTTATTGTTTTTCTAAAAAAACGTTTATTCATTAGGATTGTTGAAACACTCGTCTCTTCCTCGCCTTTTGCAGCGAGGAAGAGAGTTTATATATCTCCAATCCCTTTCTGCAGGGGCAAGCCCCTACGCTTTGTATATGCACCCTTATGCGGTTGCATACTCAAATAGAGATTCTTATCAGATGCTCTGATTAAGGCTCTATTGGCTCTGGAGTTACAGTAGGCTCAGTGTACTTGCCGTTGTTCGGATCGCGGTCGTCGTCGATATCGATTGAACCACCATCAGCCCAAGGTACGAGAGTAGCTGTAACTCTGATGTCCTCAAGACCGTAAACAGTGATAGTAACCTTGTAAGACTTACCCGGCTCAAATGTCTTTGTACCGTCCATCTTGATAGTAGCCTTCTGCTCGAGAGGCATAGTAACCTTAGGATCACCAACCTTCTGAAGAACATCCTGAGAAAGAGCGATAGTAAGAGGATACTCTTTCTCACCAGGAGCAACGAGGAGAGCCTCGCCTATCTTAAGAACATCACCCATTGCTGCATTCTCATCTGTCCATGTCAAAGAAACAGGCTTAAGAGCAACGAGTGCGTCATTGTTATCTACTGCATTTTCATCACGCTGCTTTAAAGTGAGAGCAGAAGCATCGCCTGTGAAAGTAAGGAGATCAGCAGATTCCTTAGTCGCGCCTGTGTAAGCCACTGTAAGAGTACCTGTTGTCTTTGAGTCTACAGAAACACCAGTTACCTTAACAGCGTCTGTATTGCCATTTGTTGGGAGACCCGCTGTTGCCTTAGATCCTGCACGTACCTCGAATGTGAAACGTGTGAGGAGGTGGTTGAATGTGATGTTCGGCTGAACGCCCTTACGTGCAGCGTAAGCAGAGTAGAAGTTCTCAGCATAGTTGCCAAGCTTAGTAACCTCATCAGCAGAAGGAACTGCCTTGCCTGCCATGATGTCCTGCGAACCATCGATCTTGATATCAACAACACGCTTTGTAGCCTGATCTGCAGCAACATCATTACCAGTGTCATCAACAGTCCTTACAGTAGGTGTACCTGTTACAGCATCGTCAACGCGATAACCCCAGAAGTCGTAGTTGCCGCTAACCGGGTAGTAAGCGATAGTGCCGTCAGCTGTTGTAGCCAAACCAGATTTTGTGCTTTCAGCTGTATTAGGAGCCTTGAACTCCTTGTTGTTGAACACCTCTGTTTCAGCAGCTGCTGTAGTACCAACAGCCGGAGACTTGTAGTAAGCAAGATTCATGCTACCCTTCTGGAGCATGTACACCCAGAGAGTCTGGCCTGCCCATTTGTTCTCATCGTCAGTCATACCACCTACAGTACCAGTACCACGGGTCTGAACCTTAGACGAAGCAACGCCGAGACGAATCTGCTGTTCAGATGCGTTCTGCTCGCCATTTCCACCGAGAGTGTCATCATTTGAACATGCTGTCAGCATACCAGCTGCAGCCAATGCAAAGAAAAACATTTTCTTCATAGTCGTGAAAAATTTAAATTAATAATAAAGTTATTTTTAAAAGATTGTCTTATTCCTATTTTAATATCCATTGATGTTAGGGTCGTTAGGGTCTTTGTCCTGGTCGATATCAATATCTTCACCCTTGCCCCATCCGTCAACGCTTCCGCTGATCTGGATCTTCTCCAAGCCGTAGACACCAATCTTCACATTATATAATAGACCTTTCTCGAAGCTTGCTTGCTCGCCCTCTTTCTTAGCTGGCGTGATTTTGTATTCGGTCTTGTGCTCTTTCATCTCACCATGAGGTCCGTCGGGGAATTCGTATGTGAGCGTCACTACGTACGACTCCTGCGGAGCTACGAGCAAGCCGGCACCGAGCTCAACGGATGCCTCGTCCATCTTCTCCTTTGTAGTAGGCACGTGTGTAACGCCTGGCACCACTTGGCTCTCGTTGTCCGCCCACTCGTCTTTCCATTCTACCTGATAGCCTTCATCTCTCAGCTTAGGTATAATCTTGCCATAGACATTGTGCGTCTTTCCATTCTCATCGGTTTCCTTTTGGAACTCGCCCAGTTTCACCGCCTTTTGCAGCACATCAACCCCATTCTCGGGTTTGAACACGAGTTTACAGTCGTCAATGTTACGGCTTGCGACGGTGAGTGTGCCCTTTGTCAGCGTCATCACCGAAATATCCTTTATCACTACGTCCTTAGCCGACGAAGCACCTGGATAAGCAAAGAACTTCAGCATCGTAAGCTGATGTTTCATATTTACGACGGGGTGCACGTTGCGGTGTGCCGCAAATGTACTATAGTTACCAGGCGTGTTTAGTATCTTTTGCTTCTCCTCTTTGGTCAGACTGGCAGCCTTTTCGTAGATACCACCTTCGGCGAAGTCGGCTTCCGTAAGCGGAGTCTTGGCTGCGCCCACGAGCACGTCCTGATAGCCGTCGATTTCTATGTCGTAAGATATCTTATTCTGTTCGCGCTTATAGTTACTCAAATCAAGATCGTCTACGAAATAACCGAAGAAGTTGTAGCCCACATCCTGATAGCGAGAACTGTAATAGATGTCTTCAGAATAGTCTTTGGTGAGCACATTCATTGTGCCGATAAACTGGTCGGGTTCGAACTTGAACGGCATACCCAATTTGTACTCTGGTCCGTCGAGCAGACACGATGTGTTGTACTCGTCCCAGTTGCCCTCGCTCGCGTCTTTAGCATAGCGAGATCTCAGCATAGATGGTGCTTCCGTTAGCACTCCCTGTCCGCCGTTTGGATCGGCATCGTTGTAAGCACGGAATGCGAAGATGTTGAACTTAGCATTCAAGTACTTTTCGCGGTTGTATGCCACGGTCTCCATTGGTTCGAACGCACCCGTACCACGTGTGCCCACAGAGCCACGTGTGTCGGACACTACCGAGAAGTATGCCGGATTACTGGTATATAGCAAAATCGATGTTTTGTCGATGTTGACATCCTCATCGTTTGTTGGCGGTTTTCCTGCGGTAGGTCCAAGTCTGGATAAGAGACATTGCACGACGCTGTGAGCAGCAGTGTTACTGCAGCTGTCAAGATGTTAACAATATGTTTCGTTCGTTTCATCTTATAGGTTATTTTTTAAATGTCGATATTTATATCGGAATCCGTTTGTATCCAACGATCGAGAGCGTCACCACCCTTGTCTATATTACCGACCGTTTTTCCATCAAGAAGTATTTCGGCACTGATGTTTATTGCCCCGTGTTCGCCATTGCGGTACACGTACTTGTTATCAGATGTCGTTTTCATCAGTTTCGCTTGGTTCAGAGTGTTGTAGAGGTTTATGATGCCCTGCCACTTCTGAGGGAAGGTCTGTCCTGTTTTCGGGTTGTACACTTCTGTGTATATAACCACCTGCATAATACCAGGGCCGTATATCTTCTTGCGCACATCTGCTAAAGTCTCTCCGTAACCGCGCTGCACATTCACCACGCCCGTCACATTGATATTGCCGTGGCAAGCTATGCGCTTGTTCCCGTTAGTGTCGTTGCCATTGTCGTCTGGGTTGCTCGGCTTGATGTCGGTCTTAAACAGCATCTTACTTGTCTTCTTTATGTCGAGATAGCCTGTGTTCATCTTTATATAAATAGGTACACCACTTATCTCTGCCCATACCTCCGTCACCTTAAACTGCACCTCGTCCGTATTCTTCACGATGTTGAAGTTGATGTCTATATTCTGCGAGAGTATCTTCGGTTTGAACTCGAAGGTTGTCTGACGGTCGGCGCGTACTTGTTGCACTGTTGTTGAGTCGTAATAGAGTGGCTCCACATCGGGCTGTATGTACTTCGCATACGGGTTGAAGTCTTGCCAAGCTAATGGTTTGTTGAGCTTTGGGTCTTTTATGTCATACACCTTATAGCTCAAGCCTACGTTCTGCAACGGGTAGTCGGCAGCATCCTTTTCAATGAACTGCTCAAGCTCCGAGTAGTCGATGGATGGATTGTCGAGCGGGAATGTCGCAAACTTATAATAGCCGCGCGGAATCTTTACAGTCGGTGTAAACGGAATCTCTTCTTCTGAGGGAGTCGTTCCAGTTCCAGGCTCAGTCGGTTCAGTCGGCTCAGTCGGTTCAGTCGGCTCAGTCGGTTCAGCCGGCTCAGTCGGTTCAGTTGGTTCAGTTGGTTCAGTTGGCTCGTCTGCATAAGCCAAGAGAACTTGACGCTTTACAGACTCTACATTTTCAGTTTCTGTTGGTCCTGTAGCATCTGTGTTGCCACCGCCAGTGTTGCCACCAGTGTTATCGCCACCAGTGTTGTCACCCTCGTCCGGGTTTTCGTTTGGACGGTTTTCGGGTGTGATGGTCGTCTTACCGATGAGGCGCAGTGTGAGGTCGTCAGTATTAACCTCCGCAATTTCTTTCCACTGTCCCACGACACGATAGCAGAGCACGCCCATTCGCTTCGGCTTGTCCTCTGGCTTATTCCATGTATATGTGAAGTTGACATCGCCCGCATGTGGGTGATTTCTTTCACAAATCTCTACCTCAGTACATGAGGTGAGTGTTGCTCCAAGAAGGAGTGTGTATAATAACTTCTTACTATTCATCGCTTGCCTCCTTTCCTGGTTCAGCAGAAGACTGATTAGTTTCCTGTTGAGATGTAGTGGGTTGAGATGTAGTGGGTTGAGATGTTGAGACTTCCTCTGCAGGGGTCTGCTCTTCTGTTGGAGCCTCACTTTCTACAGGAGTCTGTTGCTCCTCAGTAGGAGCCTCACCCTCTACTGGGGTCTGCTCCCCAGTAGGCTCGGTGGTTCCGTTCGGCTCGGTAGCCTCGGCACCTTCGGTTGGCTCAGGTTTATCTTCTGCCTTTTTGCCCTTATTTTTCTTTTCGGCTTTCAGGCGTTCCTTCTCCTTCTGAGCCTCAACAGCCTTCAGTCGGTCGGCCTCTGCCTGCTTGCGGTCAGCCTCTGCTTTCAGCTTAGCTTTCACTATGCGCATCGAGTCAGCCTTAGCACTATTAACAACAGCCGCAGAGTCGTAAACCTGCCAGAACTCCTTATAGATGACAGACTCAACAGAATCTCTGTTATGCTTATTGATAGCATCAACAACGCGCTGGTTAGCGATACTGTCAATTCTGTACTGATATTGTGCATCGGCATCGTAACGCCAACGATATTTCTTCGTGATTGGATAGCTGCCAAATCGATACACGAATCCTACACGTGCCGCAGTGGGCATCGGGAACGGAACAACCTTCCACGAACCTTGCTTGGTGCGTGTGTAGCAGTTGTCGGCACGATTGTATATGAACTTCTCCGAATTGACTGCTACGAAGCCGGCATCGAAGCCGAGGTCGAGGTCGAGAGTGTTACCTGTACGGAAAGCGTAGAGAGGCTTTATTATACCGTATGTAATACCAGCCGACAATGCTTTGCCTTGATGTCCTTCTCTGCCAAACTTTATCGAGAAATCGCTGAACGACATGTACGCACCTCTATAATATGTAGTCTTCGGATGCTTCACCACATGGCGACGGCATGAGAAGAGACGGTCGATGAAGCCGGTATGCGCGGGTACCTTATTATTTATCTGACGGGTACGCCAATAGTTGCGGAAGTCGGCACGCACCTCCGTGATGTTATAGAAAACTCGGTTTTTGAATGTTGCGGGTGTATTCCACTTTGTCTTTAACGTAAGTCCAACAGCCCAGCGGTTCCAGTTGGTCGATTTCACATCGAATTCTACACCTAAATTAGGAGTCAGCAAAGTCCAATCGACAGCATTGGTGCGCAGTGAGATACGCTCAGCAAATGTAAGCGTATCCACACCAGTCTTGCTCTCGAATATCTGAGCTTTGCCGATTTGCGGAAAAAGCACCGCAATTATCAAAATATAGCGTAAAGCCATTTTTTTGTTGTCTTAGTCACGTTGTTTTTATTGATGGTTTTAAAAATTGCCGTCTCGACAAACTTTTAGCATGTCGAAAACCGCATTGATTTTCATTATAACAACTCTATTTCATCAATTATAACTAAAAAATAGTTATGTCACGGCTGCAAAGTTAAACTATTTTTTCAATTAAACCTAATTTTTAGACTTAATTTTTCACCTTACCCCTATTAATATTTTATTGCAGAAGCGCATTTACCCCCCCATTTCGTTGTGTCATAGGACGCAAAAACCCTCGTAAATACGGCATTTTCAACAAAAAGACGGGAGCATAACTCAATAATTGGTTTTTTTTTTGTACTTTTGCCTGTTGACAAGATTTTTGAACAAAAATAGACGCCTTGTACACTCGTTTACTCGTCTACTTGTCAACTTATCCACTCGTGTATTCGTTTACTCGTACACTTGTCAACTAAAAAAATAAAAAACATGGACGACGAGAAAAAAGACATCATGCCAAGCGATCACTCCGACTACAAACCTGTCAACCGTTTCGACGCTTCAGCAGTGCATCACCTCAGTGGTATGTACCAAAACTGGTTTCTGGATTACGCCTCATACGTAATCTTAGAGCGTGCCGTGCCTCATATCGAGGACGGTTTGAAGCCTGTGCAACGACGCATACTCCACTCGATGAAGCGCATGGACGACGGCCGTTTCAACAAGGTGGCTAACATCGTGGGACACACCATGCAGTTTCACCCTCACGGCGACGCTTCCATAGGCGACGC
>UMFG01001815.1_pt1 | contig 10987 bp, 5 predicted proteins | sample 1964961 | NCBI WGS metagenome assembly UMFG01 (sample SAMEA4836041, study PRJEB28245) | human gut metagenome | biome: gut microbiome; material: fecal sample | place: Denmark | collected 2008
CCGTTTGCTTCGGTTCGCTGGCGCAGCGCAGTGTCGTGTCGCGCGAAACCATCCATCGCTTCCTCGACGTAGTGGCGGCTACGTCCGACACGCTCCGCATTTTCGACATCAATCTGCGTCAGAGCTTTTACACCAAGGACATCATCTGCGACTCCCTGCGTCGCTGCAACGTGCTGAAAATAAATGATGAGGAGCTGGTAGCCGTGAGCCGCATGTTTGGTTATCCCGGCATTGACCTGCAGGACAAGTGCTGGATTCTGCTGGCCAAGTACAACCTGAAAATGCTCATCCTTACCTGCGGCGTCAACGGCAGCTACGTGTTTACGCCCGGCGAGGTGTCGTTTGTGGAGACGCCCAAGGTGCAGGTGGCCGACACCGTAGGCGCCGGCGACTCGTTTACCGCCGCCTTTACCGCCGCCATCCTGCGCGGCCGTTCCGTCAGGGAGGCCCATGCGCTGGCCGTCGAAACCTCGGCCTATGTCTGCACGCAGCAGGGCGCCATGCCCGGGCTGCCCGAGCGGTTGACGGCGCAGCTGGCCTGAGCCATGCCGGCCGGCATCGGTCGGATGTCTGCGCGGCCTGCTTCCTCATGCTCCCCGGTGGGGCGGAGGGGGCAGGCCGCGCCGTTTGTGGCGGGTTTTTGGTGTTGCGGCGGTTTGTCAAGGATTAAATCCGTATATTTGTACTGAGATTTTATGCCCATGAAGTGTCGTTTCAGCTTCCTTTTCGTGTGTGCCGTCCTGTGTCTGCTCCTTTTGGGTAGTTGCGGGGCGGAGCGGACGCGCTATGTCATTGGCGTGTCGCAGTGCAGCGACGACGCCTGGCGCTCGCAGATGAATCAGGAAATCCGCCGCGAGGCCCTTTTCTATCCCCAGGCGCGGGTGGAGTTCCGCTCGGCCCACGACGACAGCCGCCGCCAGATTGCCGACATCGAGGCTTTTATCCGCGAGGGGGTCAACCTGATTGTGGTGGCGCCCAACGAGGCCGACGCCATGGCTCCTGTCATTGAAAAGGCTTACAGGCAGGGCATTCCCGTGGTGCTGGTGGACCGGAAAATCAATTCCGAGCAGTACACGGCCTACATCGGGGCCGACAACTACCGCATGGGGCGCGAGGTGGGCGCTTACATTGCCCACAGCCTGGGCGGCCGGGGCAACGTGGTGGAACTGACGGGCCTGCAGGGCTCCACTCCGGCACGCGACCGACACCGCGGTCTGCTCGACGCGCTGAAGACTTACCCCGACATCCACATCGTGGCCACGGCCGACGCCGGCTGGTTTCGCCAGTCGGCCGCGCAGGCTTTTGACTCCATCCTCCGGCGCGAGCCGCGCATTGACCTCGTGTTTGCCCACAACGACCCCATGGCCGCCGGAGCCCGTCAGGCCGCGGCCCGCGTGGGGCGCGACACGACGATGAAGTTCATTGGCGTTGATGCCCTTTCGGGCGAGGGGCTGGGGGTGGAGATGGTGACCGCCGGCACTCTGGATGCTACCTTTATCTACCCCACCGGAGGCGACTGGGTGATGCAGGTGGCCATGGACATCCTCGAGGGCCGCAACTATCCGCGCGAAACGCTCCTGCCCACGGCCGTGGTCAACCGGCAAAACGCCCGTATCATGCAGCTGCAGACCGACCACATTGCCACCCTCGACAAGAAAATAGAGCAGCTCGACGGCCAGCTCAACTCCTTCCTGATGCGCATGGCCACGCAGCGCACGTTCCTGCTGGTCAGCGTCGGGATGCTGGTGCTGGTCATGGGACTGCTGGTCTATGTGGTGCGCTCGGTGCGCCGCCACGGCCGCCCGCTCTCCGAGCTGTTCCGCCAGCAGCGGCAGGCCGAGCAGCAGCGCGACCGGGTGGTGGCCCGTGCCGGGCAGCAGGCCGACGCCGCCCGGGCGCGTCAGGACTTTGACTACCACGTGTTCTGCGACATCCGCACGCCCCTGGGCCTCATTGCCGAGCCCGTCAGTCAGCTGGCCGACAGCCCCCGTCTGGATGCCCACGACCGCGCCCTGCTGGACATGGCCCACAGAAACGTCACCCTGCTGCAGCGGCTGGTCAATCAGCTCATCGACTTCCGCCGCTACGAGGATGGCCGCCTGGCGCTCAATCTGAGCCGCTTTGACCTGCGCACGGCCCTGCTGCGGTGGACCGATGCCTTCCGGGCGCTCTCCTTCCGCAGCCACATCCACCTGCACGTGCAGGCCGCGCCGGACACGGACAGCATGGTGGTGGCCGACTCCGAAAAGCTGGAGCGCGTGGTCTACAACCTGCTTTCCAACGCCTTCCGCCTGACGGCTGAAAACGGCAGCATCAGCGTGGCCCTCACCTTCGACGGCGAAGGGGCGGAGCGCAGTCTCTGCCTGCAGGTGTCGGACACCGGCGTGGGCATGCCTGCCGAATATGTGCAGCACATTTTTGACAGCGTCTACAGCCAGGCCGATGCGCGCTACGTGACCTCGCGCGTGGAGCTGGCGCTGGTCAAGGCTTTTGTGGAGCTGCATCACGGCACCGTCAGCATGGATTCCTCGCTCAGGCAGGGCTCGTGCTTCACCATTCGCATGCCGGCCTGCCAGACGGGTCTGCCCGTGGCGCCGGACGACGACTGCCGCCGCGACGCCCTGCCCAGCCTGAAGGAAGGAGCCGTGCTGGCGGCCGGACAACCCGTGCCCGCCACCGTGTCGGCCACCGCCGACGATGCCGCCGGCCGTCCCGTGGTACTGGTGGTCGACGCCAGCCCCGACGTGCGCCGCTACGTGCGCCTCACCCTGCAGGGCGAGTACCAGGTCATGGAGGCCGCCAATGGTCAGGACGCCCTCTGGCGGGCCATGAAATACGTGCCCGACGTCATACTGTGCGATGCCCACATGCCCGTCATGAGCGGCATGGAGTGCTGCCGGCGCCTCAAGTCGGAGCTGCGCACGCAGCACATTCCCGTGGTGCTGCTCACCGACGATGCCGCCGACGACGCCCTGAAAATCGAGGGCTACGCGTGCGGGGCCGACTCCTACCTGCCCAAAACCTTCAGCAGCCGCCTGCTGGCCGTGCGCCTGCACAACCTGATTGACAACCGCCAGCGCCTGCAGCGCTTTTTTGCCGACGGCAGCAACGCCTCGCTCCAAAAGGTGCCCGCGGCCGACGTGGACAGCGGCTTCCTCAACCGCCTGTATGCCATTATCGACAAGCATCTTTCCGACCCCGACTTCGGCGTGGAGCAGCTGGGCGAGCGCATCGGCCTGAGCCGCGTGCAGCTCTACCGCAAGACCAAGACCCTCTGCGGCTATTCGCCCAACGAACTGCTGCGCGCCACGCGCCTCAAGCGGGCTGCCTCGCTCCTGGCGTCCACCGAAAAGACCATTGCCGAAATCACCTACGAGGTCGGTTTCAGTTCGCCGTCGTACTTTACCAAGTGTTACAAGGAATTTTTCGGCGAGAATCCCGCCCACTTTCTCAAGCGGAAAAATGAGAATACGGGTTTGTAGCGCGCTGCCGCTTTTTCCTTGGTTGGACAGTATGCGCAACCAAGGAAAAAACATGCTTGCCGGAGCATAAACCAAACAAGGTCGGACTTTGTTTTTACAGGATGCCTTCCTGTTTTTACAAAGTCCGACCTTGTTTCTGTTTGCCTTAACCTCCTTTCGTCATTGTTGGGAGTGGCATGTTTTCTGTTGGTTCGGGTGGGGATTTTGTGGGCGCGTACAGTGGCAGTTACGGCTGTGTGTGCACCTCAGTTTGCTGATCGTTGTTCTGCAGCAGTTGCAGGATATAGAGGTTGAGGTTGGTGCTGTGGTTGTCAAGTCCGAGTTTCTTGCGGATGTGTGTATTGGTTTTGTAGTAGTTGCAGGAGTTGATGTACCGTCCCACCTCCTTGCTGTTCAGTCCCAGGGCAAACAGGCAGCAGTAGCTCACCTCCCAGGGGGTGAGTCCCTGCTCCTCCAGATAGCGTACAAACTCGGGGTGACTGACGGTAAAGGCCTTTCTTGTGGATTGCATAAAGGCTTCCTTGTCCTCCAGAATCCGGGTAATGTGTTTCTCCGGTTCGCGTCCGTCCTCGGTAATATATGCATTGAAGAATTCGTTGAGCAGGGCCAGCCGGCTCTTGATGATTTCCTTTGTTTCGCTGTTGAGCCGGTTGTTTCCGGCCAGGAGCGACTGCAGGCTCTGAAATTCTTCTTCCAGCTGCTCGTACTGCCGGCGGTAGTGTTCCTTTTCCTGCTCGGCCAGGCGTTTCTGCATCCGGCTGATGCGCAGGCGGTAGCTGATGAAGAGAACAACGAGCAGGAGGATAGCAATGCAGCAGGCCGCCATCCAGTAGTTGTGCACCCGGGTCAGTTCGGCTTCGCGGTTCAGCAGTTCCAGCTGATGCCGGGCCTCGGTCAGGCGTACGTTTTCCTGCAGGGCCGAGATGTTGAGCGAGTCGTTGATGTTGTTGAATTGTGTGTATGCTTCGCCGGCTTCCTTGTATTTCCCCTGGGCGCGATAGAGGAAGTACAGGATGGCATAATACCGCTTGTCGGAATATATTGAGGAGGAATGGAGCTTGTGTTGTGAAGCAAAGTATTCGGCCCGGTCAAAGTCTTTAATGGCCGTATAGGCGTCAGCCAATGTAAGGAAGTCCCACTTGGATGGCGGCACATGGGATTCGTATTCCTGAATGGCGGCTTGAATGCTGTCTTTACCGCAGAAACTGGTTGCGGCAATCAGGTAATTGTTGTAGAAATCCTGTTTTCTTTTTTCGCTTATGTAGGGCCACAATTTTCGGCATTCATTCAGGTATTTCCAGGTGTTGGCCTTGTCGTTTTTAAAGGTGTATGTGCTGGCAATGTCAATGAGACAATGGGCGTAGCTGTCTGTTCTCCCGGCCTTTTGAAAGTAATAAGCAGCTTTCTTTCCGGCCTCAATGGCTTTGTCAAAGCTCATTAGTTGTAAATTGGGGTCGAGCTGTGCAAAATAGGCCCGTGCTCGGGTCAGGGTGTCGTTGGATTCTTTTCCTTTTTCCAAGGCTTTCAGAAAGGTCTGCAGGGCTTTGCTCATGTTTCCGGCGTTGTCGTAAATGCGTCCCTGGTAGTAAAAGGTGCGCATCTGTTCGGTGGGTGTACCGTGGTCTTCGTAGTAGTCAATGGCTGGCTGGAGCACGTGGAAATCCTTGAGGTCAATGTAGTTTTTGTCCAGTGCCATCGACAGGAGCATGGCGTAGCGTGCGCGGTCGTGCTGCGCGCTCAGGCGCAGGGTGTCTATGCGGCGCAGCAGGGCCAGGGCGCTGTCGGGCCGCTGCTCCATCAGGCTGTCGGCCGTGTCGAGCTCGGGCACGGCTGCGGGGCGGGTGCAGGCGGTCAGGCAAAGCGCCGACAGCAGGGCCAACATCAGGCGGAATATGGGCCGCCGTGTGGCAGCATGACGGGGGACGAATGAAACGGGATACATTATGTATGATAATAGATTGAAGATTTACTCACTACAAAAATACACATTTTAGAGCAGAGATGGGGCACAGGTGGCCGTAAATACGGCAAATGCGGCATCGGTCGGTGGGGCATAACGAAAAAACGGCGCATCATCCTGCGGCGTCTTGACGCTGTCCGGAAATATGCTGCCGTTTTCGCGGAATGTTTTGATGCGGGCGCCCTCAGCGGCATGGCCCGTAAAGTTGTTGCGCAGTGTGCCGCCCGGCGGGTGGCGCATTTGTTTTTGTTGTTCGGTTGCTGCGCTGAGGCCGGTAAAAGTTCGGGCCAGAGCAGCAGGCAGAAAAGTATGGCGGGCTTCTCCGTTTTACGGGCGCTTCTTGGGGGATTTGTGGAATTTCCATTGTACGTGCAGCATCACGTAGTTGGGCAGCGAGAGGCGCCACGTTTCCACCCGTCCCTGCGAGTTGACGGTGGTCATGGTCTGCGAAATCTGGTGCAGCAGGTCGTAGGCTTTGAGCATGAGGTTGAGCCTGCCCTTGCAGAGGCTGCGGCTGATTTGTGCGTTCCATACCAGGTTGTCGGTGTTGAGGCTGCTGTCGGTATAGCCGCGGCGGCTGTACATGTTCAGGTCGGTGGCCAGTTGCAGCTTCAGCGGCAGCTGGCATTGCAGAGCCAGCCCGTAGTGGTAGTCAAGGCTGTGGATGGCGTCCTCGGGCGTGTCCTGCGGGTAGATGTTGTTCCAGCTCACCTGTCCCGACAGGCTGACCTTCCAGGTCTGGTATTCATAGTGCAGGGTCAGGGCCTCCGTGGGCAGGTACTGGTCCACGCGGCTGCGGCGCGGCTCGCCCATCGTGCCGTCGGTTTTCAGGTCTACGCTGCGGTAGTAGCCGAACTGGGTGCTGACATCCATGCTGAAGCGGCTCTTGCGGTCCAGCTTGCGGTGGTAGCGTAGGCTGTGCTGCGTGTTCCAGTTTCCGTTGATGTTGACGGGCTGATAGGTGTACACACCCGTCAGCGGCTCGTAGCTGACGCTCTGGGCCATCAGGTCGCGCAGGATGTTGAACTGGCTGTTCCAGGTCAGGTGGTGCGCATTGCCGTTCAGCCGTGAGTGTACCAGCAGGTTCACGTGGTGGCTCATGCTCGGCTTCAGGTTGGGGTTGCCCCGCAGAATCTGCAGCGGGTTGGAGGTATCTGTGAAGTCCACTTTCTGGGTCAGGTCGGGGCCGCGCATGTCCATGGAGTAGTTCAGCTGGTAGAGGTCGCGCCAGTGCCGGGTGTTGTATTCCAGGTTCAGGTTGGGGCGGAATATCCAGCGGCAGTCCGTGACGTCGGTGGCCCGGTCGCTGCGCAGGTAGTGCTCGGTGGTCCAGGTGTAGAATATCGGCAGGTTCAGGCTGAACGACGTGTTCCGTCCGCGCTCGTTGTCCTGCTTGTTGTAGGCGGCCTGCAGCCGCGTTTCGTTGGCGCGGTACAGGTTGTCGCTGTTCCAGCTGTTGTCGCGGTCCAGCAGCCGGGCATAGTCGGCGGCCGAGGGGAGCACCTCGCCGCCGGCAAAATGCTCGTCCCAGTCCAGGCGATAAAGGTGGCTGCCGGTTTTTTGCAGGCGCTGGTGGAAGGCGTCTTCCAGCGTAAAGTGCCACCCGTTGAGCAGGTGGATGGTATATCCGGCCTTGGCCATGACGTCGTATCCGCGGCGGAACTGGCGCTGCAGGCGGTCCTGCTGCTCGGTGGCGGGATTGCTGCCCAGCAGGTCCTGCAGGTAGTGGTCGGTCAGGCGGCCGCTGCCGTCGGTCCATTCGGCGCTGGCGCCCAGAATGAGGTCGTCACCCCAGGGCAATTCCTTGCGGAAGTCAAACTTTTGGCTGACCGTGAGCTTGCGGTCGTAGCCCTCGGCCGTGGTACGGGTGCGGTTCACGGCCATGCGCATCAGCTGACCCGGCGTGGCGCTGAAGAGGCTGTCGAGCACGGCCACCGTGCTGCCGTAGGCGGCCGGCGACTGGCTGAACTGGCCCGTGCGCGACTCCGTGCGGGTGTCTTCCTTGCGATAGCTGAAGCGCGTGTCCGAAATCAGGCCGATGCGCTTGAGGGTCAGGTGGTTGGTGGCGTTCAGGTCGAACCCGTGACGACGGTCGGTCTGCTGGGCGCGGCTGAACACAGAGCCGGAGGGCAGGAACGATTCGGTGGCGGTGTGCGTCTCGTTCAGGCTTCGCCGGTAATTGAACACGGCGTTGGCCGTTTCGCGGTAGCGGCCGTATTTGTCGTCAATCATCAGCTCGCCACCCACGTTGTAGAGGCGGGTCTCGCCGGTGGGAGCGTTGGCGCTGCTCCAGTCGCCGTCGCGCCCCGGACTGCGGTTCTCGTTGACGTTGTTGATGTTGGCAAAGAGCGTGAGGCGCGAGTTGTCCGTAAACCGTACGCCAAAGGCCCGTCCCAGCCAGCGCTCGCGCGTGCCGCCGGCGCCTTCCAGGTTGCCCAGATAGCCTATGCTGTATTCCTTTTTCATTTTCACGTTCATCACGTAGTCCTGCTCGCCGTGTGAGCGGCCGGTCAGCTGGCTCAGCTCGGAGTCCTGGTTGTAAAACTCCAGCTTGTCTACGGTATAGTAGGGCAGGTTGTCCAGCATGATGCGGTTGTTGCCTTTAAAGAAGTCCTTGCCGTTCAGCATGAGATAGTCCACCTTTTTGCCGTTCATGTAGATGTCGCCGTTTTCGCGCATTTCGCAGCCCGGCACGCTCCGCACCAGCCCCTCGAGCATGGAGCCTTCGGGCAGTTTGAAGGCTGAGGCGTTCACTACGATGGTGTCGCCCCGGTAGTAGAGCTTTACGCGGGTGGCCCTTACCACGGCCTCGCCTAACTGCTTGTCGGCTTTTATCTTGAGCAGCATGTCGGGCATCTTGAAGTTGTAGATGCGGGCGGGGTGGTTCATGTTGACCATCATCTCGCCGGTTTCATATTGCGGGTGTTCCACCCGGATGCGGAAGGTGGTGGGCTTGCGGGGCACGTTGAGCGTCCAGATTCCCATTTTCGGGTCGGTGCGCAGCGTGTCTATAATCTGGCCGCGCTTGTCCATGACGGTAACCCGTGCGTCGGTCACGCCTACGCGGGTGAACGAGTTCCTGACGGCTTGCGAGATGAGGATTTGGGTATTCTGAGCCGAAGCCAGGAGCGAGCTGCATAGCAGAATCAGATAAAGATATCTTTTCATGTGCATTCTTTTGGTTTGTTGCGAAAAATCATGATCACAATCTGCTCTTGTCATGAGCTGATTGCAGTCATGTCTTTACCGTTCTTTATGTTACGAAATTACGTAATCATAGTTTGGAAGCCAAATAGAAAGTTTTCCTGGCAGAATATATCATACTGTAAATCAGTATGTATAAAAAAATCTTTTGATGAAAGTTTGCTTTAGACGTACAAAATCTTGCTGAATAAAGGGAAAAGAGCAGATTGTGTGAGTGATAAGGGAAAAATAAATTCCGGTTTAGCAAATGTTCTGATTCTTTTGTGTTTCTCGTTTATTTTCTTCCAGCATTTTTTTTGATGTAGAGGTTGAGGTTTGTGCTGTGGCTGTCGAGTTCGAGTTTCCTGCGGATAAGGCTGTTCATTTTGTAGTAAGTGCTGGAGTTGATGTAGTGTCCTACCTCTTTGCTGTTCAGTCCCAAAGCATAGAGGCAGCAGTATCCCACCTCCCAGTCGGTGAGGCCGTGGCTTCGGAGTTTTTGGATGAAGACGGGATGACTGATGGAAAACGACTGGCAGGTAGATTGCATGAAAGCCTCCTTGTCCTCCATGATCTGGCGGATGCGCATTTCGGCTTTGTTGCCTTTTTCGGCCAGGTGTGCTTTGATAAAATCGTTGAGCAGATCCAGTCGGTTTTTGACAATATCTTTTGTTTCATCGTTGAGCCGGTTGTTTTCTTGCAGGAGTAGCTGGAGCCCCTGATATTCTTCTTCCAGCTGCTCGTATTGCCGGCGGTACTGTTCCTTTTCCTGTTCAATCAGACGTTTTTGCATCCGGCTGATGCGTAGACGGTAGCTGATGAAGAGTATGATGAGCAGGAGGATGACTATGCCACAAACCGTTATCCACAAGTTGCGTATCTGGTTCAGTTCGGATTCCTTGTTCAGTAGTTCCTGCTGATGCCGGGCTTCGGTCAGGCGTACATTTTCCTGCAGGGCTGAGATATTGAGCGAATCGTTGATGTGGTTGAACCGTGAGTAAGCCTCTCCGGCTTCCTTGTATTTTCCCTGCGCACGGCAGAGGAAGTACAGGATGGCGTAATATCGACTGTCGGAATCTATCGAGGTGTGGAGTTTGTATTGTGAAGCGAAATATTCGGTACGGTCAAAATCTTCAATAATTAGATGGGCATTAGCTAATGTCAGATTATCCCACTTGGATTGAGGTACATGGGACTCGTATTCCTGAATAGCTGATTGAATGCGGTTCTTCTTACAGAATTTACATACTGTGATTAGATAGTTGTTGTAGAAATCCTGTTTTCTTATGTCGCTTAAGTGAGGCCACAATTTTCGGCATTCATTCAGGTATTTCCAGGTGTTGGCCTTGTCATTTTTTAAAGTGTATGTGTTGGCAATGTCAATGAGACAATGTGCGTAGCTGTCTGTTTTCCCGGTCTTTTGGAAATAATAAGCAGCTTTCTTTCCGGTTTCAATGGCTTTGTCAAAGCTCATCAGTTGTAAATTGGGCTCGAGCTGTGCGAAATAGGCCCGTGCTCGGGTCAGGGTGTCGTTGGATTCTTTCCCTCTTTCCAGTGCCTTCAGAAAGGTCTGCAGAGCTTTGCTCATGTTTCCGGCGTTGTCGTAGATGCGTCCCTGATAGTAAAAGGTGCGCATCTGCTCGGTGGGCGTGCCGTGGTCCTCGTAATAGTCAATGGCCGGCTGTAGCACGTGGAAATCCTTGAGGTCAATGTAGTTTTTGTCCAGTGCCATCGACAGGAGCATGGCGTAGCGTGCGCGGTCGTGCTGCGCGCTCAGGCGCAGGGTGTCTATGCGGTGCAGCAGGGCCAGGGCGCTGTCGGGCCGCTGCTCCATCAGGCTGTCGGCCGTGTCAAGCTCGGGTACGTCAGCGGGGCGGGTGCAGGCGGTCAGGCACAGTGCCGCCAGCAATGCGAGGTAAAGGCCGGCCGTGTGCAGCGCATGAGACGGAGCGGAATGACGATATGACATGGATTTCTCTTTTTTCGATAAGTGTTTCAAGCACTTTATGCAAAAGTACAAATATTTTGCGGGCTGCGGCAGGGGGGCATTTATCAAAATGACGGAGGAGTAGACAAATACGTCGTTTTTTGATAAGAAAAGGTCGGACTTTGTAAAAATAAAGTCCGACCTTCTTTGTTTTTCCTCCCGACTTTTTGCGTGTAAGGCGGAAAAGATGTAAATCCGTGCCTTTCAGCGCAAAGCATGAATAAACAGGCTACTTGTTTTCCAGAGATAACGCCGGGAAGCTAAGGGCCGGGAGTAATGGCGCGGTTTGAAACAAACCGCTATAACCGCCGCTGCCGGTGTTATCATTTGATTGATATAGCTGAATTCAACTTGCAAATGCAACAGAATTCTGAT
>UMFG01026336.1_pt1 | contig 10971 bp, 10 predicted proteins | sample 1964961 | NCBI WGS metagenome assembly UMFG01 (sample SAMEA4836041, study PRJEB28245) | human gut metagenome | biome: gut microbiome; material: fecal sample | place: Denmark | collected 2008
TATTTATTATTATAATATAATATAGTCACGCAATCAATCCTATTTTTGTTTTTTATGAACCAATTTGTTTTTTTACAATTACAATCATTTCTCTATTACTATATGTTGCAAAAATAACAGCTATTATCATTGAAATAATAGTCTTATACCAATTATTGTAATCATACAAGCAAATAGCAACAATACCTACAACAATAGCTAAGTAATCAAAAACCTTAGTTTCATTAAGAGTTATATATTTTGCTAAGTATCTTCTCTGTATTTCACACCTAACAATTTCTGCTATAAGTGTAGAAACAGAAGCAGCATAAAGTCCCCATTGTTTAATAAATAAAAAATTAATAACAACATTAATAACAGCTGCAATAACTGTAACCTTAGCAATAATTGCTGTATCCTTATAAGCTGTACATATACCTACATAAAATTTGTTAAGACAGTTAAAATACATAGCAAAAAGCAATAATGCTATATATGAAAAGCCTTCAGCAAATTTTGCATTAATAAATACCCTAAACATAATAGGCATAAAAGCTACCATAAGCAATATAGCGGAAAATATAAAACTTTTAAACTTGCTATAAAGGAAAGAATAATAAGCCTCTGCCTTATCCTTACCATTTTTTAAATATCTTGACGCACTTTCACTCCAAGCTGTATAAAAAAAATGATGCACTACTTCTATAATAGAAGGAAATTTATAAGATATAGCATAAACACCACTTGACTCAATACCCATATAGTTCTTAATAATTATTCTATCTGATATGTTAAGTATAGTAGATGAAATACCATTAGGCACAAGAGGTATAGCATATAAAAACATTTCTTTTAACAAACTCTTTTTTATATATTTTATTCTTATATATTGCCATACTCTTATCTTAAATATAATAAAAGCACTTCCCATAAATTCTGACAAAATAAGTGCCGCAAGTAAACCATTAACGCCAAGTCTAAGTACTGCTACTGCAATAATATTAATAACTAGTTGAATAAGGTTTTTAAGGAAAGAAAATACAGCATAGAACTTCATATCTCCCATTCCTCTTAAGGCTGAGTTAAAAAACAAATACATTGAATCAGATACTATATAGACAATATAGTACCATAAATAGTCAAACTTAAAGAAGCTATGAGCAACTATAAATAATAAAACTGAAATCATAACCGATATTGAACATAAAAGCAAGGCATTACTAAAAACAGTTCTCCTATGTTCTTCACTATCTGCATCAATAAGAAATCTAAAAATAGCTTCATACATACACAATGTAGCTATAGGAAGCATAAAGGCAACAATAGAGCATATATAATCATATATACCATAATCCCTTTGATTTAATATACTTGTATATAAGGGCAACAATAAAAAGGATGTCATTTTAACACCTATGTTACCCATAGCAATAAATGCTGTATTTTTCAATAATCTTTTTGTTTCACTCATTTTTTTCACCAAACAAACTACTTAAATGTACAAACACCTACACATTGACCACATCTTAAGCAAATATCTTCATTAATACTAGGATAAAAAAATCCCATATTGTCTTTAATCATATCAATAGCACCTACAGGACAAATATCTCCACAAGCACCACAACCACAACATTCTTCCTTTGAACTAAACAGCACAGGAATTTTATTCATAAAATCATTTCCTTTTTAAACACTTTTTAATAAAATTAATCAAGTTTAATCTATATAAAACATCAGCAATTCCACTCATTAATTTACCCTTTAATGTATTATTGCCAAAAGCTTTCTGCACTAATAAATATCCTTTTTCTAAATATATATTCCAAAACCAATCATAATTTTCGGGTTTTTCTGCTGGGGCACGCATATGGGGCTGATGAACATCATAACTTGCAATTTCACAAATATCCATATATTTTTCAGCTTGTTTATTTATAACAGCACCCTTTTCACTATTTACCACAACTAATGACTTTGCAACAAGACTATTGTCAAGTTTTCCCCATAGGTCGGCTATTGTTAAATCAGCATATCTTTTTTCTTGTGCATACTTACATTTATAGCAAGACGGTCTTAATATAAGATTTTTTAAATATATTGAATAAAACCAATCATATCTTGATGATGAAGCATTATAAACCTTACCATTTTCAAATTTAACAATCATATCCTGCTTTTTACCTGGCTTACTTTTACCTCTAAAATTACAGCTTACAGCCCTGCTTTTATACTTATTTTCAAGATGTTTTATGTAATCTTCAAAGAATTTACTACTTGCAACACCGTGACAAACAAAGTCAACAGTAAAAAGTTTTTCTGCTGATATATTTTTTTTGCTAATATATCCAAGCAGTGCCCCAATTTGGCAAGGTGTACCAGAAAACAGCACACTTAAACCAGACTGTAAATCTTCAGCAACATTTTTATAAACTCCAGTTAAATTAGAACCAATATATTTAGAGCCTCTCATTTTGTCACGAAGTTCTTTATTATCTGCTCTTATATGAACAGCTTGAAAATCTTCATTAAAAATACAGCCATAAACAACAGCCTTTTTATTGTTTTCAAAAAAAGCATCAGTCAAAGCTGAAAAAGCTCCACCTGATGAACTTTTTTTTGCTATTGAGTTATCCTTATTTAAGGCTGAATAAAATAACTGTTTCATACTATTACCTCTTTAATTATTACTTATTACCAACTATAAATTTAAGGTAGTCCAAAGATTTTTTTCTAAGCTTTTCAAGTTTTATATCAGCATTGCTATAATCAACATCTAAACAAGTATTAGGCTCTTCCTTTGTTAAAATTTCTCTATTGTCTATACCTAAACTACTCAAAAGCTGCTGTGAGCGATAATTATATCCATTTTTAGACTTAAACTCACAATAAAAATTCTTTTTAAACAGTACCGAAAAAGCTGTTCCGTGAAAAGAATTAGTCACTACAATATCTGCATTATATATCCAAGAAAGAAAATCCTCTGGTCCAGAATACCTCATAAATTCAATATTAGATTTATTATCTATTAAATCAAGACCATATTTTGAACTTAAATTAGACGCAAAGCCTTTTATATTGTTAGGCTCACCTACAAGGTACACAAATATATAGGGCTTTTTATGACGACGCTTTGACATAACATTAAGCCAATCATTACTATTAAATAAAAGAACAGGGTCAATATCACATCTCACTCTATCTCCATAATTTTCTATAAAATAAGGTTCTATATTACTTTCTCTAAGAGATATTTTATCAAAAAGTCCTATATACTCTTGAAATTTTCCATTTACCCTTTTAGCTCTTTCTATATCGCCACCTATACTGGCTGCGTAAGTATATTTTTTTATATTATTATCAAAGGACTGAAAATAAACTATATCATCATTTATACAGCCATCATTCCACACTTGGTCACTGCCAGAAATAAATGCGTCAAAATTTTTGCTTAAGGCTGCCATTTCATCAGCATTGTAAATAGCTTTGCTTAAATTAATATTAGATTTAATAAAAGAATTAAATTTTCTATGCTTTATAAATCTAAAAATCACCTTTGGCAATGTTTTTAAGCCAAATTTTTCATTTTTTCCTATAAGTTTTGTACAATTTTCTATTTCATCATTTCTATAATCAACAATACAAGTATCTGCACCAATTTCATTTAACTTATGCTCTAAAGCATAAGCTTGTAAAATAGCACCATAGTTCATTGCTCGATGAAATGTTAATATTCCTATTTTCATAGCTTAAATCCTCATTTATTTATACTTTTTACTAAGTAAATAGCCTAAAGGATAGGCACATACAGTTAAAAATCTTTTAAAAAAAGAATTTGGTATAGTTACAATTTCAGAAAAGCTTTTACCACAAAGTATACCATCTCTTGAAAGTCCTACAAACGACTTTAAAAATGTAACTGGGCTATACTTAAAGTAATCAAATATATCATTAATATTGCTTTCCCAAAGATAAACATTTTCATTATATCTTACAGACTTTACATTTGTTACTGCATTTTCTTGGTCTTTATAATAAGCTCTTAATTTTTCATCAACATACAATGTTTTGTACTTTCTCGCCATTTTTCTCCATATTATACATTCCGGATAAAATCTAAGTCCTGATTTTACATTAGGAAAAGGAAATTCTCTAAATACTTCAGTTCTTGATATAGACCATTTTTCAAAAGCTAATTTGTATTTAAAGGGTGCATCAAGGTCATTAGATACAAATCTATATTTAGGAAAATCACAGCCTATTGGTTCACCTGTAATACCATCATAGCACCTACAAGTAACCCCTTTGTAACCCTTCTTTTCATTTTCTGGTATAGTATCCCATTCTCTTACAAAAACTTCAAGAGCCTCTGGTTTAAAAGAATCATCAGAATCAGCTATAACAAAAAGCTCTGTGTCAGTATTAGCAATAGCTGTATTAACAGCAATATGCTTACCCTGATTTTCTTGATAAATGTATTCAATAGGAAAGAAGTTTTGACTTATATAATCATTTACAACTTCTTTTGTATTATCCTTTGACCCATCATCAACAATTAACCACTTAAAGTCTTTATAGGTCTGATTTTTAAGACTATCAAAAACTCTATGTAAAGTATTTGCTCTGTTATATGTTGGTGTAAAAACAGTTATTCTCTCCATTTTAATTACAACCTTCCATTATTAATAGACGCTAAATTGGCATTATTATCATTAACAGCGTCCTCATCTTCTTCTAATTCTTCATTTTCTTTTCCAAGTACAGTCATTATTCCTAGCAAAATAAAAACCAATATACCTATACTTGACTTAAATATACCTGTAGCAATACCACTAACTAAAATAGTTACATACAAACTCATTGTTGCTGCCTTAACACTTTTATCTAAATGTATATTATTAACTTGCACAAATATAATCACAAGTATAGCCAAAAACATAATAAGACCAATATAACCAAGCTCGCCAACTATACCACCTAAATACACATCATTCAGGAAACCACCAAATGTTCTTGATAAGCCATAAACATTGTCAAAACCATACTGAATATAAAGCTTTGAATAGTATTTAGCAGCCAAATCTGAACCATAAGTAGCAAAACCTGAGCCTAAAGGAAAGTATCTGTTAGCTGTCACAAAGCCATAAAACAAAAGTACACTTCTTGCTGTATCTTTATCCAAAATATAAGTTTTTATCTGATAGCTTGATATTATACAGCCTAATACAACAATAATAAGAATTTGTATAAAATTAATTTTTTTATTTCTTACCCACAAAAATAATAAAAGTAAATAGCACATTATAAATATATATGCTGTACCCTTAGTTGTTAGAAAAATATTCCACATTGCTAATATGCTATATATAACTCTTGCTAATATACCATCACACTTATAAATTATTACAACAAGGCAGCAACCACATATAATACCATATCGACCGGGATTACCAAAAATAAAGTTAAATGACCTTAAACCATATCTTACTTCACCTGTATCCATACCTAAATTGTACCATATATTTATAAAACCACATATTGCACCTACAATCAGTACAAACTTAGCTATAGGTAACATAAGTTCCAATACAGTTTCTGCCGATTTCTTAGTCATAAGATTTTTAGTACCTATATAACAAGTAAACATTTTACAAAGCCAAAAGGCATCAAGAAGTATAGGAACCTTTTTATTAATAAGTCCACTAAATATATTAGATGTTAAGCCTAATATAATACATAAGAAAAGCAGTCTTATAATAGCCTTATCACCCTTTTCAAGTAAATTGTTGGCATATAAAAACACGCAGTAAAAGCCAAAAAGTAAACCTATAATCTCATCTGTATAACCAAGTACACTAATACCCATACCCCAATTCAAAACAAGGTCAAGTAATATAAAAAATATACCAAAAAACAAAAGTATTACATACATCAATCTTTCTTTATAAATTGTAATCATAACATTAACCTCTGCTAAATACTTAAATAACGGCTATTAGTTAACATAGTAATATTCACAGTTTTTGAATATTCTTTAAGCATTTCTATCATTCCTTTGTTCATAGCCTCTGCAAGAGTATCATTTATACTAAGCTCCAATTCTTTTGCAGAATAATTTTCATTAGCATTGCGTGAATATCCATCCATACCAGCAATATATATTTCTTTTACACCTATATCTATTAAAAACTTAATAGCCATTAATCCGGCATTATCTTCAACAGCCTCTATTTTGTTTAAAAGGTCTGCATAATTCACTCTTAAATAAAAATCATTACCTGATATGTTAGATGTAATTATTAGTTTATTATTATCCTTATTAATTTCTCTGTATCTTATTATATTACTAACAAATATGTAATCAACAGAACAATAAGAATATTCAGAATTAATAGCTATTGTTACTGTATTCTTATCCTTAGCAAATTCTGCGACCTTGTCTTTTTCTACTTCACCGCTTTTACCTGGTGCTATAACAAGAACTCTCTTACCCTTTAAACAATTACTAAAGTCCTTTAAATAACTATCATTTATACAAGCTCTGTTCATATACTTAAGATATAATTCTTCTATATATTCCTTATCAAAACTATTTTTCTTGTCATCTGCCATCATATCAAATATCTCGCCCATATTTTCAACAGTCAATGTATTTTTACTACTAAGGTATTGAGCATAGTTTGGGTGACACAAATGAACAGCTGACAAATAATTAGGCAAAGAATAACCCCAATAGTTTTCCATATAAAACCTATTGATAACAGTATCAATAAGCATAAGCAAAGGCTTAACATAATAGGCAGCACCTCTTACATCATTAAGATACTCCATAAATAATTCAGTATTAAGATTTCCTGCACCTCTGCCCATTCCCTGTATACTTGAGTCAATAATTATGTGTCTATTGTTGCTAACATTAACAAGAGTTTGTGCATTGGAATAGGACATCTGCATATTATTGTGAGAATGATAACCAATAACAATATTTTTATCCAAATTTTTATCGACCATATAATAAAAATGAAGGAGTTGCTGATTTTTCATTGTACCAAAACTATCTACAATATAAAAAGCATATGGCTTTAAACTGTTAACCAAATCAATAAGTTTAAGAAATTCTATATCTGTATAATTAAGCGAAACCATAGGCTGTATGAAAATATCATAACCCTTTTCACTAATTTTTTTAGAAAAATTAATAGCTTCAATCATATCATTTCTATGAAAAGCAACTCTTATAGCATCAAGTCGACTATTATTTGCATCTGGTAAATCATCAACATTATACTCACCATAATTTATCATAGCAACAAACTTGACACCTTTTTTATTAATAGGTATAAATTTTTCAAACTGTTCAACTGTATTAAATTTACTTATATTTCCACTATATTTAATTTTATTAGTAATAAAACCACACTCAACTATATCTACATTAGCTTCCTGTAATCCTGATATAATGGCAGAAATATTTTTGTCACCAAACTTCCACTCATTACAATAACCGCCATCTCGTAAAGTACAGTCAAGTATTGAAATATTATTCATAAATTCACCTACTTATTAAGCATTAAATGATTAAATATTGCATCTGCAATTTCAAAATCCTCAAGCTCATCAATATCAATACTTTCAATTTCGCCAACTTCAACAATATAAGGCTTTTCACCTATTCTTCTATTATATTTACTAATTACATCGCCTTTGTAAATATAGAATCCACTAGTTTCCTCATAGAGAGCCGGTAAATCCTGAGTCCTTGGAATATTATTAAGTTCATAATTAAAAGGCTTGCCATCTTTCCACAAGAAATCTTGAAGTTTTTTAGCTGCAAAGGAAGAATCATACTCTCCACTTTTAACCATATCAAGACCCTTTTTAATACTCTCAACCTTAACAAATGGTGCTGTAGTATGTGTCATTACATATATATCAGCACTAACATCATTAGCAAAACTCTTAAGTACTTCATTCATTTTAGTATTGTCAGTATCTAATGTTTCACTTCTTCTTAGATATTTCACACCATCTGGAATAAACTCCTGAATATCAGGATTGCTGCAATACACATACACATCGTCTATACCCTCTACACTTAATAATGTATTGAGAATGTAATAGCATAAAGGCTTTCCATTAGTAAAGCTTTTTGTGTTTTTCTGTGGAAGTCTTCTGTTATTAAGCTTCATTGGCACTATAGCCACAACTTTCATAATTAATCCTCCTTAAACAAGTCCTCCAAATTGACTCTCTTATATATTTCTAAATCTCCGCCTCTTGTTGCATTATAAATAGCTCCATTATGTTTTTCTGCAACTTTTTTAGCCTTTGTATATGCTGAATTTACTGCCTCCATATCATAAACAGTCAGCACTGTACCTTTTTTCTTTTCAAATACTTTGTAAGCATCTCTATATTTATCATCAAAATATGTTTTAACGCCTTTATGCTCAGTTATTTTTCTATTTTTATCTACAGTAAATTTATATCTATGGTCAACACCTAAAAGATATATTTCTTTAAAACCCATATAAACAGCAAGCTGCATACTAGAATATGTAACTGTACTAGCATCAAAAACACTTTTGCTACAATCTTCTGAAAAACCTATATCCATAGTTCTTTCACAATAATCTCTGTCATCAAGAAGATATGCCATAACGCCTTTAATGTCCAAATTGTTATTTATCATAGGATTAAAAGCTACAAACTTGTATCCTGACATACTACTTATATGCTCGCATTCAGATACAAGCATATGTTGATCCTGACACATATAAAAAGTAGGTCGCCAATTTGTTTTATCATACATAAGATGAATTCTATTGGCAGCAAAAGAATACTCATCTTTAATCATTTCTAAATCTTCTGCCTTTAGACTAGGTCCATTGCCTATAATAAAACATCTTTTGCCATAATACTTATTTTTAAATTTCTTAATTTTGTCAGCATAATCTGTTGTTTTATAAAGTTTTTCCATTTCATTATATTTCTTACAAACTTTTGAAAAGTAAATTTTGCGTCTTATTTCTGACAAAATACTAGAGTTTGTAACAATTGTTCTAGCAATATTATTCAAAAAACCCATAACAAATTACCTCTTATTTATTTTCCATTTGTTTAGCAATATCAGCATCTACAATTTCTTCACCAGTTTTATTCTTAAGCTGTTCTCTTGAGCTTTCACTTAAACCGTCATTAATGACAGCATTAAAATCACAAGTTGAACATCTGTCAAGTTCTTCCTTTGTAACCTTACCGTCACGATAATCTCTTACAATTTTATTTTCAAACATAGAATATTTTTTATTTTTAAAATATCTCAAGAACTTATGCCTTAATACCCACATAACAGGAATCCAAATATACTTGTGCATAGCCGGAGATACTGAACCTATCATCCAACAATTTCTATTACAGTGGCGAACCTTTGCTCTTACAGCATCAGCCTCCTTAGAATTCCAAAGTTCTTCCCAAGTTGATACCTCATTAATATTACCCATAACTTCTTTATCCTTAGTACCATTACAAGGCATAACATCACCATAAGGGTCAACAAAAAATGTATCAAATGCCATATCACAAGGCAAAAGTCTTTTTTGACCAAATATATAATTAATAAGTCCGTGATTAAAATAAGCCCTAAACCACTTTTTAGGAGAATTAGACTTTAAAAGCTCATTTATTAAATCTTCAAAAGCCTGACCTACCATCATTCTGTCTTTAATAATGTTTTTAGCCTCAACAAAATAAAAGGAATTATGAAGTGATGCTGTAGCAAACTCCATATTCATTTCATCAGAAAGATTATAAAGGGCTACTAAATCCTTAGCATTGGCGTCTTGAACAGTCATACCAAAGCCAACATCTTTCATACCCATTTCAACAAGCTTTTTAAGAGTAGTATAGCCTCTGTTAAAGCCGTCTTCAAGACCTCTAATTTTGTTATTAGTTTCTTCAAGTCCTTCAATAGAAATTCTAATACCAATGTTAGGAAATTCCTTACACAAATCTACTATTCTATCAGTAAAGAAGCCATTTGTTGATATAACTATTCTATCTGACTTTTTATAAAGCTCTCTTACTATATCCTTTAAATCAGTCCTAATAAATGGTTCACCACCAGTAATATTAGTAAAATACATTTGAGGCAGCTTTTTAATTGCCTCAATAGAAATTTCTTCTTCCGGCTTAGAAGGTGCTTTATATCTATTGCACATATTACATCTAGCATTACAACGATATGTAACAATTACTGTACCATTTAGTTTCTTCATAATTATTCTCCTAATTGCTATATATAGAAATTAATTTATCATAATACTCTTTAATTGTATCAAAACTTATATTTTTACAATTTTCACTGTATTTTTCAATTAGTTTACTATTATTCCATAGCTTTTCAACAGCATCTTTCATACTATTGAAATCACCACTTTCAAAAAGTTCACCAGTATTTCCAACATTAATAAGCTCTGGAATACCTCCAATATTAGCACCTAAAACAGGGGTACAATACATTTGGCTTTCCATAACAGAAAACGGACAGTTTTCATACCACTCTGAAGGATAAATACTAAACTTAGCCTTTCTAATAAGATTTTCTAAATCCTCTCCCTTTTGAAAACCAACATTTTTTATATTACTTACACAATTTATTTCATTTTCAAGAGAACCTGTACCTGCAAAAATAAATCTAATATTAGGTAATGCCTTACACACACTTATAAGAGTTTTAATACCCTTTTCCTCTGAAAATCTGCCAAAATAAAGAACATAATTTTCCTTGTTAACTTCCTTAAAATTAACGCTATCTATAAAATTATGCATAGCTATAGTCTTTTTTGCAAATATTGGATTTATATCCATTTTAGTTTTCATAAAATAAGACGGACAAATAATAACATCTATGTTTTTATAAACACCATTAATTTTCCAAAACCAGCCTTCACAAGCTCCAACAACACTTTTAGCAAAAGACGAATGTATACA
>UMFG01014411.1_pt1 | contig 10953 bp, 10 predicted proteins | sample 1964961 | NCBI WGS metagenome assembly UMFG01 (sample SAMEA4836041, study PRJEB28245) | human gut metagenome | biome: gut microbiome; material: fecal sample | place: Denmark | collected 2008
ATATATTATAACAAAATACAAAAAATATCAAGTACTTTTATTATATTTAATAAAAATTTTATATGTCTTTAATATAATTGTTAATAATCATTATTGTAAAGATTATGAAAAAGTGTTAAACTATTCTTATGCTGATTTTGAAAGGAGTTTAAATATGATTAATAAAAGTACAGCAGAAGCTGTTTTATTAAGTGCTACATCAAATGGAGCTGAATTTGCAGAAATATTTGTTGAAAATAATGTAAAAAATACTCTTGGTGTTGTCAATGGTAATGTTGAAAGAGCAAATTCTGGTATTGATAGGGGTTGTGGAATTAGAATAATAAATGGTGATAGAGTTGTATATGTATACACTAATAAATTAGACAAAGATAACCTTGTTAGGCTTGCTAAAGAAAGTGCAACAGTTATAAAAGGTAATTCCAGCATCAAAAATATTGTGTTTTGTGATAAGAAGTATAAAAAATTATATGTACCACAAATTATGCCAGTTGATGTGAGTAAGGCACAAATTGTAACTATGCTTAAGGCTGGTAGTAGTGCTGCATATAGTTACAATGACTTGATTACACAAACTAATATTAGTTATTTTGATTCTACACAAAATGTTATTATTGCTAATACAGAAGGTTTGTGGGCAGAGGATGAAAGAGTTAGAACCAGAGTGTTTGTTTCTGCTGTTGCATCAGAAGGTAATGAAAAACAAACTGGATATTTTGGACCTGGTGCATTAAAGGGCTTTGAATTTTATGATTCAATTAATATTGAAGAAATAGCTAAAGAAGCGGCTCGTTCAGCTGTAACTATGCTTAAGGCAGCAAATTGTCCTAGTGGTAAGATGCCAGTAATTATGGATAACGGCTTTGGCGGAGTTATTTTTCACGAGGCTTGTGGTCACGGACTTGAGGCTGCTGCAATTAGTAAAAATGCCTCTGTTTTTGCTAATAAGATTGGTCAGAAAATTGCATCAGATAAACTTACAGCCGTTGATGATGGTACTATTGCTGGCAGCTGGGGTAGTATAAATATTGATGATGAGGGTGTTTCAAGTCAAAAGAATGTTCTTATTGAAAATGGTATACTGAAAAACTATATGGTTGATAGATATAATGGAAGTCTTATAGGAATGAAGCCTACTGGTTCATCAAGACGAGAAAGCTATAAATATGTGCCAGTTTCAAGAATGACTAATACTTACATTGCTTCTGGTACTGATAAAAAAGAAGATATTATAGCTGATACTGAATATGGACTTTATGCTAAATATATGGGTGGAGGTTCTGTAAATCCTGCTAGTGGCGATTTTAATTTTGCTGTAAGTGAGGCTTATATAATTAGAAATGGCAAAATTTGTGAACCGGTAAGAGGTGCTACTTTAATTGGTAAGGGAGCAGAGGTATTGCTAAATATTGATAGAATTTCTGACAATTTGGCTTTGGCTGAAGGTATGTGCGGTGCATCAAGTGGTAGTGTTCCAGTTTGTGTAGGTCAGCCTATGCTTAGAGTACAGAATATAACAGTAGGAGGCAGATAAAATGGATATAAATATTTTAAAGAATAATTTGTTTGAAAAGGCTAAAAACTATGGGTTTGAGTCTTATGAAATTTATTATAACGATAATTCTAATTTTAAAGTAAGTATTTATAACAACAAAATTGAAAAGTACCAAAATAGTGAAAGTGGTGGTTTTTGTTTTAGAGGAATCATAAATAACAAAATGGGTTATTATTTTAGTGAAAGCATTGATGTCGATATTGATGTTGTAATTAAAAATGCTGTGGCAAATGCAGAAATTATAGATAGTAATGATAAGGAATTTATATTTGAAGGCAGTAAAAAATATGCTGAATTAAATACTTATAATGAAGAACTAGATAAAATGACACCAGAAGAAAAAATAAGTGGTGCTTTTGAAATGGAAAAATTTGCTCAAACTTATGATGCTAGTATTAAGGTTAATAGTTCTATTGTGTCTACTGGTAAAAGTTATGTTTATATTGCAAATAGTAAGGGACTTAGCCTTGAAGAAAAAAGCAATTATATTATGGCTTATATTGAAGTAATGGCTGAAAAAAATGGTGAAACAAAAGAAAAAGGTGAAATTTGGATAGGAAGTAATCCAAGAGAGTTTAAACCTAAAATTATTGCTGATAAAGCTGTTAAAAAGGTTATTTCATCACTTGGTGGTAATTCTGTTGAAAGTGGAAAGAAAAATATTATTATTCAAAATGAAGTCTTTGCTGATATTTTAGAGTGTTTTACAGGCAATTTCTATGGTGAAAATGTGCAAAAAGGCTTTTCTTTATTAAAGAATAAAATTGGTGAGCATATTGCATCAAGTAATATTACGATTATTGATAATCCTTTACTTGAAAATGGTTTTGCAACAACAGCCTTTGATAGCGAAGGTGTAGCAACATTTAGGAAAAATGTTGTTGAAAATGGTATTTTAAAAACTTATCTCTATAACCTTAAATCTGCTGCCAAGGATAATACTGTTTCTACGGGTAATGGTTTTAAGAGTGGTTTTAAGGGGGCTGTTAGTACATCTACTACTAATTTTTATATTGAAAATGGTACAGTTGATTTTGACAAAATGGCAGAAGAAATGTATAATGGTCTTTATATAACTGATGTGGCAGGTTTACATTCTGGTGCTAGTGCTATATCGGGTGATTTTTCTTTTGCTGCAGAGGGATTTAAGGTAGAAAATGGAAAAATTACCACTGCTGTCAATCAAATAACTATTGCTGGCAATTTTTATAATATTTTAAATAATATTGCTATTGTTGGTAATGATTTAAAGTTCAATAGTTCTGCTATTGGCTCTCCATCTTTAATGATTAAAGATATTAGTGTAGGCGGGCTTTAATTTATATTTATATAGGTTTAAATTTATATGTTTTATATATTCATTTCTTGATGTAATATTTAAATCTATAAAATTTTATGTATAATGCAGTTGCGTTTAAGCAGCTGCATTTTTTCTTAATTTTTACATTTACATTTTGGCATTATATCACAATACTTATTTTTGTTATATTGTTCTTTTGGCATTACAAACTGTCGTTTTGATGCCATATAATCTTGCACCTTTCTTAAAGATTCACCAAACCTTTGAAAATGGACGATTTCTCTCTCTCTTAAAAATTTTAGAGGATTAATAACATCTGGGTCATCTGTCATTTTCATAAGATATTCGTAAGTTGAACGAGCTTTTTGTTCTGCTGCCATATCTTCGTATAGATTAGTTATAGGGTCACCTTTTGACTGTAAATAAGATGCAGTAAAAGGGACACCAGTAGGGTTAGATGGGTATATACCTGTTCCGTGGTCGACATAGTATTTATCAAAGCCAGCTTTTTTGATTTCTTCAATATCAGCATTTTCACTTAATTGCATACACATTGAACCAATCATTTCCAAATGTGCTAATTCTTAAGCACAGTACAATTATCAATAAAAAAACTTGATAAAAACAGGTTTTTTGCTTAGTCTAGTTTGCTTATAAATTCTAATTTAAAATCATCTAAAGCACTCTTATCCCAGCGACCACCTTTTTCTTTAGTGTATATAATTTTCGTAAATACACTTTTTAATAAGTCATTTTTTTGCTTAGGGCTTGATAATTTATAATAAATAGAGTCAATTTTTTCAGCTTGAGGAATAAGCTGATTTTTCAATTCTGCTTTTTGAGTATTTTTTTTATCCTCGTCTAATAGAGTATTTTTTTTTACATTTAATAAATCAAGTTCATTTTTTAAAGTTTTTTGTCTTTCTAAAAATAACTCTTTGCTGTATAACCCTTGCTCTAATAGACTATATGTATTATTAAGCTGATTGTTAAGTTGTTCTATCTTTTTATCTAATTGTCTAATTAAATTATCGTTATTCACGGGCATTAACACAGTTTTAGATATACTATTATTATTTATTTTATACTGGTTTAACCAAAGTCTTACACCGTCAACAACCTTTGTTTCGACTGTACTTAATTGAGTACCTATATTTTGACAATGAGGGGTAGGGCATATTAAATAATCAGGAACAGTTTTTGACGGTCGTCTTACCATTTTTTTACCGCAAGCAGAACATATAATTAAGCCTGATAAGGGGTTTACAGTTCCTTTACCGGGATTTGACGGATTTAATGACATATAGTATTGAGCTTTTTCAAAAGTGTCTAAGTCAATTAATGGTTGGTGCAGTCCGTCGTAGACATCAAATTCTTTCTGTCTTGGTCTAGATATAGATACAGCACCGTTTATAGTAGATTTTATAGTCTTAGATTTATTCCAATGTATTTTACCAATGTATACATCATTGGTAAGCATATCTCTTATGCTTGCCAATGACCATTTATCAGCAATATGAGGCTTAATACCCATTTCATCAAGTCTATAACATATTTTTCTTGTTCCTATTCTATCTTCTTGCGTATACCATTTGAATATTAATTTAACGATTTCTGCTTCTTTTTCATCTGGTACTAGTGTAAAGCCTTTTTGTCCTTGTAATTTAATCTTTTTATAGCCATAAGGTGGGGCAGAACCTACATATTTACCTTCTTTGCAGGAAGCTAGTCGTCCTGCTATTAAACGGCGATTAATTGTTTTGTATTCTCTTCTGCTCATAAATAAACCGAATTCAAAATATTCCTCGTCAAATTCATTTGCTGGGTTATAAACCTTATTCGGTGTAATGATAAGTGTATTGCTGTACTTAAAGGCTTGGGATACAATGCCTTGGTCTATAGTGTTGCCTCTTGCAAGTCTTTCAACTTCCATAACAAGTACGCCTTCCCAAAGACCGCTTTCAACCTCTGTCAGTAATTCCTGCATTTGTGGCCTAGCGGCTAATGTTTCTCCTGATACAACTTCTTTGAATATTTTTGTTATGTTATAATTTCTGCTTTTTGCTAAATCAAGCAAGGCTCTTTCGTGCCTAAGCAAAACATCTTCTTTAAATTCAAACTCTTTGTCTGCTCTTGATTTTCTTAAATAAATACAATATGACATATTATATCACTCCTTTATTAAAATATGCTTTTTTGCATAAAAATAACACCTTGCGAGGTGTTGAAAAGTGTGATATGATAATCTTGTTAAGGGATATTATATCACGCTTTAGGCAAACACCTAAGATTATAGTATCTTTGCCTCCTGTTGGTAGCAGGGGGCTTTTTATTAATATAATATTTTTAAATCATCTTCGTTTATATATAACTCAGTATATTCGTTATATTTGTTATAGTAGTAGCAACTAATGTTTAACGCCTCAGAATTTAATCCCGAAGCTAATCCAGTTTTAGAAACAGCTAAAACTTTAGTGTTTTCGGGCAGGTTAACAATTTCGTGCGAACTATCACAAGGTAAATAATTTTTATTTGCATTATTGTATTGACAAAGAACGGCTCTGTCTTTTATAGCATCAACAATGTTGTTTTTGCTCTGTGTTTCTATGCAAGGTTTCGTCTTGTGACAAATGACCAAGAAGAATATGACCAATTTCGTGTGCAATAGTAAATCTGACTCTATGTATGGCTTATTTTTTATATATTTTTCGCCTGTGCCATATAATAGCCAATCTTTGCTAATGTCATACTGGGCAGATATTGATAAAATCAAGGGTATATTCAGTGCTTTGTTTCTAGCGTTTTCAATATTATAAATTGCATCGCCAGTTACACCAAATTTAGTTCCAAATTTTTCTTTCTTTATGGAATATTCCGATACTGGCATATTGGTAACATAATTATAGTATAAAAAGATAAAATTGTAAATGTTTAGGAGGTGTTATATGAAAGATGATGTAAAAGCAGCTGATATTAATAAGATTGAAAGATTATCAGCACTTATTGCAAGTTTACCAGAGGGCGAGTTAGAAAATTAAGCTATATTGTAGAGGGCATTAAGCTAGCTATAGCTTAGAAATATAGTAATTATACAAGCAGAGTATTTTATAAAATAAAAATATGGAGGTGATTATATGATAAAAACAGCTAAAAGTGGTAATACAACATTAGTTTTCAACACAAACGATGTTACATCAGAAGGCAAAAGGCAAGCATTAGAGAGGTTAACAGAGATTAAAACTCAGTGTGATATAGAAAAAATGATGAAAAATAATACTACAGCTTAGTAGGTATATGAGGAGTATCATTATTTGATAATGATGAAAAAAGATACTGAACTATAGTCAATAAAGTAGACAGTAAAAAAAGAAAAAAATAACCTACCGGGGTCAAGCGTCCGTACGCTTGCCAGAGTTTGGGACAGGTAGCCCCAAGGGTTTTATTAAATTTAATTATTTCTTTAAACTATCAAATATAGTTTTTCCTTTTGATTTGGTGAAAGCATACCGTTAGCAGAATGAGGTCTTTTGGAATTGTAAAAATCATCAATATACTCAAAAAGAGAAAGCTCAAGCTGTGCTTTTGTATAAAAAGTTTGTCTGTTGAGCTCCTCAGGCTTTAAAAATTTGAAAAAATATTCTGAAACAGCATTGTCATAAGGGTAATCCTTATCTGAGAAAGATTGTATAATATTGCAACTACCCAAGAGCTTTCTGAATGTTTTTGCAGTATACACTAAGTAAGTACAAACTTCATATGAAATGGCTTATTTATTAGTTTTTTTATAATTATTTTTTTAATGGGTCTTTAATTTTTGCTTAATAATTCTATAATTTTAGTTTAATAATTAGACTAAAATATGAAATTATAAAAACATTATAACACAATTTTTTCATTTTGCATATACTTTAATATATATATTTAGGGGATTTTTATGAGAATATTTTTAGATGCAGGTCACGGAGGAACTAATCCTGGAGCAATAGGCATAAATGGTTTAAAGGAATCAGAAGTAACTCTTGATGTAGCTTTAAGATGTGGCAGAATTTTACAATCTCAAGGTTATACTGTTAATTATTCAAGAACATCTGAAGTAAATGTTTCCTTAGCTGAAAGGGCAAGACTTGCCAATCAATGGGGTGCTGATTATTTTGTAAGTATTCATTGTAATTCTAACACAAATCCTATTTACAAGGGAACAGAAAGTTTTTTCTATAGAAGTGGCAGTGTAGCAGAAGATTTTGCTTTAGTTGTTAATACGGCTTTGGTTGATGCTATAAATACTAAGGATTTAGGTGTGTTTTCAGCCAATTTTGCTGTTTTAAGATTGACTAGAATGCCGGCTATATTGGTGGAATTAGCTTTTTTAAGTAATCCTGAGGAGGCAGAACTTTTATCTCAAAGTGCATTTAGACAAAAATGTGCTGATGGTATTGCCAGAGGTATTGTAGATTTTACCAGTTAAATAATTTATATTTTATAGTCAATTATATAAAAGAACTTTAAATGTCATTAGGTTAAGTTTTAGCTTAATGGCATTAATTATTTTATTAAATATTTTTTATTTGACAAAGAATATAAATCAACTTAAAATATAGTTGATTGGAGATGATAAAATGAAAAATACAGTTTTATTTGATTTAGACGGAACTCTTGTAAACTCTCTTGAAGATTTAAAAGATGCTACTAATTACACAATGAACAAATTAGGCTTGGAACAAAGAAGTCTTGATGAAGTTAGGACTTTTGTTGGCAATGGTGTAGATATGCTTATTAAAAGAGCTGGAGGTAATGCCCAATACGATTTTAATGAGGCTAGTGCATATTTTAGAGAATATTATAATGAAAATTTGTGCAACAAAACTAAGCCTTATAATGGCATAGTTAATGTAATAAATGTACTTAAAAGCAAAGGCTTTAAACTTGGTGTTGTTACAAACAAGCCTCAGTTTGCTGCTGAAAAAATTGTTAATTATTACTTTAATGAAAGCTTTGATGTGATAATAGGTGCAGATTTGTCAAAAAGGAGAAAAAAACCTTATAATGACCCAGTAGACGCAGCCCTTAGTGTAATTAATGTAAATAAAAATGATGCAATATTTGTTGGTGATTCTGAAGTTGATATTGAAACAGCTAAAAATATGGATATGTCATTTATTGGAGTTGCCTGGGGCTTTAGAAATGAAATAATTTTTGCCAATGAAAAGTATTTTGTTAGAAATTCACAACAGCTATTAAATTTGTGTTGCAATTTTTTGTAATTTTGATATAATAGAACTAAGAAGAAAGGGAATAAAGTTTACTTTGTTTCATAAGTGATTGAATTGCCTATTAGGCAGATATAATCAAATAAACAATAAAGCAGAGGTGCTATAGTAATGGATAATTTAAAGGTTGTTATACTTGCGGCAGGACAGGGGACAAGAATGAAGTCTGATGTACCTAAGGTACTTCACAGAGTTCTTGATAAGACTATGGTTGGTTATGTTATTGAGGCTTCTCAAGAGGCTGGTGCTAAGGATATTTGCGTTGTAGTTGGTCATCAGTCTGCTATGGTTAAAAATACTATTAAGGATATGTATGACAATATTCAGTTTGCTGTTCAAAAGGAGCAGTTAGGTACTGGTCACGCTGTAATGCAGGCAGGAGATTTTATTAAAGATGGTAATATTTTAGTTCTTTGTGGTGATACTCCTCTTATTACTGCTGAAACTATTGGTAAACTTTGTGATTTACACCAAAGCCAAAATAATAGTGTAACAGTTGTGTCTATGGTTGTGGATAATCCAACTGGCTATGGTAGAATTATTAGAGATAATGACAGTTTTGCTAAGATTGTTGAACAGAAAGATACTAATGAAGAAGAAGCTAAGGTCAAGGAAGTAAATACTGGTGTGTATATCTTTAAGGCTGATGCTTTAAATAAGGCGTTTGAAAAACTCGGTAATAACAATTCTCAAGGTGAATATTATCTTACAGATACTCTTGAAATTATTAAAAATGAAGGTGGCAATGTAGGTATAATGGTAGCTGATGATGATAAAGAATTTATGGGTGTAAATTCTAAGCTTCATTTATCACAGGCTATTGCTGCTATGAAAGAAAGAATTAATACTCAGCTTATGATTGACGGTGTTACTATTACTGATCCTTCAAGCACTTACATTGGCAAAGATGTTAAGATTGCTCCAGATACAATTATTTATCCAGGCTGTATGCTTGAGGGTAAAACTGTTATTGGTAAGAGTTGTATTATTGGACCTAATACAAGAATTTCCTCATCAACTGTTGATGATTGTGTAACTATTCAGATGAGTGTTCTTTTAGATGCTAAGGTTAAGAGCTTTACTACTGTTGGTCCTTTTGCTTATTTAAGACCTAATAGCTGTATTGGTGAACATTGTCGTATTGGTGATTTTGTTGAAATTAAAAATTCTAACATTGATGATGGTACTAAGGTTAGCCACCTTACTTATGTTGGTGATTCTGATGTTGGTAAGTGTGTAAACTTTGGTTGTGGTACTGTTACTGTTAATTATGACGGTAAAAATAAGTATAGATGTAAAATTGGTGATGAGGTATTTATTGGTTGCAACACTAACCTTATTGCACCAGTTGAGGTTGAAAACAGAGCTTATACTGCTGCTGGTTCAACTATTACTAAGAAAGTCCCTTCTGATAGCCTTGCTATTGCCAGAGCAAGACAGGAAAATAAAGAGGGTTGGAGAAAAAAGGTTAATAAGTAAATAAAATATAGTAAGACCGGCGAAAGTCGGTCTTTTTTTGTAGAATAGTTGTAAAAAAGAATATTTTGTGTTATTATTATATTAATTAAAATAGGAGGATTATGTTATGGAATGGACAGAAGTTAAGATATATACAACAACTATGGGTATTGAGCCTGTTACAGCAACTCTTATGGATTGTGGTATTAATGGTATTCAAGTAGAAGATGATAACGAAATGAAGGAATATCTTACAACTAGCTCGACTTATTGGGATTATGTTGATGAGGAGCTTTTAAACAAGCCTATTGGTGAAACTAAGGTAACTGTTTATGTAAGTGATAATCCTTATGGTGAAGAAATTTTGATGCATATTAAAGATAATATAAATCATTTAAAGTCTATTGATACAGGTCTTGACTTAGGCCGACTTGCTATTGAAACTACTTCTAATCTTAATGATGAGGAGTGGCTTAATAAGTGGAGAGATTTTTATAAGCCATTTGCCATTGGTAATAGAATTTTTATTAAACCAGTGTGGGAGAATTGCGAAATTCCAGATAATAGAGTTGTTTTTAATATTAATCCGGGTCATGTTTTTGGTACAGGTCTTCACCAGACAACTCAGCTTTGTATGCTTGAACTTGAAAAGTATATTAATGAAAATTCAGTTGTTGCTGACTTAGGTTGTGGTAGTGGTATTCTTTCTATTATTTCACTTTTACTCGGTGCAAAGTCTGCATTTGCTGTTGATATTGATGCCAATGCTATTAAGACTGCTTATGAAAATGCAGAATTAAGTGGTGTTGATGTTAGCAAGTATTATGTTACAAGTGGTAATGTAATTGATGATAAGAAGTTGCAGAATGAAATTGGTTATGATAAGTATGATGTTGTTGTTGCTAATATTATTGCTGATGTTATTTGTGCTATTAGTCCAGTTGTGCCAGCACAGCTTAAAAAAGGTGGCGTGTTTATATCTTCTGGTATTATAAAGGATAGAATAAATGATGTTTATGATGCTCTTGAAAAGTGTGGCTTAAAGGTTATTAACACTAGTACTAAGGACGAGTGGGTTTGTATTACTTCTGTTAAAGAATAATTAATGTTTAAGGTAGTTAAATAAGTAATAGGTATAGTTAATTATTCTTTATATTTGGATAATATTTTAAATTAATTAATTTTATAAAACACAACTTACAAAGGAGTAACATTATGCCTAAATTTTTTATAAATAATGAAAATATAAATGACCATACAATTACCATAGTTGGTGAAAATGCAAAGCATATAGGAAGTGTACTGAGAGCTAAAATTGGAGATTTAATTATTGTTTGTGACGGTAATGGCAGAGATTATGAATGTGAAATTAT
>UMFG01008129.1_pt1 | contig 10913 bp, 9 predicted proteins | sample 1964961 | NCBI WGS metagenome assembly UMFG01 (sample SAMEA4836041, study PRJEB28245) | human gut metagenome | biome: gut microbiome; material: fecal sample | place: Denmark | collected 2008
AACAATCAGAAAATCATATGGGGTTCTGAATAGTTACAAAAGAAGGACAATTAATTTTAAATTTTTTGAAATAGTTTCAAATAATTAAGGAATAGCTATGAGCGAACGCATGGTTTATGTTTATAAGAGCTCGAAAAAGCTCAGAACCTATCTTTACATCGAGCGTAAGGATGATTTTTCGAAGATCCCAGGGGCTATGCTCGAGGCCTTCGGCAACCCCAAATTTATGATGGCCTTTATGCCGCAAAAGCATAAGGTGCTGCAGAAAATAAGCCGTGAGGAGCTTCTTGAGGCCTTGGATACGCGCGGCTATCTTTTGCGCATGGATCTTGAGAGCGAGGAGGAGAACCTCCTCAATGAGGAACGACGTCTGAAGGGACTGCCTCCGCTTACCCGCGAGCAACTGGACGCCTTTTACCATTAAAGCAAACAGGAGCGCTCATCAGACTTATGATAAGTACTGCCTACTGCCCCGAGATCCCAAAAATGCAGGGAAAAATAAGTTATCCCCTGCAGATTAATGCTTGCAGGATCAGGCTAAATAGGGATTATTTCTTTTTTCAAAGCCCATGTTGCTGTCGGGGCCGTGTCCCGGACAGAGCTTGACGGCGTCGTCAAGCTCTTTAAGGCGGGATAGAGATGCGCGTAATTTGCGCTCGTCCCCGCCCGGAAGATCACAACGTCCTACCGACAGATTAAAAAGAGTGTCGCCCGAAAAAAGATAATCAGCCCATAAATAACAAACCGATCCTTCGGTATGTCCGGGGGTGGCTAAGACATGGAAGTCATATTGCGGATCTGCAAATAAATGGATCACGTCGCCGTCCTTGACATAGCTTGGGCTAAAGCTGTCACAGGGCGGAAGACCCAAAAGAGCGCTTTGCCTAGCTATATTGCGTATCATATCGGCATCTCCGATCGCAGGCCCCGTAACGGTGACATTGCAAAGCTTGGAGAGCGCCGCCGCCGCGCCGGCATGATCAAGATGCCCGTGGGTTAAAAGCACGGCGCATATATCTGCACCCTTTTCACGGGCAAAATCATATATGCCCTGGGCCTCAGCACCCGGATCTATTACCACCGCTTTTTGCTCCGTTTTGCTTATGATCATGCGGCAGTTCTGAGCGTAGGCGGTTACAGGCAGAGTAAAAATCTGAAAATCGCTTAGATCCATTTTAAATAACCTCCAGGTCAAGACCCTTTAAATAGAAGCTCTCGGGGCAGGGCAGTGAGACACAATGATCCTCATCCTGACGCAATGAATTACGGATCACGGCGTTAACATCTGCGTCCAAGGCCGCATCGGCGACAATCTTTTGAAAAAGCTCGGGTCCTACCAGACCTGAGCAGGAGAAGGTCAGCAGATGTCCGCCTTTTTTGACGAGCTTAAAACCGAGACGGTTGATATCCTGATATCCGCGACAGGCCTTGCGCAGTGAGGAGGCTCCCTCGGCAAATTTGGGCGGATCCAGAATGACCACGTCATATTGCTCGCCTTTTTCCACCTGTGTACGCAAAAATTCAAAAACATCCTTGCGTATGAAGCGACAACGTCCCGGATCCAAGTGGTTGAAGACTACGCCCGCCTTGGCCTCATCCAAGGCCTGTGCCGATACGTCGACGTTTTCAACCCTTACGGCGCCGCCCTTTAAGGCCCAAAGACCGAAGCCGCCCGTATAGCAAAAGCAATTGAGCACGCGGGCATTTTTGCATAGGGTTGCGGCATGGATGCGGCTTGCTCGCTGATCAAGATATGCCCCCGTCTTATGCCCCCTGACTATGTCCACGGGTATGCTGACGCCGTTACCCTCCAAAACATAGAGGGTATCTGGAGGCGTGATCCCGCAAATTACTCCAGAGCGTTTTGCAAGCCCCTCCTTAAGTCTCGATTTGGTGTCGGAGCGCTCGTATAGGGAACAGTTTGGAAAGAGCTCCTTTAAGGTTTTCACGAACACCTCGAAAAATCTTTCCATAGCGCAGGAGGAAATGCTAAGCACGATAAAGTCGTTGTATTTATCTACTATGATCCCGGGCAGCAGATCGCCTTCTGAGGCTATAAGTCTCACCCCGTAGTTGCCTGCGGCCATAAGATCACGGCGACGCATTACGGCGTCTTTGATCCTGCCTGCGATCAAATCGTCCGTGGGAATTTCCTGTTCGTTAAAGGACAGCGCCCGCACTCTGATCTGCGAGGCGGGGGAGTAAAAGCCCCAGGCTAAAAAAGCACCGTCTGCCGAACGCACCGATACCAAATCTCCCTTGTTGGGATCTCCCGTCACCGCGGCCACGGCCTTTGAAAAAATCCAAGGATGGTGGCGCAGAAGGGATTTTTCCCTGCCCTCATGTAAAGTTACGGTAGCATTCATTTTATTACCCAAGGCGTTTTTTACTTATTGAATTGAGATCTAAAGTTTAGACGCAGCCGGGGCTTCTCGCAATACTGCCGCACGTAAGAGCAATGGCATATGTTGTGAAAGATACTTGCATACAAAAAGAGCGGGCCGTTACTTTGCTAAAATTAAATTTAAAAGAGGGAGGGCAACTCATGCATGTGTATAAGGTCGGCGGAGCGGTGCGGGATGCACTGCTGGGACTTGACGTGGCGGATGTCGATCATGTGGTCACGGGGGAAGACGAGCAGAGCATGCTGGCATCAGGGTTTGAAAAGGTCGGTCGCGATTTTCCGGTTTTTTTGCATCCTAAGACCCGTGAGGAATATGCCTTGGCCCGCACCGAGAGAAAAAAAGGGCACGGCTATACCGGCTTTGAGTGCTTTTTCTCAAAGGACGTTACCTTAGAGGAGGATCTCAAGCGTCGCGATCTTACCGTCAACGCCATGGCCGAGGATGAGGAGGGACATATAATCGATCCCTACGGAGGTCGTGAGGATCTTGAAAAACGTGTATTGCGACATGTTTCATCAGCCTTTACGGAGGATCCTCTGCGTGTGTTGCGGGTGGCGCGTTTTGCCGCCAAGCTCTATCATTTGGGCTTTAAAATAGCCCCCGAAACCTTAAGCCTCATGCGTGATATGGCCGAGTCGGGGGAGCTTTTAGCACTCACGCCCGAGCGGGTGTGGAACGAGCTGTACAAGGCTCTGCTTACACGCAATCCCGAGATCTTTATCGAGGTTTTACGCGATTGCGGGGCTTTAAAAAGCGTCCTGCCCGAGGTCGATGCCTTATACGGGGTTCCTGGGCCTAAGCGATGGCATCCCGAAATAGACTCGGGAGTGCATACCTGTCTGACGCTGGCCCGCGTAAGCTGTGAGAGCGAGGATCCCATGGTGCGCTTTGCCATGCTGTGTCACGATCTGGGAAAGGGCCTTACTCCGGTATCCGTATGGCCTCACCATCCTCTGCATCACGAGCTCGGGGTAAAGCCTCTGCGTACGCTGTGTAGGCGTATCAAGGTGCCCGTGCACTATGAGCGCTTTGCCTATAAGGTGGTTCGCTATCACAGTGCCATGCATCATGTATATCGCGGCGGCGCCGAGGGTATAGTATCGTTGCTCGATTCCTTGGACGCCTGGCGTCAGGGCGATCTTATAAAGCCTTGGGTTTTGTGCTGTAAATGCGACTTTTTGGGACGGCTCGGATTTTCAAACCGCCCCTTTCCGCGTGCGGATTATTTTTTGGGTGCCTTTGCCCTGTGCCGCTCGGTCAAGGCCGAAAGATTCGTAGAGCAGGGAGCGCGCGGGAAGGAGATAGGGCAGATGATGCATCAAAAACGCGTGGAACTCGTATCCGAGTATTTAAAGGAATTGCCAAGAAGCGAGCTTGATGATTCGGCAAATGAAATGCCGCCTGCGGATCTTACAAACTGGCGCCCCTTCGGCTGTGAATTTTAGATCTGAATACGGCAGGATCTCCCACATCATTTGAGCGGGAGCATGTGTCACAGCAGATCAAGGCTGGAGCCTATGTCTAGGCCGTCAAAAAGATCGTCGTTATCAAGGTTGCGCATGATCATGCGTGAAACCGTGCTCATGGCGTATAAGGCACTTGCGGTGACGTCGTTGCTATTTAGCATTTTGCTGATAAAAAGTGCGGCAAACACATCCCCCGTACCGTGAAATTCCTTGGCTATGTTTTCATACGGCAAGGTAAGCTCACGTTTTAAAACGGCGTCATAGCCGTAAACCAAGCTCCTTCCTGAGGAGAGGGCGGAGGTAATGAGTATGCTGCCCGGGCAAAGCTTACGAAGCTTGTCGCATATTGAGCGGAGCTCCTCATGAGAAAAGCCCTCCCTGCGGCACGGCGTATCCGTAAGATAACAGGCCTCCGTAAGATTCGGCATGATGAAATCGGACTTTTGTATGAGCGCACGCATGATCCTGACGTTCTCCTCGCTCATGCCGTTGTAGAGCGCACCGTGATCTCCCATGATGGGATCGGTAAAGATTTTGATCCCGCGGGCGCGGTTTTCCTCGCAAAAGAAGGAGACGAGCTCGCATTGGGCTTTGGAGGTCAAAAATCCCGTATATACGGCATCGAAGCTAAAGCCCAAGGCTTTCCAGTGGCTGAAGGTTTTTTCCATAAACGAGGTGGTGTCCAACACGTCGAAGCGACCGTAGGCAAAATTATTGGATACCAATGCCGTAGGCAGGACGGAAACCTCAAATCCAAAGTGCGTGCATACGGGCAGCATGGCATTGACGGCCATGCGTCCGTAACAGGGCAAATCGCCTATGAGCAGAATTCTTTTAGTCATGATCACGCAATCCGTTTAAAATTCTATTGAATTTAGCATTTTAGCAATTTGTGCGTACTTAATCTAAGAGTTGTCTAAGAAAGCATTTATAAAATACGACCCATATAGAGTTTTTAAATGAGGAGAGCTTTTGTGAGGATCCCTAAAAAAAAGCATTTGTTCATCATCTCCGCGCTGGCAATTATTTTAGGACTTTCTGCGTATAAGGCCTTGAGGACGGAGGCCCCCTCCTTTATGACCGTAAGTCCCGGTGTGAGAAACGTGTCAAAGGCTGTATATGCTACGGGTACCATTGAGGGCAAAACTCAGGTAGATGTCGGTGCTCAGGCCTCAGGACAGATCACCAAGCTTTATGTATCGACCGGGGATACGGTAAAAAAAGGCGATAAGTTGTGCGAAATCGATCCTCGTACTCAGGAAAACGCTTTAAAAAGTGCCGAGGCCGAGCTTGAAATTACCAAGGCGACCATAAGTGCCAAGCAGGCCGAAATACGTAAGCTTGAAAGCGAAATGAAAAGACAGAAAACGCTCATTCGTAGCGATGCCACCTCTCGTCAGGAGTATGAAGCCGCCCAGGCTGATTTGGATATAGCAAAGGCGCAGCTTAAGCAATATCAGGCCCAGCTCAATAAAAACGAGCTTTCTCTTTCGGATGCCAAGACCAATTTGGGCTATACCAGCATTACGGCGCCCATGGACGGTACCGTCTATGCAATGGTGGTGGATGAGGGACAGACCGTCAATGCCGCGCAAACCACTCCTACCATATTGCGCCTTGCAGATATGTCGGAGGTTAAGATCAGAACCGAAATCTCCGAGGCCGACGTGGTAAATGTAAAGGAGGGCATGGCTTGTTCCTTCACCATTTTGGGACTGCCGCATCAGATCTTCAACGGTGTTTTGGGCCGCATTGAGCCGGCCCCCTCATCCTATGCCTCCTCCACCTCAAGCTCGGGATCCTCATCTTCCTCCTCATCCTCAACGCAAAATGCCGTTTATTACAATGCCGACGTATATGTAAAAAATCCGCACGGAGTTTTGCGCATAGATATGACGGCCGATGTCACCGTCTATGTGGACAAGCGCGAAAACGTGCTGGCTGTGCCGCTTACGGCTTTGCGTAACGACGAGGGTACAAAAGGTTGTGTGTACGTGCTTAATGAGGACGGTAAGGTTTTGAAAAAGGATGTAAGGCTCGGATTGCGCGATGATCAATACGTTGAGGTGTTGGAGGGAATTGATGAAAAAAGTGCGATCATCATAGGCGATGACGTAAATACGGCCGAGGCCTCGGCTCAAGCCAACAGTCGTGCCCCCAAGCGCATGCTGTAAGGATCTCACCATGACGGCTTTGCTTTCATTAAAGAACATAAGACGCAGCTATCCATCAGGTGACGGTACGGTTGAGGTATTGCACGGGTTAAATCTTTGCATAGAGCGCGGGGAAATGACGGCCATCATCGGACCTTCGGGTTCGGGCAAATCTACGCTTATGAATATCATAGGCTGCTTGGATAAGCCGACGTCGGGTAGCTACGAGGTGGACGGACGTTCCACCTCGGGGATGACGCCCGATGAGCTTGCCGCCTTAAGACGCGATTTTTTCGGATTTATTTTTCAGCGTTACCATCTTTTAAGTCATTTAAGTGCCGCCGAGAACGTGCAGGTCCCGGCCGTATATTCAGGCTGCGCGCGCGATCAAAGGTATAAAAGATCCCTTGAGCTTCTAAAAAGGCTGGGGCTTTTTGAGCGTGCGCAATATCGCCCCTCACAATTGTCAGGCGGCCAGCAGCAAAGAGTTTCCATAGCCCGCGCTCTGATGAACGGCGGTCAGATCATCTTGGCCGACGAGCCTACCGGAGCCTTGGATACCAAATCCGGCGAGGAGGTCATGAAGATCCTAGGTGAGCTCAATGCGCTCGGACATACGGTGATCCTGGTAACCCATGATCCGCGCATTGCCGCGCATGCAAGACGGGTGATCACCATCAAAGACGGATGCATAGAGTCGGATCTTATCAATGAAAAAATCCCGCCCGCAGCTTCTTTTGGCATCAAGCCCTCATCTTCGGGCAAGGCAATTGATGAAAACGAGGGAAATACAAAGCCTAACAAGCTCGGCTTCAGGGCTCGTGAAATAGGCGAGCGGTTGCGCGAGGCCTCGACCATGGCCTTGCGCTCCATGGCCTCCAATCGCATGCGTACGCTCTTGACCATGCTTGGCATCATTATCGGTATTATGGCCGTGGTTATGGTCGTGGCCTTGGCGCGCGGGGCTTCCGACAACATCATCGCCAATATTTCATCCATGGGTACCAATACCATCTCTGTAATGCCCGGAGAGCGTATGGGCGATGTGCGATCGGGGAAGGTGAGAACGCTTAAGGTTTCGGATCTCAAGGCCCTTAAGGGGCAGCCCTTTGTGGATTCGGCATCACCGGTGGTACAGTCCTCGGTTCTTTTGCGGCGCTATAATATTGAAAACAATGCTACGGCCTACGGCGTTAATTCCGAGTATTTCCGCGTTTACGGCATGGAAATAGCGTCCGGGCGCATGTTTTCCGAGCGTGAATCGGCAGATGATTCCCAGGTGTGCGTGATCGACGCGCTTACGGCCAAAACGCTGTTCCCCACCAGCGAGGCATTGGGACAGCGCATACTGCTTAACGATCTGCCCCTGACCGTCATAGGAGTGCTTACCGACAAGGAGCTGGCCTTCAGACGCCCCGATGCCATGTATGTCTACACTCCCTATTCGACTCTCATGCATCGTCTTGCGCACATTGATTATCTGTCGACGGTAATAGTACGCATAGCCCCCGGTTTTTCAACGGCTGTGGCGGAGAGCTCGCTCATTTCATTGTTAAAGGCCCGCCACGGGCGTAAGGATTTCTTCGTGCGGTCCTCCGACACCATCATGAAATCCATCAATCAGGCTACGTCCACCTTTACGCTTTTGATTTCAGCCATTGCCGTGATCTCGCTTATAGTGGGCGGCATAGGAGTTATGAACATCATGCTGGTGTCGGTGACCGAGAGAACGCGTGAGATCGGTATACGCATGGCCGTGGGCGCAAGACGCAGCGACATTATGTCGCAATTTTTAATCGAATCGGTGGTGGTATGCATTACGGGAGGCGTTCTCGGGGTCATACTGTCCATGAGTCTCGGGCAGGGGCTAAAATTGTTTTTCCCCGCCGTGCCCTTGTCTTTTTCCGTAACCTCCATAGCCGTGGCGGTTTTAACCTCCAGTCTTATTGGAATGATATTCGGATATATGCCGGCACGCGGAGCGGCAAGGCTCGATCCCATCGAGGCCTTGGCCAGAGAATAAAATTTGAGGTGAGCTATGAATGATCCTTCGACAAAGGCTTTGGAAGATTTATGCGGTAAGGATGCTTTGGTAAAGCTTTTTTGCGAATACGTAAGAATGCCGAGTGCATCCGATCCGCTATCAAAAAATGTACCCTCAAGCGTAGGACAATTACGTCTCGGCGCCGTTATAACCGCCGCCTTGCGCAATTTGGGCTATGACGCAAAGCAGGATGAAAACGGCGTGGTAACGGCACACGTGGAGGCCTCCGAGGGGGCCCGTAAGGCCCCGGCGCTGGCACTTATTGCCCATCTGGATACGGCCCCCGATGCTTCGGGCGACAATGTAATGCCGGAGCTTGTGAAAAATTACCAAGGCGGCGACATAAAACTTAAATCGGGACTTATTTTAAACGAAGAAATATGCCCGGAGCTTTGCAAGCACGTAGGCGATGACATCATCGTGACTGCGGGAGACACGCTGTTGGGGGCTGATGATAAGGCGGGCGTTGCCGTTATCATGAAGCTTTTGTACGATCTGGCAATGGATCCCAAGATCCCGCATCCTCCTTTGTGCGCTGTGTTCTCCGTGGATGAGGAAATAGGTTACGGAGCCGATCATATAGATTTAGACAAGGTAAATTGCGCATACGGGGTTACCATAGACGGCAACGAGATCGGCGAGTTTTCTGAGGAAACCTTCAATGCCGAAAGTGCCGCCGTCGAGATCACGGGGCGCAGCGTACATACCGGCACGGCGTATAAGGTGATGAAAAATGCCGTGGAGCTTTCAGCCCGCTTCATAGCCATGCTCCCTCCCGATGAAAAGCCGCAGAATACCCGTGAGCGTGAGGGCTTCTATCATGTTCATACTTTGGCAGGTCGTACCGAAAAGGCAACACTGGGCATAAACCTGCGCGATTTTGATGCGGAGGGCTTAAAAGCCCGCATTATGCGCCTGCAGGCAATTGCTGCACTTATCAACAGCGAATGCGGCTATGAGGCAGTCAAGATCAAATTTGAGCATCAATATTCAAATATGATCTCCGTTTTAAAGGCGCAGCCTGCAATCAGTGTATTGTGTGAAAGAGCCTTTGCCAAGGCTAAGGTGCCGTTAAGACGCGTGAGCGTGCGCGGCGGAACCGACGGCTCAAATCTTTCCGTACGCGGTCTGCCTTGTCCCAATATCTTTACCGGCGCTTTAAATTGTCACGGTCCCTATGAGTGCCTGCCCGTAAGATCTCTGCTTCTATCCTATGATGTAGTACAAGCATTAGTCGAGGAGGCTGCACTTATTAAGGCGGAGAGCGCAAAATGATCAATAAGCGGTTTAGGTTGCCAAAAAAACGCATCGCTCTTGTAGCGGCGCTCTTATCTTCAAGTCTTTTATTGTCCTCGTGCTCTTTGTTTTTGAGTGATTACAAGCGTCCGACGCTGCCTGAGATCTCTTCCTACAATGCCTTGCAGCTTAACACGGTTGCATTGCCTACGAGGTATTGGGAGGTATTTTCCGATCCTCTCCTCAATGTAGTGATCGAAAAGGCACTTTCCGGAAATTTCGATCTTGAAAGAACGGCACTTAAGGTACAAAAGGCGCGTATAGCCGCCGATCTAAGTGATCAGGATCGCTATGTGAACGTGCAATCATCCCTAAGTGCCGATGCGGGACGAGCTCTTTCGCATCATGATTCCTTACAAAAATCCTCGGATTCATCATTTGCAATTTCTTATCAGGCCGATCTTTTCGGCCGTATCGAGGCGCAAAATCGTACAGCCTATGAGGAATATGGTGCGGCGATCTACGATGATCAGGCCATGAGACTTACCGTCGTTGAGAATACGGCCAAGGCCTATTGGAAATACGCCTATTGCAAGAAGGCCGTACTCATCATGCAACAGAGTGTGGAGGACAGCCAAAAACGTGTATCTTTAGTCCGAAGTAAATTCAATGCCGGAGCTGCGGATGCCTCGCAATTGGACACGGCCCGTATCAATGATCTTAAGATGCAAAACTCGCTTGAGGAGGCAAAATCCGAGCTGGCACAGGCGCGGACTGCTCTTAATATACTGCTTGGGGAGGGAGCCGATCGTGATCATGAGGTTTTTCTGCCCGACGGCGCCGCTGTCAAGGCCTTTCCGCTTGACGTACCCTCGGCGCTTTTGGAAAAGCGTCCAGATCTCATGGCATCTGAGGCCCGTTTGCGTGCGGCCTTGTCCAAAAGCGACGAGACCTTCACCGCTTTTTTCCCGCAGCTGACCTTCAGTGCAGGACTTAAGGCGGGAAGTGCCACCACCTTTGCCGATTTTTTAGCAAATCCGCTCGGATCTTTGGGGGCGGTATTGACCTTACCCTTCGTAAATTTTCACCGTTTGTCGCTTGAGAGACAAAGTGCGCTTAAAGATCACGAAATAGCCCAGGTGGATTTCGTATCCTCTTATGTTAATGCCGTAAAGGAGGTTTACGATGCGGTAACTCTCGTAAGCTTCGATGAGAAAAAACTTGCCAATGCCAAGGCACAATATGCCTTAGCCGCAGTCAATTACGATCGTATTTTCGCCCGTTATCGCGTCGGCACCTCCTCCTTATCGGAATTGCTCGATGCGGCCGATGACAAGCGCAATTCCTCTTTGGCATCCTCTGAGAGCGTACGAGCCCTGCTTAGCGACGAGATCGCGCTTATGGCGGCCTTGGGAGGAGGAGCCCCACAGTAAAAATTTAAGGCTCTGTTCGTATTATCAGTTGATGCAGATCTTTGCAACAAACTTAAAAGATAAAATAAATACGGCGACCAAGCCAAACGACAGAAATCACACTTTGTCATAAGGTGCGGAAAGCCGTGTCAGTTGAATTTTAACCTTGGGCTTAACGTCGAAGGTGTTCTTTAAAA
>UMFG01031049.1_pt1 | contig 10844 bp, 6 predicted proteins | sample 1964961 | NCBI WGS metagenome assembly UMFG01 (sample SAMEA4836041, study PRJEB28245) | human gut metagenome | biome: gut microbiome; material: fecal sample | place: Denmark | collected 2008
CTCAAAATATTAGATATATTTTTCAAATTATTGCTAGACAAATTTTTCATCATTTTTCGATGCACAATTTTTGAAAAATTGGACTTTTCAAGTGGTAACACAAAAGCACTAGATTCTAAATATTCATTAGATGAAGTTGAAATAAAATCTTTTTGACTATGCGATACTATATTAATTTGCATTTTATTAAAATTAGCTGTTAAATCCTGTTTTTTTAACAACACATTTTTTGCCATATTAGACTTTAAAGAGGTATCTATATATTTAAAAGTTCGTCTTTTTCCATTAATTTTATTTCTTAAACTTACCGTTTTTTTATTGTTAAAAGAAACAACAGTTCCATTTTCAGAAATTATATTATCGTTATTCTTTACAATCTCATCAAATGAACCTTGCGACAAGTTGTCGTGAAGTTCATATTTATTTTTTACAACTGAATCATCAATATTATTTTTAACAATTTTTCTACTTTTTTGCTTTTGCGTTATTAATGATTTAGTATTTTTCTGATAAATACTTTCACTAAAGCCTTTTATGTAATTGGTCTTATCTTTAGTAACTTCACCTTTTATGCTTTCATTTACATAGGATTCAGAATATTTAAAACCTGTATTTGTTTCTGTTGAATTTATAATTTCATCTCTATTTTCTTTTAAAACTCTATTTTCAATGGTATTTTTTTCTTTTTGTGGGCTATTTTTATTATTATCTAGTTTTATATTATCAGAACAACTTATATCGTCTTTAATATTATTACTATTTAATTGGTCATATTTAATTTTTCCTGAATAGTCCCTAAACTGAACTCTCTGTGGCTCATCCTTATCTTTAAATATCTTTTCAATTGATTTACTATCTTCAACCGCTTCTTTTTGGCTCTCAATAACTTGTTTTTGATTAACAGAAACTTTAGTATCAGAAACTTTTTTATCTAAATCAGTATTTTTTATGATGTTTTTTTGCAAAGTAAACACCACCTAAATTATTTATTTTCATCAATATTAACTTCATTAGGATTAGTTGTCATCATCTTGTACAATTTAGTATCTACTGGGAAATTATCTATAAACGGAACAACTGAATTTCCAGCTATTAGTAAACCTTGTCCAGGGTTTGCATTAGTGACAAAACTTAGCTGATTTGAAGATATATTTAAAAGCTGCCCTAGCTTATTTCTATCTGTAGCAAACTGGTCAAGCATCATTATATATTCAGAGTTAGAAAGCATTTTTCTAGCTAAATCAGATTCTAACAAATCTTCTACATTTTGCGTGATACCTGTACAAATACCACCGTATTTTCTTGCTCTTTTCCATAAAGAAGAAAGAAATTGAGCTGAAAATTGATTATTAAATAATAAATGAGCCTCATCAATAACAATCCAAGTTCGTCTACCAATCAGTCTGTTTGATGTTATTCTATTCCAAATTTGGTCTAAAATAACAAGCATACCTAGTGTTTTTATCTGGTCACCCAAGTCTTTAATATCATAGACAACAAACTTATTCTTGACATTGACATTTGTTCTGTGTGCAAACAAATTAAAAGAGCCACTAGTATATAGTCCCAGAATCTTAATCAAGTTTTCTTTTTCTTGCTGTAGGAACGGTTCTTTAACCTTTTCAAGTTCTTTTACAAAATCAACTAAGGTTGGCATTTCTGCATTTTTATTTCTAAAAAACGGTTTATATGTTTCTGTCAAAATTCTATCAACTAAAGTTCTTTCAGCACCTGTTAGACCAACACTGCTTTCTTTTTGTGCAATAACATCTAAAAAAGAAAATATAAATTCTGTTTTAAATGATAATGGATTAATTGACTTCTCTTTTTCGTCACCTGTTGAATAGTCCATAGTAATGTCTAAGGGATTAAAATATGTATTAGTGTCATTAGACATTTTTATTACTTCTCCGCCAAAATTTCTTGCTAAGTCTACATATTCAGTTTCAGGGTCAATTACAAGTACTTCATCGGCATCAGATGATAGCAAAACATTCACTAGCTCTCTTTTGGTGGCAAAGGATTTACCAGAGCCTGGTTTACCCAATACCCAACCAGCAGGATTTTTTAAACCTTTGCGATTTAAAAAAATTAAATTTCGTGACAAAGCATTTAATCCATAATACATACCACCATTTTGAAACAATTCTTGTGTAGTGAAAGGCATAAAGATAGCTTGACTTGCTGTTGTTAGTGTTCTTCGGATTTTTATATCATTTCTAGCAAGCGGTAAAGTGGCATTAAGTCCAGCTTCTTGCTCGCACGATATTGGCATTAATTCACAATTATTAGACCTTGCTACACCTTTCAGTTTTTCAACATTCTGATTTAACTCACTCATTGTTTCTGCTGATGTGAATACTAACACAGCTCCTCTGAAAATTCTCTGATTTTTATTCTGCATATCGTCAATAAGATTATTAGTTTCCTCAATATGTCGCTTCAAGCCTTGTGGTATCATATCAGGGTCAGCCATTTGCTGCAATAACTTTTGCTGCCTATTCATCTTTTCTTGCTCCATAAAAGCTAATTTTGCTTTTACTTTATTTAAAGCTTCACTATTATCAACAGAATTAGTATGTATACTAATAGTTGTATTGCAGGGAACTTCACTTAATTCATTTATTAATTTATCTGATAAATCTGACGGAAATTTCTTAACCATCAAGACTTGTCCATAATTGTCACCAAATTCAAATTTTGTTTTTTTGTTATCTTTATCAAGGCTAAAATCAAAATAATACGGACATATAAAATCCTTAGTAGTCAGTCCAGTTTCAGTAAGCATATCATAATCAAAATTAAAAGGCTCTTGAGGGCTAAGAATACTATTCATACATTCAAGCCTATCAATTGCAGACATACTCTTGACATCACAACCAAGTGATTTTAATAAACTTGTAACATCAGTTTCAACTCTTGTTAATGCTATAAATGCCTCATCATAATTCTCTGCCTTTAAACCAAATACAATATACTTTTCTCTAATAATACTATTCTGTCCTTGCATAGCTTTTTTCTCAAGCATTTGATTATATTCTTCTCTTAAATCATTCTTATTATCACTTAACATAGGTAACAACATTTGTCGTTTAAATTCATTAATATCTATTCTTCGATTATGTACCATAATCTGTACATTAATATTCGGGTCAAAATAATTTAAAATTTCGCAATACCGAGCAAAAATATCAATCTGTTCATCTCGCTGTGCTACTTGATAATTAATATCACTAAACTTAATCATTTTACTGTAAAAATCATCAGTGACTTGGCAAATACCAGACTCTTGAAACATATATTTATAATGTAATGTATCTTGACAAGACTTAGGTGTTGCCTCAACTTTAAGCTGTTTTTTCTTTTTCTGATTCTTTAATTCTATTGTTTCTTGTTGCATTTTTAATGCTCTTATATATTTCTTTTCTTTTTCTTTTGCAATCTTTTTCTGAGATTTTAATAAAATAAGATTCTGATTGCTTTTTTCTTTTAATTCTTTTATTTTTTCTTTGTCCTTTTTTATTGCTCCAAACAATTTTTTTCACCTCTTTATTATTAATGTTTCTAATATCATCTTCGTGTATTAAATCAAGTATTATCTGTCTATATTCCTCACATTCAACTGGGAACATAGAAAACATACTCTCATTGCTATTTGTTTCATATCCTCGCTTAGTTTTGCTAAAAAAAAAGAGTAACTTAATTTTAAGATAAGTTTCAAAATTATACCCATCCTTTTTAAAAAAACCAACCAAAAAAGGTGGTGTAACTAACAGCATTGCTATATACATTGACCAACTTGGTATAACAATATTAAGTAATAAATATGCTGGAACACCAACTGCAATAGCTATACCACTCCATATCAACTGTCTAACAGATAGTCCTGCGACAATTTTTTCCTTATAATCTTCAATTTCTTCAGGAATCCTAACTTCAATAGACATCTAATCCACCTCCTAGACTACATTCATCATTTGTTTTACAATTCTACTGGAACCCATTACAGATATTGCTAAAGCTGTAACATACATAATATTGTTAATAAGCAATGTACCAACATATTGACTTATATCAATAGATGGGTCATATACCTTAACAAAACTACTTGTAATTAATGCTTGATATATAAGAAAGCAAGCTATAATCGCTGCACCCTGTAAACTTACTGCTGTGAAACTTTTCAAAAAATTTATTGCTGTTTGTTTGAAATCCTGACTAGCTAATGTTGACAAAGGTATAGGTGCAAACATTATCATTAGCCACAGCTCAAACATTCTAAAAATAACAGTTAGTGATACTATTCCTAGGACAATTTTAACAACACACCAAGCAAGCAAAATAAGTACATATGTAAAAATTCTGTCAAAAAAATCTAAATCATCAATTGCTGTTGCTATCTGAGTAACTTGTGAACTGCTAATACCAACATTAAAATTAAATTGTGCTGAATTAATCATATTCGAACTAACATTAGCTGCTACTTCTTGAATTCCAGACAAAATAACAGGTATATGACAAAACAGAAAAGCAAATATCGCAAACTTTATCATTAAATTAGCAGGAATTTTTACCCCACCCAACCCTTGTTCATCTCCTCCAGTTCTATTAATTAGTGCAATCAATTCTATAAGCATAAATAATGTCAATAATGTGGCTCCTACAGCAAAAACACTATCTCTCATTATTGTAATAACAGTATTATTTACACTTGAATTATATGATGACAAAGTATTTGATAGGGATGATGTAACTGTATCGTCAAGTGAAAGGTTACACATATCGCTTACCATAGTTTCGATAAAACTCATTTTCCTCACCTCCAAATAAAAGGGGCTGTAAAAAAACAGCTTTCACAGCCCCTCAACATTATCAAATTAGGCAGTAAATGTAAGATCAAGAGAGCTTATTGCTGTACCTGCAGCGATAATTATACCACCACCAATAATCTGCCAAATCGCACCTTGTATTCCAGGTCCATTATGGTCTTTAATACTTATACCAAGCTGTACTAATCCCCATACAGCCCACAATCCACCACCAGCCTGTGCTGCCTTAGCCAATAAACTCTTAGCTATAGTTAATGCATCTCCTGCTGCAAATACAGGCATACACATAGCAATAGTAAATATCAATGCTACAACAATAGCATTGCACCATTTACTTGTAATAAAATTTTTTTTATTTTTGTTTTGTAACATTTTTCTTCCTCCCAATAAAAGAATCCCGCTCCAAAAGCAGGATTCTTAAAATTAATATTTTTATTTGTTAAAGTACTTATAAATAACAACTGCCATCTCAGCTCTAGTAATATCTACCTGTGGCTTAATATTACCATTATCACCAATAACAGCATTATTGCTTATTAAATAAGCAACATAAGACTTAGCCCACCAACTTACATCTACACCATCATTATAATTATCAAGAATACTTATATCTACATTTGTAAAATCAAAGTTAGATGGAGCAAACAACTTAGCCATTATAACAAACATTTCCTCACGAGTAATTGTCTGCTCTGGCTTAAATTTACCATCACCATATCCTACAAAGATATTGGCTTCAGCACAATTAGAAATTGCTTGTGCATAATAGCTATCTTTATCTACATCACTAAATGTGATATTACTGTCATCTAGATTAAGCATACGACTTATAACAAGTGCAAAATCTCCACGCTTTGTAGATAAATCAGGTATGTATAAATCATCTGTAACACCATTAACAATGCCATTTTCGTGTAAATGTTCAATGTAATCTTTTGCCCAATGATCCACAACATCAGAAAACTTTTTACTATCAGTTGTTACTTCTGTACTTTCTTCAACTGTAGTTTTTTCTGTTGTCTTTGCAGTAGTAATTTCAGTTGTTGCCTCTGTTGTTGTATTTTTTGATGAACTTGAGCCACCACCTGAACCACTAGAATAACGCTTTGTGGTAGTTTCTGTTATTTCAGCTGTAGTAGTTTCTGTTGTTGTAACAGTAGTCCCTTCTGTTGTTACTTCTGTTGTTGTAACAGTAGTCCTTTCAGTTGTTGCCTCTGTTGTTATAGGTCTGACAGTTATTTTAACATTAACATCATTACCGTCAACAATAATAGTTACTTTTGTATCGTCTTTGGTAAGTGGTCTATCATCCTTAACTGTTATATTATCTGCATCAAATTCTTTCTTTGTACCATCATTATAGGTAATTTCAATCTTTGTGCCCGACTTATCAAACTTTTCACCTTCATTATAATCTGTCTTATCAGGCTGCTTAACAACTTCAATGTTTACTATTTCCTTAGTAATTACATTAACTGGCACATTAATTTTTTCTGTACAATCCCCATAATTATAGTAAATTACACCGTATTTATCATCAATCTTAAGAGGAGTCTTATCTACTATTACATCATCAGCTGTAATATAAGATACGGAGCCATCATTCCAACTAACTTCAATCTTAATACCAGATGGATCAATAATTTCTCCCTCTACATAATCTACCTTATCAGGCATACTAATAATTTTAACACCACTTGCATTGCCATTATTAGTAGCCTCTGTAGTAGCCTCTGTACTTTCTGTTGAATTATCATTTGATGTTGTTACCTCTGTAGTGATTTCAGTTGAATCATTAGGATACTTATCATCATCAGAACCTGCAATAGCTTTCTTATAGACACTAATTTTCTGTTCAACATCGTGACCATCAAAGGAAATTACAACTTTTGTATCATCCTTAGTAAGTGGTCTTAATGGATAGATATAGTCTGTAATTTCTTCTATAGTTCCATCTTTATATGTAGCTTCAATTATCATACCTTCAGGATTAAATACTTGTCCTTCTACATAATCTGTCTTATCAGGCTGCTTAACAATTTCAATATGGTCAATTGTTGTATGCTTATAATGTGTATTTAAAATCCAAATTACATCTAGCATATTAACATTACCGTCATCATTCGCATCTGCATTAGCTGTATATACTGTATTTAATGACCACATATTTAATACAGCTTTTTCAACAAGAACTGCATCATACTCTGTAACTTCACCATCACCATCAATGTCCGCATTGATAAGTGCTTCATCAGAAAGTTTTATATTGCCTCTTAAGTAATTTTCTATGATAGTTACATCATCATTTGTTAATGTACCATCATTTGCAACATCACCTGTATGTACTGCCTTATAGCCGTAGTCAACAATTTTTCCTATAATCTTGTTAAGAATAATAGCATCTTCAGGTGTTATATTACCGTCACGATTTACATCGCCTTTTTTAATTAAGACAAGATTCTTAATTTCATCCTCTGATAAAGAAAGAACAATTTTAACTTTGGTAGACGCACCACTATATTTTATAGTTACACTACTATCACCAGCAACAAAAGGCTTAGAATCATAAGTGTAATCTTCAATAGCTTCTGTTGTACCATCATTGTAAATAGCTTCAATTATCATACCTGTTGGGTCGAACTCTTCGCCTTCGTTGTAATCAAGTTTGTTAGGCAATTTTGTTACCTTTATATAATCTACAACCTTTTTAATAACTGTTACAGGTGTTGTAGTACTTTTACCGTCTTTTGAAATCGTAACATAAGTATTGCCTAGAGAAAGCTGCTCAGGATTAACAGTATAATCATCAATAATAGCTGTACTACCGTCAGTATAAGTTGCCTTAACTAATAATCCTGTTTTATCAAATTTCTGACCTTCTACATATTCTGTCTTAACAGGCTTATGTAGAACTTCAAGTTCACTTATGGATTTTTCTGTAACTGTAATAGGAACTGTTGTATACAAATTACCATAAGTAATATATACATTAGTCATATTATTGGTTACTATATCATTTTCTATAATATAATCTTCAATAGCTTCTGTTGTACCGTCATTGTAAGTGGCTTCAACAACAAGTCCAGACTTATCAAACCTTTGACCCACTATATATTCTGTCTTGTTAGGCTTCGTCTTGACTGAGATACCAGTAAGAGTTTTGTCTTCGACATTAACATATAATAGATCACTCTTACCATCTTTTGTTATATTAATAAATGCCATTCCAGGCTTATATTTTAAAATCCAGACCGAATCACTTTCATCAACTGTACCATCTCTATTACAGTCAGCTGCAACTAAGTCAACAGTTCCAGTTATTTCCATCCCAGCACTAATTTTTAATACAAGTGCAGCATCTACTTTGTCTATGTTTCCATCTTTATTAATATCACCAATTAGACTATTGCCAATATGAGAACCTAAGTAAGTACTTGGTGAATATGAATAATCATTGATAATAGCCGTTGTGCCATCATTATAAGTGGCTTCAACAACAATGCCAGTTAAATCAAAAGTCTGTCCAGCAACATAGCTTAACTTATCAGGCTGATGTATAACCTTAATACTTGACATCTTCTTACTAACAACATTAACTGGAACATCAATACTTCCAGCTCCATAAGATATATTTACATTCGTATCATCTGTTGTTAATGAACTTCCTGTTGCATAATTGATTTCTAGATATTTGTTGTTAATTTTTTCTGTTGTACCATCATTGTAAGTGGCTTCAATTACCATACCTGCTGGGTCAAAATTTTCGCCTTCAACATAGCTTGTCTTTGTCGGTTGTTTTATCATTTCAATACTACTTACAACTTTCTTAGTTACTGTAATTGGTACTGTTGCATAACAGTTCAGATTATTATTAAGTCTTGTATATACCTTAACAGAAGTAGTATCTGTTGTTAAGGTATTGGTGTCATAAGTATAGTCTGTAATTTCAAATTCATTATTATTATCTGAACAATTCATAATAACTTTCATACCACTTGGGTCAAAAGTTTCACCCTCAACATAGCTTGTTCTTGTTGGCTTGACTGATACCTTAATACCCGTCGGATTATATACTTTTATTTTAGCAAAATCGTCACTATCATTAGATGCAAACACAGGAACATAATGACTGCCATAAGGCGTACCTACATCAATGCTATTATTTCCAGATTCAATCTTAGAATATAATGTGGTATCTGTATAATCTGCTTTTAACCAGTACAAATCACCATCTGTTTTTGTTGCTGCATCATAAAAATCTCCTGTTGTTTCTTTATCAGCTATTCCTTTGAAACATAATTTATCTTTATCCCTTAAGAAATATATTTCATTCTCATCATAAAAGTCCCAATATAATTTATAATCTGAATAAGTATCGGCAAATTTATAGCCATTTTGATAATTTTTCAAATAATAATTAGGTGTACCTGTCTGTAATAATGTAACTCTCTTAGGCTTTTGCGGAACTAAATCAGTACCCAAATATATATTATCTGCATCAGATGCTGTTGGTGGAGATGCTACAAAAGGTATATAATAAAGTCTACTGTCATAATATACACATAGGAAATCCGCAAATGTTCTATAATAACTTGTAGCAGAATTTCTAGTTAAAACATTTCCTCTTGATGTTCCTATAATAGCATATGAAAAACTTGGGTTTTCATCTAAATCTCCATTTGTTTCATAAAAATTCACTACATTCTTAATATCGTCAGTTGTAATATCCCTTGTATTAGACCATATAGCTTTATAACCTTTATCTAGTCTCAAGAGAGATTTATTATCAGGGATTGTTAGAAAAGATGTATTTAAAACATTTTCTAAATTTTCACCTAATATATGACCAAGATGTGAATCTAAGTCATCAGAGGCAGCATAGATATTAACACAGCTTAGACTTGTGATTGTCATTACAGTAGCTAATGTAAGTGATAATATTTTTCTTAATTTCATATCTATACCTCCTCCTTTATTCGGTCTGTTCATAAATGTTGTCTAGAGGAGCAGAAGTTTCAGAATCTGTACCAACTTCAACACCACTACCAGATTCTACATAATCATCAGTAGTATTATTAATTACAATACTTTCACTATAATTAATTTCCTCATCAGATAAAATATCTGGAGATTTAGCTATTTGAAATACTTTTGTATAAACTTTAGTTTCAACTGATGTACTTGATTCTTTTACTTCAAAAACAACATTAGCAAGTATATTATCTAATTTTTTAATATCACAAATTTCCTTATCAGCCCATCCAATAACCATTCTTCCTGGCTCTATTAAATCTGCTGATAGATAACCACTTGATAAATTAGATTCTGCATACTGGTTATCACCTAATATATCTTTTCCAACTAAAACTGGGGTTAAATCATCAGAATTATATGTAACCTCTGCAATATAACCTGTAATAGTATCTACATTTTCTGCCTTAATTGGCACAACAATCTGTTCAGCTGCCATTGCACTAACGCTTAAACAACTAACACCAAGCATTGTCGCAACTAATGCCATCGCTTTTCTTAGTTTCATAAGCTTCCTCCTTATTTTATATTTTTATATTAAAAAAAAGAACCCTATTGGTTCTTAGAATAATTTATATAAATAACCTCACGACAACTTGTCGTAAGGTTATTTAAGGAGGTACACCTGAAAATATTATACACATTTTTATCACCTCTCAATTCTATTATCGCTTGAAACAGATAATAGACACGCAATCACATATCCAAACAAAGAGCCAATAAAAAAACCTAAAGTAAATAAACCCATTACTTCATCACCTTTCATTATTATATAGAAATAGAGCTGACAGGAATCGAACCTGCCTTTGTATTTACTAATTAAAACAGGTAAAACATAAATTTTTATAATAAAATTTTTAATAAATACAAATTAACCTTTACAGCTCCATATTGATGGAATGTTGTAAAATATACGCTATTCCATCACCTTTTAAAATATTAAATGCGACATAAAAGAAAAAAATAAAAATTATGTATATGATA
>UMFG01019858.1_pt1 | contig 10839 bp, 10 predicted proteins | sample 1964961 | NCBI WGS metagenome assembly UMFG01 (sample SAMEA4836041, study PRJEB28245) | human gut metagenome | biome: gut microbiome; material: fecal sample | place: Denmark | collected 2008
TTTTTATTCAAAAAATGTAGAATTTGATAAACTATATTATCTATTTAAGTATCTAATTCTAATACTCCTGATACTGTATCCCATAATTATTTCAATAAAAAAACATGAACTCAAGGTAAATCCTAAGTTCATGTTTTTTGTTTATTTTAATAAAACTCGATCCGTATATTCTTGAGAAGAAGTAGAATACAAATGAATCAAGCCCTCTACGGTCATTTCTTCTCTTTCTTTGCCTTCAATCATTGCAATGATTTGTCCATCTTTCATAATCATTGTTTTATTACCGTATTTTAGAGCATCTTCCATATTATGAGTAATCATCAGTGTAGTAATCTGATGCTCTTCAACAATTTTTTGTGATAATTCTAAAACCTTTAATGCCGTTTTTGGATCTAAAGCAGCTGTATGCTCGTCCAATAACAATAAATCTGGAGTTACTAAAGTTGCCATTAATAACGTCAATGCTTGTCGCTGTCCTCCAGACAACAATCCAACTTTAGAATCTAATCGTTCTTCCAAACCTAACTCTAATTCCATCAGTGCCTTTTTAAACTCTTCACGATGACGATGAGACATTAGACTTAAACTAAAATGTTTACCTCTTTGATTTGACAAATGAAGATTTTCTTCAATTGTCATATTTGGGGCTGTACCCTTTAAAGGATCTTGAAACAATCTTCCAATCCCTTTTGAGCGCTTGTACTCAGGCTCAAAAGTAATATCACGACCATTTAAAATAATATTTCCTCGTTTTGTATCAACTGCTCCAGAAATAGCTTGAAATAAAGTTGATTTACCAGCACCATTACTTCCAATGATTGTAACAAAATCCCCTTTATCAAGTGCAAGATTAATATTATTAAGGGCGACTTTTTCATTAACTGTACCTTCATTAAAAACAACTGATACATCCTTTAATTCTAACATTAATTGCGCCCCCTTTTCTTACTTCTAAATGCTCCATTAGTTGAAGCAATTGCCACAATAACAAGAACTGCTGATAACAGCTTTAAATATCCTGAAGGAAGTCCCAGCTGTAGAGCAACTGTTAGGACTGCACGATAGAAAATTGCTCCAAATACAACTGCAACTAACTGAAAAATAATTTTTTCTTTCTTTATAAATGTTGTTCCGACAATAATACTAGCTAAGCCAATTACCATCATTCCTGTTCCACTGCTAATATCTGCAAAGCTTTGATGTTGGGCAAATACAGCACCACTCATAGCGACTAAGCCATTTGCTAATGCTAAACCTAAAATCTTCATTTTATCAGTATCAATAGAGCTTGCTCGAACCATATCTTCATTATCACCACAGGCTCTAAGTGATAATCCTAGCTGAGTTCTTAAGAAAAAATCTAAAATCACACAAATAACAATTACAATCAAATATATTAAAATAATTTTCCCATAAGGATCAAATGCAGTAAAACTGCTAAAAATAGTATTATTACCAAACAGTGATAAATTAGGAGTATCATTCATAATTGCTAAATTAATTGAATATAATCCAGTCATTGTTAAAATCCCAGATAAAAGCGGCATAATTTTGAATTTTGTAATTAATAGACCAGTAACTACCCCAGCTGCTGCACCAATCACAAATGAACCTATTAATCCTACATATGGCATTGAATTAATCGTAAACATCCCGCTAACAGCACATCCCAAAGCGAAACTCCCATCAACCGTTAAATCTGGCAAATTTAACACTTTATAACTGATATATAAACCAAGTGAGAGAATGGCAAAAATTCCTCCTAACTCCAGTGCTCCTAAAATAACCGTCTGATTCATAAAACTACTCCTTTATTTCTACATATGCTTTATCATTTTTAATTTCATTAGGCAAAGTAATACCTAATTGTTTTAATACTTTTGTATTTACATAAACACTTAAATTTTCTTTAAATACTTTAACTGGAATATTTTCCACTTTTTCACCTTTTAAGATTTTATCAACCATATTTGCAGTTTCTTTTCCAAGATCTTCGTAATTAATTCCAACACTTAAAAAACCACCATCTTGAACCATTGAATCAGCGCCTACATATAAAGGTACTTTTGCTTTAGCACAAGCAGGTCCTACCATATCCATTGCATTTGCTACAGTATTATCATTTGGAGCAAAGACTGCATCACATTTACTAGTTAATACATCAATTGCACTTTGCACTTCATTTACTCCAGTAACAGTTGTTTCAATCATTTCAATTCCTTTATCATCACAAAAAGCTTTTGCTTTAGCAATATTAGTAACTGAATTTACTTCACCTTTATTATAAATGACTCCTATTTTTTTCAAATCCGGATTAACTTGTAAAGCTCTTTCTAAAATCATTTCAACTTGAATCTCATCACTCGTTCCCGTAATATTTTTATCTGGTTTTTCAAGAGATGTAGTTAAACCAGCTTTAATTGGATCAGTTACCGCTGCAAAAACAACTGGTGTATCAGTTGACATTTCAGCTGCTGTTTGAGCTACAGGAGTTGCGATTGCAACTACACAATCTTTTTTACTAGATTTAAAATCTTGAATAATCGACGGAGCTGTGTTCATATCTCCTTGAGCATTTTTAAAAGTATACTTAATATTTTCACCTTCTTTATATCCCAAAGCCTCCATCTGTTCATCAAAAGCATCTTTAATTGTATTTAATGATGTATGTTCAACATATTGAATAATCGCTACCTCTTTTACATCACCATTACTACTGCTATTTCCACATCCTGTTAAAGCTGTCATTGTTAAAGCTGATACTGCCATTAATTTAAATAGTTTATTAATTCTCATTTTTATGTTCCCCTTTTTCTTTATAGTTTTTATCTTTTAAATTATAAAGAGCTACACCATCGCTTATCTAATCTCATTTTTCTTCCCCTTTCGAAATCACATTTAAACAAAAAACACCTGTCCTAAAAGGACAGATGTTAAAATCTGCTATACCACCTTATGGTCTTTGTCAAATGCTATCACATTTTTGCTTTGTAACGTAAGCTAACGTCAAAAGATACTCAAATTACTTCTTTCCCCTTTGCCTTCATGGGTCCATTTACCAAAGTCGCATCTCTATCTAGCTTCCACCACCCTAGACTCTCTACAAGCGCGTTCGATGTTTTATCTCCCAATCACAAGTTTATCTATGAATAAAATCTATCACACATATTTCTCTTTGTCAATACGATTGAATGCAAAAGCAGACTAATTATTAGTTTTAATCTGATATAGTTTCTCTAATTCATTAATCATTTGAATTGATGTAAACCTTTTTTATTTCCTAAAAGAAGACTGGCTTTAAAAAGATAATAAAAGAATTAAACTTAAATTTCTTTCCTAAAAACATCTCAAGAGAATATTTTAAATAGACTTTTAAAAGTATTTTTAATAAATCAAGAATAAGATAAAAATTTAATGAAATAGTTGATTAAAATATAATTTATTAAAGTCTATGTATCAAATATGATAAAAAATCGACTTAAACAGTTTAAAGATCAGCTTAATTATTTCAATCACATTTACTATCTAAGACTTTTGTCAGTATAGATTTACACCTATACTATTATAATGCCTTCGATATCTGTCATCACTATTCAGTAAATATTCTACCAAATAGCAATTAACCTATAATTACAAAAAGCTCTAACGGGCAGTGCTATTACAATTAGAAAAAATATATTATTAGAACAAAAAAGTCTTCAGAATATGGATCAGATCATGAATATTATTCCCTTATTCCGTTAGAAATAACGAAACTAGAAAACTTCAAGCTTTAATAACTTATTTGGATTGCATATAAAAATACAGTGTTTTAGCAACTTACAATCAGTTAATAAGCACTGTATTTTATTTGCGACTATTAAAAGTTTGACTAATCTCCAAAAATTCACGTTTTCCTATTATATAATCATAATAAACTTCCTGCGGTGAAGTACCTGCAAAAATCTTACAAACTCCACAATTTTCACAGTCCCCATTTTTACATGCAAAAAGCTTGTTAAGATAGTTTTCTCGTTCACTTTTAGTAGTTTCTTTAATCAATTTAGCCATTTTCCTATCTCCTTAATTCAATTATAGCAAAAGCACGCAATTAATTCGCGTGCTTTGCTCTATAAAACGGCTATTAAATAACGTAAATAGATTTTTTTGAACAAATTTGCTTGTTTAAAATATGCATTTGTTTTATCTTGATAAAACTGCTCTACTATTTCAAGTTCTTCAATAGATATTTGATGTTGTGAAAAACGAGCTTTATCAATTATTGTCTTTATCACATCACAATTAATTTTCAATTTAGTTAAATAGTAATAATAATAACAGACTTTTTGATTACTATTAGCAGCTCCTTTAAACATTCGTTTTTTACGAATTCTTGCTTGAAATAAAACTATAAAGATAAAGATCATCCCTCCTGCTAAATAATAAATATAAACAGGAATTTGAAAACTATCATTTTGAGAAATTTGTTGAATATTCGGTTTTTCTGGCTCCACTGGCTGTGGTGTTTTATCACCTTGGTTAGGTGCAGGAGTAATTGTATCAGTTGGTGTATTCGGATTTTCACTACTTGTTGGAGTCGCTTCAATTGGTATCCAGCCCAAATATTCATCATAAATTTCAACCCAAGCATGAGCATTACTATCCCTAACTATCAATTTACCAGCATTGTTCTTACTTCCCGGCACTTGATAGCCAACAACAAAACGTGCGGGATATCCCCTACTTCTTAACATTAATGCTAATGTTGAAGCATAGTGAACACAATACCCTTTCTTATTAGTATTTAAAAAATAATCAACAACATCCACATTATCAGGTGTATTTCCCGGTCTCAAGGTATAAGAAGTATTAGCCGCTAAAGCATTTGTACACTGTGTAATATAATTGAAAATATTACCATTATCAATAACATTATGCTGCTTTAAAAAATTCTCAATAATCGATTTTGTTTCCTCAGGAACTGATGTTAATTTTTCATCATCTTCATTCCCTTGTCCAAAATATTCATCGTAGTAGTCCTGTGTTCCATTACGCTCGGCTATTTCCTTTAATAATTCTCCTTTGGCTTTATAATCGATCGTTGATAATAGAGCATTAAAATCATCATTAGGTATAATCATCTCATATGTTTGAGGGTTTTTACCCTCATAGTGGTCACCATAATATGTCATATCGTCATTAATGATAAAGTATGGTGTATAATTACGTTGACTATAACCACTGATTTGATTAACTTCAATAACTTGACGAGAAGTCTTTGTAATATTTGCAATCTTCTCTAGGTTATTTTTAAACCATTCTGTTTCAACGCGACTATGAGAAGTCCCCCATTTACCATCTTCATACAAGTCATAAGCAATTCCTCGAATCTTGAAATTATTTAAAGTCACTTCACCAGCAATTGTAAAATCTAATGAGTTACGATAATGACGATCCCCTTGGCTATTGACATTGTATTCCTCTTTTATATTTCCAGGAGTTGAAATTGGTGTTCTGGCATTATCAAACAAACTATACTTTGAAGGACGATATGTACTTATTGGAAATGATATATATGTTATTGCCATGGCAACTACACTAATGATAATCATTGGTATTTTTAATATAGCCCCTTTTTGCAAAGCACCAATCAATAAAATCAAAACATATAAAACATAACATGCTAGAAAATACCATGGTGGTGTAATCGTAAATAATAATTCAATAAAAACACCTGGTAATAAAGCCAAAATAGCTAATGTATATTTTTGTTTATCAATTGCAATTACAGCTGATAAAAATAATGGGATAAAAATCAGCAAAAAAGCTAAGATACAAATTTGGGGATCATCATAAAAAATATACGTACTTTCAAAATTAAAATCATATACAGAAACTTCACGATACTTATAAATAATAATTGAAGTTATGTATGTTAAACAATCCATCGTACTAGGAATCAATAATAAGATTCCATCAGCAATAATACTCCCGATAACAAACTTCTTTTTACCTTGAATATAATTAAATCCCAAATATATTAACAAACCTACTATAATACAAGAAATAAAAATAAAATGATTGTTCGAACTAAAATTAAAAGAATAAACTAACGAGCCTACTGAACCAATAATTCCTAATAAATAAATTAATAACTTCATCAGCGGCCACCTTCCACTTTCATGATTCCATTATAGCTAATAACAAACTCATAATTATGTTTAGAAATATCTGACTGATACTCTTTATTCCATAACAAATATTTAAACATTTCGTCATATTCTTGAATACTTTTAATTTCCTTATTTGATAATAGAAAGCCAATTTGTCGTTTTAATAAAAAACCACAAAAGGTATCAAGATAACCAAAAACTAAATCATTATGATCATCATTGTCATCAAAACTAACATACAGATTAATTACTTCACCTACTAACATCGCATTATCTTTAACTAAAATATCTTGATAACGGGCACTAAGTTTCCAGTGAATATTTTTCAACTGATCCCCCTCTCGATATTTGTGAATATCATATATTTCTGTAGGATCATCTCCTTTACGATTCACAGCATAAACTTCGTCACCAACTCGTGGTAGTTGATGTGCGTACTCTTTGAAATCTAATTCTACCCTCTTTGGATAAATAGTAATTGGTATCTCATAATGGCATCTCTTTTTTATGCAAAATAGATTTAGACAATCGTATTGGTAGTATGTGTTAATAATAAAATTTCTTCCCCCACAATGTTTAAATACTAAAGTTAATCCGTCTTGATTTCCCTTGATCAAATACTTTTGATCCTCAACAACAAACCTTATTGCTCCAAGCCCTAAATTATCCTTAATTATTTTAATCTTTACAAAGTCATCTTGAATAACTTTTTGATTCAAAATAGCAAAATCCAGCTTAGTAAATTTAAAACTCATAACTAAATAAAAAAGTGATAAAACTGGTAAAATCAGAATCAATAAAAGAAAATAATATGAAAAATATCCAACAAAAGCAATATAGAAAAATACCCCAAATCCAATTAATAACAAATAAGCAAGACGATAGCGAAACATAACTACTTATATGCAATTGGTGCAATCTTCATCATGATATCTTCCATAATTATTTGAAAATTTTCACGATTCTTTTTAACACTTGGCATTAAGAAAATCCGATGATTTAGGGTTTCATATAAGTTTTCGTTAATATCTTCAACAATAACATAGTCCCGACCATTTAAATATGCACTAGCTTGAGCCGCTTTCATCAATGCAATCGAAGCACGAGGAGAAGCCCCTAATTCAATTTTTTCATGAATTCTTGTCTGTTGAACGATTTGAACAATATATTTCACTAAACTTTCATCTAAATGAATTTTAGTAACTGCTTCTTGCATCATGAGCAATTCCTGAGGCGATAAAACCGGGTTGATTGAATTAATTGGATTTCCACTTTTTTTTCGATTTATAATTTCAATCTCACTCATTTCATCAGGATAACCTAATGATAAACGCATCATAAAACGATCCAACTGAGAATCTGGTAACATTTGTGTTCCAGCACTTCCAAACGGATTTTGTGTTGCAATAACAATAAACGGCTTAGCAGTTGGATAAGTTAACCCATCAACACTAATCATTCCTTCTTCCATAACCTGCAATAGTGCTGATTGTGTTTTACTTGACGTCCGATTAATTTCATCAGCCAAAAAGATATTTGTAAATAGCGGTCCTTTTTTAAAAGTCATTTCTTTTGTTTCAAAATCATAAACAGAATACCCTAATAGATCACTTGGTAAAACATCAGAGGTTAATTGAACCCGCTGATAATCTAACTGTATTGCCTTTGTTAAAGCAACCGCTAAATTAGTTTTCCCGACCCCAGGAATATCTTCAAGTAGAATATGTCCATTAGCTAATAGAGCAATAACTACTTTTTTTAAAACATCATCTTTTCCTAATACAGCCTTTTTTACTTCATTAATCAATAGTTCTAATTTTTCATTCATAGTCCCTCTCCTTATATTTCTACTACAATATCTAAACTAAACCCTAAGTTAATGCCATTACTATAAGACTATTTTATCATATTATTAGATTATTTAATTATTAATTTGTCTTAACAAAAAAATATCTCACCTTCACCACATCAAAAAAGCAACAGATGCAACTGTTGCCCATTATTATCTTTATGCGAATAGTTTCTCCCATAATCCAAATAGAAAAATAAAAATAACAATTAGGGGGAGAATCCAACTAATGTAAAATTTGGCTTTTTCAGGAAAATGCAAGCCCTCACCGGCATTAGCCTCGGTCATAAACTTCTTCCAACCCCAACCTAGACGCCGAGTACAGAAAAACAAAAATACAAGTGATCCTAATGGCATAATTACATTAGAAACTAAAAAGTCTAATAAATCTAAAACTGCACTCCCCGGTCCAAATGGCTGAAATCCAGATAAAACACTATATCCAACTGCACAAGGAATACTACCAAGAACAATAATAATAAAATTTAAAATGACACTTTTCTTCCTTGACCAATTTAATAGATCCATTGAAAATGAAACAATATTTTCAAATACGGCAATAATCGTAGAGAGAGCCGCAAAATTCATAAAAACAAAAAACAAGGTACCCCAAATTTAACCATTTTCCATAACATTAAAAATATTTGGCAGTGTCACAAAAACTAATCCCGGTCCACTTCCTGCATCCACCCCAAAAGACATACAAGCTGGAAAAATAATCAATCCTGCCATTGTTGCAACAAAAGTATCTAGCGCTAAAACACGTAACCCTTCGCCAGTTAAAGAATGTTCTCTACCAATATAACTACCAAAAATAGCCATTCCCCCCATTCCAATACTCAAAGTAAAAAATGCTTGTCCCATTGCACCATAAACAGCATTAAAGATTCCATTTTCCATCAATAAATTAAAATCTGGAACTAAGTAAAATTCAACTCCTTTTATTGCACCGTCTAAACTCAAAGACTTCACAACTAATAAGAGCATCACTCCTAGCAATAATCCCATCATTACTTTCGTTACTTTTTCAACACCTCGTTGAAGACCAACAGCACAAATTCCACAGCCGATCACAACAATCAAGATCATCCAAAAAATACTAGCTTGTGGATCTGCTTGAAGACTGACAAAAACATTATTGACTTCACTTGGATTTAGTCCAATAAAATCACCATTCAACATTTTAACAAAATAGGCTAGCATCCAGCCGGCAATAGTCGTATAAAACATTACTAACAAATAATTTCCCACCATTGCGACATACGAAAATATGTGCCATTTTTGTCCTTTCTTTTCTAAAACATGAAAACTTTTAGCAATACTCTTTTGAGAAGCGCGTCCAACTGAGTATTCCATTACAATGATTGGTAAACCTAATATGATCAGGAAAAATAAATAGACTAATACAAATGCCCCTCCACCGTATTTTCCAACCATATACGGAAAACGCCAAATATTTCCTAATCCAATCGCACATCCAGCAGATAATAAAATAAAACCTAGACGTGATGATAATCTTTCTCTGTTCATCAAATTGTCTCCTTTTTAAAACAATGTCTTAATTGTAAAGGAAATCATAAAATCCGTCAATCAATAAGAAAAAGTTATGATAACGATTTAATTTATCATAACTTAAATATAATAATTATTTTTTCTTTACCGGAATCCAAATTTCTGAATAATAATTTTCATCATGATTGCCTCGTGGATAGTCCTCACACGGTGTATACATTTCAATATTATAATGCTCAGCAACTTCGTATGTATCATTATTTGGTAACCATTCAGAAAAAATCTTTGTATTCACTTCTTGCAATGATTTAGGTACAGCACCATGACAAGCAAATACTGCCCATGTTAATTGTGGAATTTCACAAACTTCATACCCATCTGGAATTTCACTGTCCAAAACATACTCATCAGCAATCAAATATTTAAATCCTTCATCTTTTTCATCTTCAATGCAAACCCCGTATACACCACACACTTTTTTATCAGCGGACTGCATATGCTCTCCCCAAAATTTAGGAATCTCATTAAATGCACAATCAAAATCAAACCTTCTTGCCTTACCTAAGACTGTAAATGCTTCTTTTTCAATAATTTTGTAATCCATGGTTGAACCACCTTTCAAAGTAAACTGTATTTTTAACGGAGCAAAAGATTTAATCATCAATTGCTCTTTTCTTGCGACAGTCGGAGTAACTCCGTGAAATCGAGTGAATGCTTTAGTAAAACTATCTGGTGAATCATAACCATATTCTAATGCAATTTCAATAATCTTCTTATTCGTAGTAATGACCTCACTACCGGCTAGTGATAATCTTCGATAACGAATATACTCTGCAACACTAAAACCACATAGAATTCTAAATGCTTTTTGAAAATAAAAACTTGAAACATATGCTTCATTTGCAACATCTACAATCTTAATATCTTCTTTAAGATGCTCTTCAATGTATTTTAAAGCATTACTAATTCCATCAGTCCAATTCATTGTGTTCCTCCTTTGTCAAATCAATCATAACAAATCCTCAATCCTAACATCCCGACATTTCTTGCTCACTTTTGTCTAGTTGATTCATATACATATTATAGTGAATTATTTCATAATCAATGAAATATTTAGAAGATTATTTGGCAATAATTTATCTAATGATTAAATTTAACTATTTTTTTATCATTTTCTAACAAAACATAGGGGTAAAATTGATAAATTTGTGATATAATTAACCGTCGAAAGAAGGTGTTTTTATGTCCCCTGTGCCCGAGCGATTGTGCGCTAAGAAAAAGAAAATAAAATAGAGAAACAGGAGGCATAAACATGAACCTCCTGTA
>UMFG01024033.1_pt1 | contig 10799 bp, 9 predicted proteins | sample 1964961 | NCBI WGS metagenome assembly UMFG01 (sample SAMEA4836041, study PRJEB28245) | human gut metagenome | biome: gut microbiome; material: fecal sample | place: Denmark | collected 2008
TGAGAGGCCGCTTCCCCAGTTAATAAATTAAATCCCAATTACCCTAAATACACAACCTTATCTTCCGGCTCTGCGGCTGGTTCCATATCGATCAGATACAATACCGGCTGTTTGTTTCCAAAGGAACTTACTGCCTCGTACTCGAATCTTGCACGGATCTGCATCCAGGATTTTGTCTTTGCATCAATTTTCATTTCTGCCTTACATGGATATCCGTAATAACGTACATCGTCCGCACAGCAGGTCATGATCTCTCTGACCGGAACGAACATATTGTCCGGCATCCCCTTTGGTCGAAAGATCTGTCCTTTAAAATCAATCTCTTTATGAAGATATAATTCCGGATGATCATATGCATCCACATACCATACTCCAAAGTCTACATCGTCCAGCACAATCTTATCACCTTTTACGTCATATGGAAGATCTTCTTCAGACGGTTCTATGATCTTACCCTGCATATCTTCAAAAAGGAGCTGTGCCATCGGGTTCTGCACTTTCAGTGCCCGTCTGAATCCTGATCTGTTAACGCCGTCTGCACAGCGGTTTACAACGATCAGTTCTGATTCTGTCAGCTGTTCCATCAGCATATTTCTCATATTCATCAGATACATATCCAATGTCATACCATTAACGGTTGAATATACGCCCTGCAGCTCGAAGCTTCTTGGATATCTGATCGAAAGCAGATCTTCCAGTTTCCACATCCCGTTATATTCAATAACGATCTGTGCCGGATGATAATTTCTTTCACAGTTTTTGAAAAATACAGTGTTCAGCTGTTCGAATTCTTCGATTTTCAGAACTGCCATATTCTTTTCTTTCAAATATTCTTCCGGATACTCTTCTTCTCCTTCTTCACAGAGAAGCAGCAGTGTAAGTCCCGGTTCGATCCATTCCTGTTCCATCAGGGTATCTTTTATCATGGTTGTTTTACCACTGTCTAAGAATCCCGTGACGATAAACATAGGTGTTGCCATACCCGCACCTCTTTCCTTTTTTCTATTTCCTGTCTTATACGTGGAATAACTTCAGAAGTTCTTCTTCCTTCAGATCTGTTCCGATTACGCAGATGCGTCCTGTATAATCCGGCTGACCTTCTCTTACTTCGTATTCTTCCGGTACTAAATCAAACTGTTTCCATCCTCCGTCTGTCATCTGAATGATACCTTTTGAACGAAGGATTGTTCCATACGAAGTGGTCTCCGACAACGCTTTCAGCAGATAATCCAATTCTTCTTCTGTATATTTATGAACAGTCTCTTTGCCCCAGCTTGTAAACACATCATCTGCATGATGATGGTGGTGATGATCGTGATCGTGTCCACAGCAGCAATCGTGATCATGGTCATGATGATCGTGGTCATGATGATCGTGATTGCAGTGATCATGATGGTCGTGATCGCAGTGATCATGATCGTGGTGATCATGGTCACAATGGTCGTGATCGTGATCATGATGGTCATGGTGATCGTGGTCACAATGGTCGTGATCGTGATCATGATCTTCATGATCTTCAAACAGGCTCTCAATCTCAGCACCCTTTGTCAGTGCATGACTGATTGCCTCTTTGCCAAGCTCATCCCATGGTGTAGAGATGATCGTTGCTTCTGCATTTTCTTCACGAAGTGTGTGTACGCATTCTTCTACTTTTTCATCTGTCATCATCTGTGTACGGCTTACTACGATTGTTGACGCATGCTCTACCTGATCTTTGAAGAATTCTCCAAAGTTCTTCATGTACATTTTTGCCTTTTTACCATCTACAACTGTGATTCTTCCGTCAATTTCAATGTCCGCATCTTTTTCTACAGCTTCAATTGCTCTTGCTACATCAGATAATTTTCCAACTCCTGATGGCTCAATGATTACACGGTCCGGATGATACTCATCTAATACTTTTACCAGAGCTTTGCTGAAGTCACCAACCAGTGTACAGCAGATGCATCCTGAGTTCATCTCTGTAATCTCGATTCCTGCATCTTTTAAGAATCCGCCATCGATACCGATCTCGCCAAATTCATTCTCGATCAGCACAAGTTTCTCTCCCGCCCATACATCACTGAGCAGCTTTTTGATAAATGTAGTTTTTCCTGCTCCGAGGAATCCTGAAATAATATCTACTTTTGTCATGTTTATTGCCTCTTTTCTATCTATTTTCAAAATTAATAAAAGTCCCGACACATATATTATCACAAACAGCGGGTGGTTGCCAGTCCCCCAATTCTAATATTTTTCTCAACTTTTTATAAATCACCCGCAAACTCTGCTGCCTGCTGCTCATTATAGATATTTGGATTGCAGACAATTTCTTCTTGTACACATAGTTGAGTAAAAAAACGATATCTGTACCGGATGGTACAGATATCGTCTGCTTTTTATGATTATTCTAAAATGTTCTTATAATAATCCGCCGATTGACAGGAACAGTGGTGCAAATACCAGTGATACAACTGTCATCAGTTTGATCAGGATGTTGATAGATGGTCCTGATGTATCTTTGAATGGATCACCAACAGTGTCTCCAACTACAGCTGCTTTATGAGCTTCACTTCCTTTTCCACCGTGGTTACCGTCTTCGATATATTTCTTAGCATTATCCCATGCTCCACCTGCATTGGACATGAAGATTGCCATCATAACACCTGTTACGAGCGCTCCTGCAAGAAGTCCGCCAAGTGCGGAAGGTCCAAGAAGGATTCCCACTACCAGTGGTGCAAGCACTGCCATAACACCAGGAACCAGCATCTCTTTTAATGCTGCTGTTGTTGAGATTGCAACGCATGATTTATAATCCGGCTTTTCTGTACCCTTCATGATTCCAGGCATTGTCTTGAACTGACGTCTTACTTCTTCAATCATCTGATATGCTGCTCTTGATACAGATGACATTGTCATAGCTGAGAATAAGAATGGAAGCATTCCACCGATCAGCATTCCGATGATTACACGTGAGTCAAGGATATCAATTGTCTTCAGATGTACTGCCTCTGCATAAGATACAAACAGGGCAAGCGCTGTCAGGGCTGCAGATCCGATAGCGAAACCTTTACCCATAGCCGCTGTTGTGTTACCAACGGCATCCAGTTTGTCGGTGATCTGACGAACATGTGGATCCAGCTCAGACATCTCTGCAATACCCCCGGCATTGTCCGCAATTGGTCCATAAGCATCTACAGCTACTGTAATAGCGGTAGTAGAAAGCATTCCTACAGCAGCAAGTGCGATACCGTAAAGTCCGCATGTCTGGTATGCAACAAAGATACCGACACAGATCAGAAGAATCGGAATTGCTGTAGACTTCATACCTACTGCAAGACCACTGATGATGGTTGTTGCAGATCCCGTCTCTGACTGTTCTGCAATTTCTTTCACTGATTTGTAGTCTCCGGATGTATATACTTCTGTGATGATACCGATCAGAAGTCCCACGATCAGACCGGCTACGATAGCAATCGCTGCTTTAAAATCTCCAAAGAATACTTTACTGAATACGCAAGATACGATCAGTACCAATACACTTGCTACATAAGAACCTGTCTTTAATGCTTTATGTGGATTGGAATTCTCGTCACCCTTTACAAAAAATGTTCCGAGGATAGAAGCTACAAGTCCAAGTCCTGCGATCAGGAGTGGGAAGATAGCTCCCTCAGCTTTATAATATACGATTCCAAGTGTCAGTGCCGATACAAGTGCGCCTACATAAGACTCAAAAAGGTCTGCTCCCATACCTGCAACATCACCTACGTTATCCCCTACATTATCGGCGATAACAGCCGGGTTACGCGGATCATCTTCCGGAATACCGGCTTCTACCTTACCAACAAGATCGGCTCCTACGTCAGCAGCTTTTGTGTAGATACCACCACCGACACGTGCAAACAGCGCGATGGAAGAAGCTCCTAAACTAAAGCCTGTAATAATATCAACATTTTTAGTCATGATGTAAATGATGCTGACACCAAATACACCAAAACCGGCTACACACATACCCATTACAGCTCCACCGGAGAATGCAATCGAGAGTGCTTTGTTCATTCCTTTTTCTTTTGCTGCATTCGCAGTTCTTACATTTGCCTTTGTAGCAACTTTCATCCCGCAGAAACCTGCAAGCGTTGAGAATAAAGCTCCTACTACAAAGCATACAGCAGTAATCCAGTTACCGATTCCGAATCCGATAAGTACGAATAATACCGCAACGAAAATAACCAGAATCTTGTACTCTGCTGTCAGAAATGCCTGTGCGCCATCACTGATCGCTGCGGCGATTTCTTTCATTCTGTCGTTTCCGGCATCCTGTCTTCCAACTCTTGCTGCCAGATAAGCTGCAAAGAGCAGTCCAAGGATTCCAAATACCGGAACGAGATACAATAACATTTCCATAATTTTTCTCCTTCCGTCCGACTTTCTCAACTTTATGCCGGACAGATGTATTTTAACATATTCTTGTCTTTTTATGGCGGTTTTTTTTATTTTTGTATGTTATTCCGATTTTTTTCTGTATATTGTCCAAAATGCCGACTATTCATTGATTATTTATAATCTATTTTTACCAATACCAGTCCGTTTGGCAATGCTGTGGCCCCTTCTGAAGTATGGACTTTGGCTTCCAGAATCTCTTTTACTTTTTCTGGAGTATAGAACCCTCTGCCGACCCGGATCAGGACACCTGCGATAATGCGGACCATGTTGTACAAAAATCCATTTCCTGTGATTCTCAGCACAATCTCATCATCTTTTTTTTCAATCGTCAGATCATATACTGTTCTCACTGTATCCTGTGTATTGGTTCGGATATTACAAAAACTCACAAAATCATGCGCTCCGATCAGATATTTGGCTCCTTCTCTCATTGCACCGATATCCAGCGGAAACGATACAAATGTACAATATCGTGTCTTTAATGGATTCGGCATCTGTGCATTGTAAATATGGTACTCATATGTTTTAGAAATATTATCCTGATATCTCGGATGCCAGTCAAGCGGCACTTCATCTGACTTTACTACCACAATATCTTCCGGAAGCCTCTGATTTAATGCATAGGAAAATCTTTCCGGCGGAATCGGAGATTCTGTATCAAATACTGCCACATTGCCAAGCGCATGCACTCCGGAATCCGTACGGCTTGCCCCGATAACCCGGATGTCTTCTCCGGTAAGTCTGTTTAACGCTTTATTCAGTTTTTCTTCTATCGTAATTCCATTCGGCTGGATCTGCCAGCCGCAGTAATTCGTCCCGTCATATGCTACAAAGATTCTGATTCTTCTCATGATATTTTTCTTTCCTTTCACGTGATCATATCCCGGAATAAATCAGGGACGGAGTTTTCCCCGTCCCATTTTCTGATGCATAACTGTCGCTTATCCTCTAAAATATCCATATATGCAGTGGTACAAATCTTCCGATTAAAACAACGAGAACCACATACGCAATTACAGTAATATAAGCTATTCTGTCTTTCCTGCAGTATTTTAACGGCTTCATCTTCGTACGTCCCTCACCACCATGGTAACATCTTGCCTCCATTGCCATCGCCAGATCATTCGCTCTCCGGAACGCAGACACAAACAAAGGAACCAAAATCGGAATCATACTCTTTGCTTTCTGGATCATATTGCCGCTTTCAAGATCGGCACCTCTTGCGATCTGCGCTTTCATGATCTTATCCGTCTCTTCCAGGAGGATTGGGATGAAGCGGAGTGCGATTGACATGATCATTGCAATCTCATGTACTGGAACACGAATCTTGTTCAGTGGTCCGAGTAATTCTTCAATTCCATCTGTCAGTTCATTCGGGGTCGTTGTAAATGTCATAAGTGACGAACCGATGATCAGATAGATCAGCCGGATTGCCATATATACCGCTGTCCTGAGACCGCCTTCTGTAATCGTGAAAATCCATGCATGGAACAACACTGCTCCATCCCTCGTCAGAAATAAGTTGAACAACACCGTGATCATCAAAAGCATGATGACCGGTTTTAACCCTCTTACAATAAAAGAAAACGGTACTTTTGATATCCTGATAACAAGGATCAGAAACAACGTCGTCATCACGTATCCCGGAATACTGTTGAATAAAAACAGTGAGATCAGGTAGAGCAGCGTTCCCACCAGCTTTACTCTTGGATCCAATCTGTGTAACACACTCTTTGCCGGATAATATTGTCCGATTGTTATATCTCTTATCATATCTTCTTCTCCAGTGCCCGCATAATCTCATCTGTTGCTTCTTTCACAGTCGTCACATTTACCTTTACTGGTAAATCTTTTTCTTTCAGGTCGTGCATGATATATGTTACCTGCGGAGCTGCAAGACCAATCTTCTCCAACTCCTGATAATGCGCAAACACCTCTTTCGGTGTGCCATTATACATCACTGCCCCCTTGTTCATCACAACGATCCGATCCGCATATCTCGCAATGTCTTCCATGCTATGCGACACCAGAATCACTGTCATATCGCTCTGCTTATGAAGATATGCAATCTGATCCAGAATATCATCTCTGCCCTTCGGATCAAGCCCCGCCGTCGGCTCATCAAGAACCAGGACCTTGGGATGCATTGCCAGAACTCCGGCAATCGCTACTCTTCGTTTCTGTCCGCCCGAGAGCTCAAATGGAGAAGATTTATAATATTTTTCTTTTAACCCTACCAGTTTCAATGCCTCTAGCGCACGCTTTTCACACTCTTCTTTGCTCAGTCCCTGATTCTTCGGACCAAAACACACATCTGTCAGTACATCGATCTCGAACAACTGGTACTCCGGATACTGAAATACCAGTCCAACCTGATTACGGAGTGCACGCATATCATACCCATTTTGGTAAATGTTTTCTCCATTATAATATAATGCACCATCTGTTGCCTTTACCAGGCCGTTCAGATGTTGGATCAGTGTCGACTTTCCTGATCCAGTATGCCCGATGATCCCCACAAATTCTCCATGTGGGATTTCCAGACAAATGTCTCTGAGTGCATGTTTTTCATATGCAGTCCCGGGACTGTATATATAATTCAAATGTTCTATCTTAATTGCAATGTCTGTCATTTCTTCTCACCATTTTCACTTGTCAAACGTTCCACTGCCTCTACCAGTTCTTCTTTTCTCAGAATCCCTTTCGGAATATCCAGTCCGCGTTTTCTGAGTTCATCTGCCAGAATCGTCACTTGCGGCACATCCAGCCGGTAACTCTTTAATTCATCTACTTTGGAGAATATCTCTTTCGGTGAGCCTTCCATCACGACTTTTCCGTGATCCATCACGAATATCTTATCTGCATCTACTACTTCTTCCATGTAATGTGTGATCAGTATCACAGTGACCTTCTTCTGCTTTCTGAGTTTATGAACCGTCTTTAAGACTTCTCTCCTTCCAACCGGGTCAAGCATTGCAGTCGGCTCATCCATAACGATGCATTTCGGTTCCATTGCCACGACACCGGCGATTGCTACTCTCTGTTTTTGTCCTCCGGAAAGCTTATTCGGAGAATGATGCCGGTATTCGATCATCCCAACAGCTTTCAGACTTTCTTCCACTCGCTGCCAGATCTCATCCGTCGGAACGCCCAGGTTCTCCGGACCAAACCCCACATCTTCTTCTACTACAGTACCAATGATCTGATTGTCCGGATTCTGAAATACCATTCCCGCCGACTGTCTTACATTCCAAAGTTCATCCGGATTACTCGTATTCTTTCCATCTACCCATACGGAACCTTCTGTTGGCATCAGAATTGCATTCAGATGCTTGGCAAGAGTTGATTTTCCGGAACCATTATGTCCGAGAATTGCTATAAACTGTCCTTCTTTTGCTTCAATATCTACTTCATCAATAGCACGCGATGTCCCAATCACATTGCCTTCTTCATCACGTTTTTCATATTCATATACCAATTTTTCTGTCTGGATCATTTCCATCTGTCGTTTTCCTCCGCGTCATATGTGTTGGAAATTTACATACAGCGATCAGACGTATCTGATCGCTGTATGCCTGATTGCTATGATTCTGCCTGCTTATACCTGTGCGGTTACTGTCTGCCGCCGTTTTATGCTTTCTCCGGTTCCGGATACTCTGTTCCCATTGTATCAACAGTTACTTTCTTCATCTTCTGTTCATCCAGTGGTCTGTCACTATAATCTGTATCTGTCTCAGCGATCTTATTCACAATATCCATGCCTTCGATGATCTTACCAAATGCAGCATATGCACCATCCAGATGTGGTGCCGCTTTATGCATAATAAAGAACTGTGAACCTGCTGAATCCGGATGCATTGCCCTTGCCATAGAAAGCACTCCTTCTGTATGTGCCAGTTCATTTGCATAACCGTTCTGAGCAAATTCCCCTTTGATCGAATATCCCGGGCCGCCCATTCCGGTTCCGTCCGGGCATCCACCCTGGATCATGAACCCATTAATAACACGGTGGAAGATCAGTCCGTCATAATACCCTTTTTTCACCAAAGAAACGAAATTATTTACTGTATTCGGTGCAACTTCCGGATACAGTTCTGCTTTCATAATATCTCCGTTTTCCATCTCAATTGTAACGATTGGATTTGCCATTCTATTTTCCCCTTTTCTTTCTTAATTTAACTACTTTTTCAAAAAGCGCCGGCAAAAACCGACGCTTTCATTTTAGCGGATAAATCGTTATCCGTAAAGACTTCCATATGATTTTTATGGATTATTCACTTTTTCCAAAATAAAATCCTTCAAAATTATACTTAAATACACGGTAAATGAATTTTTCATAATCCATCTTATATGTTGCGATCGCCTTATGATCCTCATCATATTCCGTAAACGTTCCTTTCAGTCCGGAATCTGTAAGCACGTTATCCCCAATATCCTGCGCACTGCTGACGTATCCGGAATATGGAACCTTAAATGAATCCACCAGTTCAAATGTTCCTTCATTTTCGTCTACCAGATATTTGTAATATTTGGAATTCTTTCCGTCCACTTCCGAACTGGTCTTAAGTCCGATGGAAGACCAGTCATAATCTAGTCTTGTCTCGCTGATTCCGATATTATTATTAAACATATACAGATAATATTGTCCATCCGCAAGGCTTTCATCCGTCTCATATGTAATTGTATGCTGACCGCCCTGGATTGTAAAATCGCCTTTTTTATTCAGCAGACAACTTATGTAGGATGTATCTTCCCAGAAATCCTTCTCACCGATCATGTAAGCGATCAACGGTTCATCATAAAGGTTGTCCACTTTAATGATCGTAGACGTCTCTCTGGAGCTTAACAGCACAGATCCATTTCCCATGTACTGGATCGTATTAATATGCATCCAGTCCAGCTCATCCGAGGAATTCTTCACACAGGTCTTCTTATAATCACCAAGCAGGTCTCCCAGATCCAGTACCTTTGTCACTTCACCTGAATTCACATCCAGCTTCAACACGATATCCTCCACACTGTCCCGTGTGGTATCCGTTGCCAGGATCAGCATATTGCCATTTTCATCAAACACATAATCATGATGCAGACTGTAATCGCCAAGACTATACACCTTTGTCACCTGTCCGAGACGGTTCACCTGTGCCATCTTCTTCTCAGAAATACTGTAATACATGAAATTATCGTCAAAGATCAGCCTGTGGCTTCTGTAGCCAAGAAGCGGCACCTCACCTCTTAATACTCCGCTGTTATCATAATAATACATGAAATCCATAGAACTGCTGTCATTGCCTAATATCACATAAAGTCCGTCTTCCAGCTGATCCGCACTCTGTTTTATATCGGTATCAAGCTGTACCTTTTCCTCTCCGTACAGGCTTCCCATTTCGTATACGATTTCCTTTGTATTTGTAGACCCATCTTCATTTGTCACATAAAAGGTAATTGTATTCTCCGTATCCGGAATCAGGCCAATCACCTGAAATTCATGTTCTGTCTGATACTCCTCATCCTGATATACATCTCTGCTGAAATCAGAAATGCCATCGTCTTTTACATGGATCATGTAGGATATCTTTACCGCTGCATCCGTTTTAAAATATACATACAGTGACTGTGTATTGGTTCCGAATGGATTATATTCAATCAGCATATTGTTCAGATTATAATCCTGTGACGCTTTCTTTTTCTCTAATTCTTCCGCAACTTTTTTCTGTTCTTCCTCTTTATAGGTCAGCTTGATCTTTTCGTAGATCTTTTTCTGTTCTGTAGTCATTACATTTTTTTCGTTATCCGATTTCTTCTGTTCTTTTTTCCCATCTGATTCCGAAGTGGAAGTGTTCTCTGTTTTGGTTGTGTTATCTGCTTTTGTGCACGCTGTTATTCCCACCGCAAGTATCATAGCTAACATTCCTGCAGTCATGATTCGCTTTTTCACTTTTTCTGTCCCACCTTTTCTTTTACTTTTTCACGATTATGAATAATTATAACTTAAACATGTGTAAAAAATATGAAATTTGGTCATTTTAATTCTTTTAATTCTTTTTCTGCTCTTTTATCTCATACACTACGATTCCACCCTTTTCTTCACACCCGGTTTTCCACAGATCTTTCAGGTTCAAACGGACTTTTTCCCCATAAGTAGCCACATCAATCCATGTTTCATGCTCCTCTTTTTCATATCCGACCACCAGAAACCAGTGCCAGATAAAATCTTTATATTTTTCAGTATTCAAATGACGGAGCATCAGATACGGAACCGGAAGTTCTTTATCAATCTGTCCGCATATAATACGTTCTGCCTCGTCTGCATCTCCTGTTCCGTCGAATTTTTCCATATGGATCTGGTAATCTGTTCCACATCTTTTATTCACGTC
>UMFG01008177.1_pt1 | contig 10735 bp, 10 predicted proteins | sample 1964961 | NCBI WGS metagenome assembly UMFG01 (sample SAMEA4836041, study PRJEB28245) | human gut metagenome | biome: gut microbiome; material: fecal sample | place: Denmark | collected 2008
ATAATTAATCACTCCTTAAAAATATTCTGTAGACTTGCTACAATGTAAATATTACCAACTAAACATTAAATAAAAAATAGTATTTAATTAAAACAAAATTAAAGATAAAAAAGAAAGATTTAAAATATAGTTTAAATACTTAAATTAATATGTTATAATCTAAAATATAATAAAATTGTATTTTAAGGAGGAAATTTGTATGTTATTTATTGAATATCCTAAATGTTCAACTTGTCAAAAAGCTAAAAAATGGCTTATTGACAACGGTTATACATTTGAAGACAGACACATTGTAGAAAACAATCCAAAAAAAGATGAACTTAAGCTATGGCTTGATAAAAGTGGTATGCCACTTAAAAAGTTTTTTAACACAAGTGGTATGAAATACAGAGAGCTTGAACTTAAAGACAAATTGCCTACTATGAGTGAAGACCAAGCCCTTGAATTGCTTGCAAGTGACGGTATGCTTGTTAAAAGACCTGTTCTTGTTGGCGAAGATTTTGTATTAACAGGCTTTAGAGTTAAGGAGTGGGAGGAAAAACTTAAACTATGATGACACTTGATAAATTACAAGTAGGAAAAGATGCCGTCATAGAAGCTGTTAATTGTAATGAACCTGCATTGCGTCAACATATTTTAGATATGGGACTTACACCTAACACAGAAGTTACACTAGTTAAAACAGCACCAATGGGTGACCCAATTGAACTTAGAGTAAGAGGTTATGAATTAACACTTAGAAAAGCTGACGCAGCTATGATTACTCTAAAAAATATCCACGATATGCACAGTTATAAAAGACAACAAAGACCAGCAACTATAGTGCAACACCCAGGTGTAGGTGAAAGCAAAAAATACAAACCTAAAAAAGACGGAAACGAAATACCCGAAGGTTATCCAATAACATTTGCTCTTGCAGGCAATCAAAATTGTGGAAAAACCACATTGTTTAACCAGTTAACAGGTTCTAATCAGCATGTAGGAAACTTTCCAGGTGTTACTGTAGACAGAAAAGACGGTATTATAAGAAATCACCCTGAAGCTACAGTAATTGACCTGCCAGGTATATATTCTCTCTCACCTTATACTAGCGAAGAGATTGTAACCAGAGAATTTATTTTAAACGAAAAGCCTAATGGTATTATTAATATTCTTGATGCAACTAATATAGAAAGAAACCTGTATTTAACAATGCAGTTAATAGAACTTAATATTCCAATGGTTCTTGCCCTTAATATGATGGACGAAGTTCGAGTAAATGGTGGTACAATTGATATTAATGCTATGGAAGCAGCATTAGGAATACCTGTAATACCAATATCTGCATCTAAAAATGAAGGTATTGATGAACTTGTAGAACACGCTATTTATGTAGCCAGATATAATGAAAAGCCTGGTAGACTTGATTTTTGTAACGCCAGTAATGAAGATGGTCCTATACATAGATGTATACACGCTGTTGCCCATTTAATAGAAGACCACTCTAAAAAATATGGAATACCTTTGAGATTTGCTGCAACAAAACTCGTTGAGGGTGACAAACTTATTCTAAATACTCTCCATCTTGATAAAAACGAAGTTGAAACTCTTGAACATATGATTGTTCAAATGGAAGAAGAAAGTGGCAAAGATAGAATGGCTGCCCTTGCAGATATGCGTTTCGGATTTATAGAAAGGCTTTGTGATGAAACAGTTGTTAAGCCAAGCGAAAGTATTGAACACAAAAGAAGTGTTGCTGCCGATAAAATACTTACAGGCAAATACACTGCTATTCCTGCTTTTATAGGTATATTAAGTCTTGTGTTTTGGGTAACATTTGGTCCTTTAGGTGGCTCATTATCTTACCTTATGGAAATAATTATTAATTATATAACCAACTTATGCGACAAGGCATTAACAGTATATGGTATTAATAGCGTTGTTCATTCACTTATTATTGATGGTATTTTTGCTGGTGTTGGTAGTGTTCTTAGCTTTTTACCAGTCATCGTTGTTTTATTTTTCTTCTTGTCTATACTTGAAGATAGTGGATATATGGCAAGGGTTGCCTTTGTAATGGATAGTATACTAAGAAAAATCGGCCTTTCCGGCAGAAGTTTTGTACCAATGCTTATAGGTTTTGGCTGTTCGGTGCCAGCTATAATGGCAACTAGAACTTTACCATCTGAAAGAGATAGAAAAATGACTATTTTGCTCACACCTTTTATGAGTTGCTCTGCAAAATTGCCTATTTATGCTTTCTTTACTGCTGCATTTTTTCCAAAACACCAAGTTATTGTAATGATTTCTATGTATATTATAGGCATTGTTACAGGTATAATATTTGCACTAATATTAAAAGGTTCTGCATTTAAAGGCAATCCAGTACCTTTTGTTATGGAATTACCAAATTATAGATTACCAAGCTATAAAAATGTTATAAGACTTATGTGGGAAAAAGCAAAGGATTTTATAACTAAGGCATTTACAATTATTTTTATAGCATCTATTGTAATATGGTTTTTGCAGTCATTCGACAGTAGATTAAATGTCGTCACAAATTCATCAGATAGTTTACTTGCTATGTTAGGTAGCTTTATTGCTCCTATTTTTAAGCCCTTAGGATTTAATGACTGGAGAATTTCAACAGCACTTATTACAGGCTTTACTGCTAAGGAAAGTGTTGTTAGTACACTTACTGTACTTTTAGGTGGGAATGTTAATGCTTTAAAAGAAATGTTTAACACATTTTCAGCTTTTGTTTTTCTCATTTTTACTCTTTTATATACTCCTTGTGTTGCTGCCATTGGTGCCGTTAAAAGAGAAGTTGGTAGAAAAGGAGCTTTTTTAGTTGCTATTAGTCAATGTGTTATAGCTTGGATAGTTTCATTTTTGGTTTATTTAATAGGCAGTTTTATAGGATTTTAGTTAACTTTTGATGTTTTTTATACTAACTTATAAAAATTTGTCATATTTACACAAAATATTTATATAATTTTTTATAAATAATTAGATTTACATATTCGACAAAATGAGGTATAATAATTAATATTTCACTTTTAAGAAGGTATTAATGTTATGTACAAGTCTAACCGATTGGTCGCAGAAAACAGATTAATAATTCTATATTTGATGTATCAGATGGATATGCCATTATCTTGGGAACATTTATACAATTTTGCTGTTAATGATTATATGGATTATTTTGAATTCCAAACATATATAACAGAAATGGAACAAAACGGTATAATTGAAACAAACAAAGATGATAATGTTACATATTATAGTTTGACTGATGATGGTGAAAAAACTGTAAATACTTTCTCTAAACTTATACCTGAATCAAAAAGAAAAAGTATTATATCCTATGTTCGTAAAAATAAGGGTGTAATTAAAAAGGAATATGCCGTTTCAGCCAATTATTTTCAATATGATGAAAACGAATATATTGTTAAATGCAGCTTTATTGAAGACGATGTAACACTTATGGAACTTAACCTTACTGTAGTTACTAAAGAAATGGCAAAACAAGTCAAAAAAAATTGGAAACAAAATGTAAGTACTATCTATAATAACTTACTTCAATCACTTTTAAGTGACGAAAGCAATGATTCAAAAGTTGATACAAATATCGAAATTAAAGAAACTGAAAATTAAATACAACGCAAAAAATCTTCCCTGATATAAAGGGAAGATTTTTTTATCAAATAATTTTAAAATCACAACTTCATACTAAGAGAAATTCTATGTTTTTTTATATCAACACTGAGAACCTTAACATCAACAACATCACCAACACTTACAGCTTCAAGAGGATGTTTAATATATCTATCACAAATTTCTGAAATATGCACAAGTCCATCTTGATGAACTCCAATATCAACAAAAACACCAAAGTCAATAACATTTCTAACAGTACCTTTTAAAACCATACCTTCTTTTAAATCTTCCATAGAAAGAACATCTGACTTTAATATTGGTTTAGGCATTTCATCTCTAGGGTCACGACCAGGTTTTTCAAGTTCATTAACAATATCTCTTAATGTAGGCACACCAACATTCAACTGGTTAGCTATTTTTTCAATGTTACCTATAGAATTACTAATTCCCTTTATTCCACCACTTTTAACTTGCTCAAGACTAAACCCACATTTTTCAATCAAACTTTCTACCACCTTATAGCTTTCTGGATGAACACCTGTGTTATCAAGAGGTTCAATACCATCATTTATTCTTAAAAAGCCTGCACACTGTTCAAAAGCCTTAGGACCAAGCTTAGATACCTTTAAAAGTTCTTTTCTTGACTTAAACTTTCCATTTTCTTCTCTATAATTTAAAATATTTTTAGCAATAGTCTTACTTATACCAGAAACATAAGATAACAATGAAGGTGACGCTGTATTTAAATCAACACCAACACTATTAACACAGCTTTCAACAACACCACCTAAAGCTTCACCAAGTCGTTTCTGATTCATATCGTGCTGATACTGACCTACTCCAATGCTCTTTGGCTCAATTTTAACAAGTTCTGCCAATGGATCTTGTAACCTTCTTCCAAGACTAACAGCACTTCTTAAAGCAACATCAAAATCAGGAAATTCCTCTGAACCAAGTTTTGATGCTGAATAAACTGACGCACCTGCCTCATTTACAATAACATATAATATTTCTCTATTGAGTTTTTTAATTAAATTAACAACAAACATTTCAGTTTCTCTTGATGCAGTACCATTACCAATAGCAATAATATCTACATTGTTCTTTTTAATCATATTAGAGATAACTTTTTCAGCCTGCTCTACCTTGTTGTGTGGTGGAACTGGATAAACAACACCAGTATCAAGAACCATACCAGTACCATCAACTACAGCAACCTTGCAACCAGTTCTGTAACCAGGGTCAAGGGCAAGAACCACCTTATCCTTTATAGGCGGTTGAAGTAAAAGTTGTTTAAGATTTTCGCCAAACACCTTTATGGCACTTTCCTCTGCCTTTTCTGTCATATCATTTCTTATTTCTCTTTCAACAGCAGGTGCAATAAGTCGTTTATAACTATCTTCAATAGCCTCTTTCAAAATATCTGTTGTATATTTATTATCTCTTATTATTTTATTTTCGATTTTTTTTAATATATTCTCAATAGGAGCTTCAATTTTTACAGATAATACCTTTTCTTTCTCTCCTCTATTTATAGCAAGTATTCTATGGCTAGGCAATTTTTTAACAGGCTCACTATAATCATAATACATTTCAAATACAGATTCAGTGGTTTCATCTGTTGCCTTAGTAGCAATTAAGCCTTCATTATAAGTCATTTTTCTTATAATAGCTCTATAGTCTGCATCATCAGAAACCATTTCGGCTATAATATCTTTTGCACCAATTAAAGCATCTTCAACTGTATTAACTTCCTTATTAGCATCAACATACTTTTCAGCAATTTTTTCAACTGGCTCCTTAGTAAGTTGCATCATTATTTCATTAGCTAAAGACTCAAGTCCCTTTTCCTTTGCAATAGTTGCTCTAGTTCTTCTTTTTGGTCTGAAAGGTCGGTAAATATCATCAATTTCAGTTACAGTAATAGCTTTATCAAGAGCCAATGATATTTCATCAGTAAGTTTTTCCTGCTCTTCAATTAAATTTCTAACCTGTTCTCTTTTTTCGTCTAAATTTCTTAAATAAGTTAATCTTTCAAACAAATTTCTTAACACAATATCATCAAGAGAACCTGTCATTTCCTTTCTATATCTTGCAATAAAAGGAATTGTGTTCCCTTCATCAATTAATTTAACGGTGCTTTCAACTTGTCCTAACTTTATACTAAATTCTTCTGCTAAAACTCTATTAATATCCATTTTTTACCTCTATTTATATTCAACAATACTTGGTATAACAATATCATCTTCAATTTTAATTATACCATAACTATAATTACTGCCACCTCTTGGTGATGATAAACTGCCTGGATTCATAATAATTATACCATTATAGTTATCCACCAAAGGAATGTGGGTATGTCCATAAAGACAAACATCTGCACCTACTTCTGCACCTTTATAACAAAGCCTATCAATACTCCAATTTACACCATATAAATCACCGTGAGTAACAAAAAACTTTTTACCAAACAGTACAAAAATATCTTCATTAGGCACAGCAGAACCATAGTCACAATTTCCTCTAACATTATAAAACTTTAATTCTGGGTATCTTATCTTTAAACTATCAACATCTTCTACAACATCACCACAATGTATGACTGCATCAATTTTGTCAGCTATAGAATTAATAACTCTATATACCTTACTCAAATTACTATGTGTATCACTTATAACTAATATTTTCATTACATTTCCTCTAAAATATCCCTAACCATATCAAGAGCTTTACCTCTATGGCTTATTTTGTTTTTCTCCTCCATTGAAAGCTCTCCTGTAGTCTTATTTAACTCAGGCACAAAAAATATCGGGTCATAACCAAAGCCGTTGTTACCTTTTATTTCATAACCAATTATACCTTCTATAGTTCCTCTAACAACCTGTGTTTCTTTACTAGGACAAGCTACAGCCATAGCACAAACAAAGCGTGCTGTTCTTTTATCCTCTGCCACACCTTCAAGCTGTTCAAGTATATTAGCATTTTTGTAATCATAAGATGTGTCGTGACCTAAATACCTAGCAGATAAGACACCTGGAGCTTTGTTAAGATAATCAATTTCAAGTCCAGAATCATCTGCTACAACAATTTCATTACAAACTTTCATAATTGCCTCTGCCTTTAAAATTGCATTATCTTCAAATGTTAAGCCATTTTCATCAACATCAATGTCAATTCCTACTTCTTCCATACTTTTAACATTATAATCCGGAAGTTTAGCTTTTATTTCTTTCATTTTGTCCATATTTTTAGTTGCAAATATAATAGTTTTCATTCAATAAACCTCTTTTCGTCAGATTTAATATTTTGTTTAATTATAACACATAACATAAAGAATTTACAATATTTTATTATAACATTTGACTTTTATAATAAACAGTGTTAAAATATATGTATTTAAAAAAAATAAATCGTTAGTACATTAAATTGTATAATGTAACATTTTCTTATATTTTTTTACTAATTTTATTATTTTGAAATATTTAATTTATGTTACAAATCCTTATTTTATGCCCAAAACACTTGACAAATTTGCTAAATTCTTGTAAAATAGGTTGTAACATTTATGTAACAACTTTTTAGAAAGGAAGTCCTATATGTCAAAGTTAAGACTATTAACCAAAGCAATTTCGGCAGGCTGTATCCTTAGTATTTTTATGACAGCTACAGCCAATGCTTCAAATTTAGCTAAGGTTACAGCCACTTCCGTTAATCTTCGTTCATATAATTCAACTGAAGGTCAGGTTGTAGGTACAGCAAACTCTGGTGATGTACTTACTATTACAGGTAATGCTAACAACGGATGGTTTAAAGTTAAGAAAAACGGTTTAGGTGAAGCTTTTATAAGTTCTCAATATTTATCTATATATCAGACTGATGCTACTTGTATTGGTGATACTGTTAATGTGCGTACAAGTCCTGCTGTTACATCAACAGTTATTGGTACTGCTAAAAAGGGGCAGGTGTTTGTAACATCTGGCAAATGTGGTGATTGGTATCAAATCAACTTTAACGGCACTACAGGCTATATTAGTGGTGAATATATGCAAGGTACTCTCTTACAGTATCTTCCTGAAGTTCCTGCTCCTACTGCTTCTACTGAAACTACTGCTTCTGCTATAGTTTCTACTAACGAAAATACTTCAGATGATATATATGCAGTTGTCGAAGTCCCTTCACTTAATCTTAGAGCAGCAGCTTCTACTGAATCAAAGGTTATTAAATCTTTATCTAGTGGTTACAACTTAAATGTAGTTGGCTACGAAGATGGCTGGGTTAAAGTTACAGATGATGATAATAATTCAGGTTTTGTAAAAGCTGAATATATTAACTTAAAAAATGGTAAAAAACCTGAAAACAAAACTGAATTAAAAGATACTTCTTCTTTTGATTTTGAATATGAAAAAAATTATACTAACAAAGGTGATGTTGATTGTAGAGATTTAGTGGAATACTCTAAACAGTATGTTGGCACTCCTTATGTTTGGGGTGGTACTGATTTAACAGCTGGTGTTGATTGTTCTGGTTTTATTTATAGTGTGTACAAGCATTATGGTATTACTTTAAACAGAACATCAAGAGATATGTTCACTCAAGGTACTTCAATTACTAAGTCTGAATTAGTACCTGGTGATTTGTTATTCTTTAACACTGGTGGTGATTCTGTAATATCCCATGTTGGTATGTACATAGGTAATGGTGAATATATTCACTCTACTAATGGCAATGGTAATGGTGTTACTATTTCAAATTTAAGTGATAATTATTCAACAAGTACTTATGTTGGAGCTAAAAGAATATTAGATTAATAAAATGAGCTGTTACAATTTGTAGCAGCTCATTTATATTTAATTTATAATAATGACTTATAAAGCTTAGCAATATCTTCAACAGATGTATCCTTAGGGTTGCCTGGACGACAAGCATCATCATAAGCAGATTGAGCAAGGAATGGAATATCTTCTTCCTTAACAATATCCTTTAAATCACTTGGAATACCTACATCTTGAGATAGTTTCTTAACTGCATCAACAGCAGCCTTTCTATATTCATCTTGAGTCATATTTTCAGTACCTTCAACACCCATTGCCTTAGCAATATCTCTGTACTTTTCGCCAGTAGCCTCTGCGTTATATTCCATAACTGTTGGAAGAATGATAGCATTAGCAACACCGTGAGGAGTGTCATACAAAGCACCTAAAGGATGAGCCATTGAGTGAACAATACCAAGACCTACATTAGAAAAACCCATACCTGCAATATACTGACCAAGAGCCATACCTTCTCTGCCCTCTGGAGTATTTTCAACAGCACCTCTTAGATTATTTGAAATAATTTCAATAGCCTTTAAGTGAAACATATCAGAAAGTTCCCAAGCACCAGCTGTAATATAACCTTCAATAGCGTGAGTAAGAGCATCCATACCTGTTGCGGCTGTTAAGCCCTTAGGCATTGATGACATCATATCTGGGTCAACAACAGCAACTACAGGAATATCGTGAACATCAACACAAACCATCTTTCTATTCTTAGATGAATCTGTAATTACATAGTTAATTGTAACCTCAGCAGCAGTACCAGCAGTTGTAGGAACAGCAATAATAGGTACAGCCTTATGCTTAGTTGGAGCAACACCCTCAAGACTTATAACATCAGCAAATTCAGGATTTTTAATAATAATACCAATAGCCTTAGCAGTGTCCATTGAAGAACCACCACCAATAGCAATTATGTAATCAGCACCGCTATTTTTAAATGCTTCAACACCAGTCTGAACATTTTCTACTGTTGGGTTAGGCTTAATGTTAGAATAAATTTCATAGTCAAGTTTTGCATTATCAAGTACATCAGTAACCTTCTTAGTTACATTAAACTTAATTAAATCCGGATCGGAACAGACAAAAGCCTTTTTAAATCCTCTGCCAATAGCTTCATCAGCTATATTCTTAATAGCACCAGCACCGTGATAAGATGTTTCATTTAATACAAATCTGTTTACCATATTACATACCTCCAATATAAGTTATATTTTTTTACTTATATCTATATTATAATACACAATTATAACAAAAACAAGTCTTTTTTTTGTTATTTTTTATGAATATTGTATATATTATAATATTTCACCATCTAATACAGCTTCCACAAGGTCATTGCCTATATAAGTCAATTTTAACGAAAAAAAGGGTCTGTCTTCATCTATTAATTTAAGGAAAATTTTATCACCTTCCCACAAATTTAATGATAATAACTCTTTTTTATCAATCCATTCCAAATCACCCTCATCACAATCAATTATTTCCCCAACATAATCATAAGCTTTATATAAACACATAAATTCTGTTTCATAATTATCAGCATTAAATGTTACAATACCCTTAAACCTATAATTAGTAAGAATTAATCCAGTTTCTTCTTTTACTTCTCGTAATAGACAATCATCTGGACTTTCTCTTTCTTCAAAATGTCCTCCTACCCCAATCCATTTATCTTTATTTATATCATTTTTCTTGGATACTCTATGGAGCATTAAATATTTATTATCCTTTTCTATATAACAAAGTGTAGTCATTTTCATATTTTTTACCTCGTAATATTTTTTTAACTTAAAATTATTGAATTATATATGTAAATATGGTATTATTTAGTTGGAGGTGTTTATTATGGCAGAAGATTACAAAAACAATGAAACTCAAACAAAGGGTATACACGATGAAGTTGTTGATGATATACCTAAAAACACACAAAATATCGACAATGGAACCAACTCAGTTCATTCATCTGTCCGTATTGAAACTGTAACTACAGAAAATTCATTAATGAGTATATTGTCACTTATTCTAGGTATTTTTTCTATAATTTGCTGTTGCTTTATTGTTCCTCCAGCTACCTCTGCAATAATTGGTTTAATACTAGGCATTGTGGCATTAAAGACAAATAGGGGCAATAAAACTATTGCTATAATTGGCATTATACTATGCTCAATAGGTATTGCTCTTACCATTTTTTTCATTGCAATAGCTATTATTTTTGGCAGTATCAATGCAGTATTTGAAATCCCTGCAACTATAAGTTCAGGTACAATATAAACTATAGT
>UMFG01028280.1_pt1 | contig 10703 bp, 13 predicted proteins | sample 1964961 | NCBI WGS metagenome assembly UMFG01 (sample SAMEA4836041, study PRJEB28245) | human gut metagenome | biome: gut microbiome; material: fecal sample | place: Denmark | collected 2008
ATAAATATAAATATATAATAAAAAAGTATGAGGTGAAAAAATGAAAGGTATTATATTAGCTGGAGGTTCTGGTACAAGATTATATCCACTTACTATGGTAACAAGTAAACAGCTTTTGCCTGTTTATGACAAGCCTATGATATATTATCCATTATCAACACTTATGCTTGCTGGTATTAAGGATATTCTTATTATATCAACACCTACAGACTTGCCTAATTTTGAAAGACTTTTGGGTGATGGTTCTAACTTTGGTATTAATTTAAGTTATAAGGTTCAGCCTAGTCCAGATGGACTTGCTCAAGCCTTTTTATTGGGGGAAGAATTTATAGGTGATAATAGCTGTGCTATGGTTTTGGGGGATAATATTTTCTATGGCAGTGGCTTTGGTAAAATTCTTAAGGAAGCAGCAAATAAAGAAAGTGGTGCTACAGTATTTGGTTACTATGTTGAAGACCCTGAAAGATTTGGTATAGTTGAGTTTGATAAAGATGGACGAGCTGTTTCTCTTGAAGAAAAGCCTGCTAATCCTAAGTCAAATTATGCGGTTACTGGTCTTTATTTTTATGACAAAACTGTTGTTGAAAAGGCTAAAAAGGTTAAGCCATCAGCCAGAGGGGAGCTTGAAATAACTGACCTTAATAAAATGTATCTTGAAGAAGGTACTCTTGATGTTCAAACTTTAGGCAGAGGCTTTGCTTGGCTTGATACAGGTACAGTTGATGCTCTTAATGAGGCGGCTGAATTTATTAAGGTTATTGAAGGCAGACAGGGCATTATGATTTCTGCTATTGAAGAAATTGCTTATAAAAATGGTTGGATTACTAAGGAAAAGCTTTTAGAATCAGCTAAGTTATATGGTAAATCTGCTTATGGTCAGCACCTTAAAAAGGTAGCTGAAAATAAATATTTGTATTAATTAAGAGGTGTAATTATGACTATTATTGTTACTGGCGGTGCCGGATTTATAGGAAGTAACTTTGTTTTTCATATGCTCAACAAATATCCTGATTATAGAATAGTTTGTCTTGATAAACTTACTTATGCAGGTAATTTATCAACACTTGAGCCTGTTATGGATAATCCTAATTTCAGATTTGTTAAGGCTGATATATGTGACAGAGATGCAGTTTACAAGCTTTTTGAAGAAGAAAAGCCTGATATTGTAGTAAACTTTGCAGCAGAAAGCCATGTTGACCGTTCTATTGAAAACCCTAGTATTTTCCTTGAAACAAATATAATGGGTACTCAAGTTATGATGGACGCTTGTAGAAAGTACGGTATTACTCGTTATCATCAGGTATCTACTGATGAGGTTTATGGTGATTTGCCTCTTGATAGACCGGATTTGTTTTTTACTGAAGAAACATCTATTCACACATCAAGTCCATACAGCTCATCAAAGGCTGGTGCTGACTTGCTTGTACTTGCTTATTACAGAACTTATGGGCTTCCTGTTACAATTTCAAGATGTTCTAACAATTACGGACCATATCACTTCCCAGAGAAGCTTATACCTTTAATGATTGCTAATGCTCTTAATGATAAGCCTCTCCCGGTATATGGTACTGGTGAAAATGTTAGAGATTGGCTTTATGTTGAGGACCATTGTAAGGCTATTGACCTTATTATTCACAAGGGTAGAGTAGGAGAGGTTTATAATATTGGTGGTCATAATGAAATGGCTAATATTGATATAGTTAAAGTAATTTGTAAGGAACTTAATAAGCCGGAAAGTCTTATTACTTATGTTACAGACAGAAAGGGTCACGATATGAGATATGCTATTGACCCTACTAAAATACATAATGAGCTTGGCTGGTTACCAGAAACTAAGTTTGCTGACGGCATTAAAAAGACTATTAAGTGGTATCTTGATAATAAGGAATGGTGGGAAAATATCATAAGTGGTGAATATCAGGATTACTACAAGAAAATGTATGAGGGCAGATAATATGAAAGCATTAGTAACAGGTGTTAAAGGACAGTTAGGTTTTGATGTTGTAAATGAGCTTAAAAAAAGGGGTCATACTGCCATAGGTGTTGACATTGAGGAAATGGATATTACAGACAAAGCATCTGTTGAGAAAGTAATAAATGAAGTTAAGCCTAATGTAGTTATTCATTGTGCTGCTTGGACAGCTGTTGATTCAGCTGAGGAGGAAGAAAACATATCAAAGGTTAGAAATGTAAATGCCAAAGGTACTGAAAATATAGCTAAGGTTTGTAAGGCTCTTGATATTAAAATGGTTTATATAAGTACAGACTATGTTTTTGACGGTCAGGGTACAGAGCCTTGGAAACCGGATTGCAAGGACTACAAGCCTCTTAATGTTTATGGACAAACTAAGCTTGAGGGTGAACTTGCAGTAAGTACCAATTTAGACAAGTTTTTCATTGTTAGAATTGCTTGGGTGTTTGGTGTAAATGGTAACAACTTTATAAAGACTATGCTTAAGCTTTCAGACAAGTATGATACATTGAGAGTTGTTAATGACCAAATTGGCACACCAACATATACATACGACCTTGCAAGACTTCTTGTTGATATGGTTGAAACTGACAAGTATGGCTATTATCACGCAACTAATGAGGGTGGTTATATTTCTTGGTACGATTTTGCTTGTGAGATATTTAAGCAAGCAGGCAAAGATGTGAATGTTATACCTGTAACTACTGAGGAATACGGTCTTTCAAAGGCTGCAAGACCGTTTAACAGCAGACTTGATAAGTCAAAGTTAGTTGAGAATGGCTTTGAGCCTTTACCAACTTGGCAAAATGCCCTTGAAAGATACTTAAAGAAAATTTAAAGAGGTGTTATAAAAATGGGACAGATTAAAGTTACAAAATGCCCAATAGAGGGTTTATGTGTTATAGAGCCTACTGTACACGGTGATGCAAGAGGATATTTTATGGAAACATACAATCAGAAAGATATGGAGGAAGCCGGACTTAATATGGTTTTTGTTCAAGATAATCAGTCTTGTTCAACAAAGGGAGTATTAAGAGGCTTGCATTTTCAAAAGAAGTATCCTCAAGGAAAACTTGTAAGAGTAGTAAAGGGGAGTGTATTTGATGTAGCTGTTGACCTTAGAGCTAATTCAAAAACTTATGGAAAATGGTTTGGTGTTGAACTTACTGAGGAAAATAAAAAACAGTTCTATATTCCAGAGGGATTTGCTCATGGCTTTGTAGTACTTTCTGATATAGCTGAATTTTGTTATAAATGTACAGATTTTTATCATCCAGGTGATGAGGGTGGACTTGCTTGGAATGACCCGGAAATTGGTATAAATTGGGAATCTCTTGGTATTAAGGGGGAATATAATGGTACAGCGTCAGCAGAAGGCTACACAATGGCTGACGGAACTACACTTAATTTAAGTGATAAAGACCAAAAGTGGCTTGGACTTAAGGATACTTTTAAGTTCTAATATCCCCTTGGAATAATCTCAATAGGAGAAAACAATGTACGAAAACAGTAAAGAACTTATTAAAATATTAAAAGCCTTTCTTTTTGAAGAAAAATACACCAAAGAAAATAATACGCAAATTGAAGATATTGTTAAAATTGCAGATTTGCATAATGTAACTGCTATTGTAGGTTATGTTTTTGAAAAAAATAATGTGTCTGTGCCTGATAATATTATATCAAAAATTTTTAAAAAAAAGTTACAGTGTGGTATTTTGGGTGCAAAAAGAGAAGTGATTTTTAATGAAATAAGTGATGCTTTAAGTGAAAATCTGTTAGAACATATTATTGTAAAAGGGTATATTTTAAGAAATCTTTATCCTATTAAGGATTTAAGAACAATGTCTGATATGGACTTTGTTATTAAATCGTCAGATGGAAAAATGATGGAAAAAATTATGGCATCTTTAGGATATGAATTAGATGAATATGTTCAAGGCGATTGGAGCTATTTTAAGAATAATATGCACATTGAATTTCACGAAAAACTTACAGAGTCAGAACTTGGTAACGGTTTTGACTATGATGAATATCTTAAAGATTGTTTTTCTCATACAAAAGAGTATAGAAAACTTACAAGAAAACTTAATAATGAATATCATTTAATTTATATGTTTATACATTGTGCAAAACATTTTTATAATGAAGGCTGTGGTTTTAGAATGATTATGGATTTTGCTGCCTATATTAAAGTCTATAAAGACATTATTGATTGGAATTATGTTAATGATGAACTTAAAAAAATTCATTTATATAGTTTTTCAAAAAACATTTGGTATTTATGTCAAGTTTGGTTTAATATAACACCTTATAATAAAGGATATACTATGGATAGTGACTTGTACAATGAGCTTTTTGAATATATTGCCAAGGGTGGTACTTTTGGCGAGGCTCAAGCTAAGGAGAGAATGGTATCAAAGGCAGCTAGAGAAACCTTTGAAAAAGCAGGGAACAATAAGATTAAGGGCTTTTATGTAAAACTTAAGAAGTATGTTTTACTTGACGATAAATCTATGAGAGGAATTATTGGTTGGTATAAAAATATGCCTAAATTTATGCTTCCTATTGCTTGGATTTATAAGTCTTTTAATGCTGTTAGAAATAAGGGCTTGGGTATTACAAAAGATATTATTGCTTCTGATTCAAATAATAATGCCTTACACGAATATACTATGCTTGAAAAATTAGGACTTTATAATAAAAAGTAGTCATAACCACAGGTTTAGCTGATGGCTTGTTGCCAGCTTGTGTTACTTGCTGAAAAACTGACAATGGCATATATATTATAAAAAGCTACTCTTGTCGGCAATGTTATTAAGTTAAGAAAACAATGTAAAAGCAGAGAAAACATTGTTTTTAATGTTCTTTCTCTGCTTTAAGTTATTTTAAAATTTTAACTTAATGACATTGCCTTGTAGGGTAGCTTTTTATCTATTTTAGCTTTTTCAACCACCTAAAGTTACATCTTGATGCTGATACCAATCAATAGCATTGACTATATGCTCTCTTTTAAAATCAGGCCAATAATCATCAATAACATAAAAATCAGCATAAACAGATTGAACAGGTAAAAAGCCGGATAGTCTTCTCATACCACCCCATCGAATAATAAGGTCAATTCTTGAAATGTCAGCAGTATTGTAGTAATTAACACTTTTGTTAGCTTTTAAATCCCATTCCCAACTATAATTGATTAGAAAGTTGACTTTTACTCCACCTTTGCCAAAAGTTTTTCTTGTTGTTAAATCACTTAATTCTATTGGAAACATATCAGATTCTCTATTGCCTGCAACAAGTATTTCGCAATTTTCATTTTTCAATATGTTTACCATTTCAACACAGCATTTTGTAAAGGCTAATCGCTGTTCCGTTGGTCTTTTAGTATTATCAACAGTAAAGCCGTATATGCTTAATTCCTTTACACCTAGGCTTTCGCATTCTTTAAATGCCTCAAGTCCAGGCAAAAGACCTTTTTCATATCCTTTTTCTTTACCTAGTTGTTGACCTTTTGCCCATCTTCTGTTGCCATCTGGTATTATTCCAATGTGGTTTGGTATTCTCATATTATCACCTCTTTGTAATTGTTACCAAATAATTGAAGTATATACTATTGTACAAAAATAAATTTTGTGATAATATAAAATTGAGGTGAAATTATGGAAAAAACTACTGAAATTAAAATAAGTGAATATGATGAAAAGGGTAATAAAATAGACTATGATGTTATAATGATATATGACAGTGATGTAACAGATAAGCGTTATGTATTTTATACAGACGGTAAGTTAAATAGTTCCGGACAAGCTGGTATTAGAGTAGGTTTTGTAGAAGAAAATAATGGTAATGTAACTATTACATCTGTTACAAATCCTATTGAGCAACAAATGCTTGCAAGAGTGTATGAAGATAATATTTGTATGAAAAAGTAAGATATTGAAATATATAGAATTAGTTAATATGAGGGGGTGAAACTAATATGAAAAAACTACTTTTGTTAGCAAATTTTTATTCTGGAAAAGGAATTATAAAGCTAAATATTGCTGAAATGATTGACTATTATAATAGCAGAGGTTTTGAAGTAACGGTATATTCCTCACAATATGTAGGACATATTAAAGATATTATTGAAAAAACAGGCAGTAATTATGACAATATTATTTGTTGTGGTGGAGATGGAACATTAAATGAAGCTGTTAATGGACTTATGAAACTAAACAAAAGACCTATGTTAGGCTATGTTCCTTGTGGTTCTACTAATGATTTTGCAAATAGTATTGGAATATCTACTATAGTTGAAGAAAGCTATAAAAATGCTATTGGCAGCAAGGCTTTTGTAATTGATATTGGGAGTATAAATGATAAATATTTTGCTTATGTAGCAGGTTTTGGGTTATTTACAAGTATTTCTTATGAAACTCCACAAAATATAAAAAATATATTAGGTTATCAGGCTTATATTTTAGCTGGAATTAAGGAAATTGCAAATATACGCACCTATAATATGAAAATTACTTATGACGGTGGAGTAATAGAAGATGAAATAATGATTGGGCTTGTTTCCAATTCTAATAGTATTGCAGGTATAAAAAAGTTATTTGAAAATTATGCAAACTTAAATGATGGTTTGTTTGAAGTGCTTTTAGTTAAAAAGCCTAAAAATATTAATTTGCTTAAAAATATTGTTACTTGTTTATTAGAAAAAAATTTTGAAAATGATATGTTTTATAGCTTTAAAACAAGTAAAATTAAATTTGAAAGTAAAGATTTCATAAAATGGACTATTGATGGCGAATATGGTGGCGATTTTAATATAACAGAAATTAATGTAATAGGAAAAGCTATTGATATAATGGTAGATAAAAATCAAAGTAAAAAAATAGAAACAGAAAAGAAATAATATTATAAATTGCACTTAAATTTTGAAATTTATTGACTTATGTTAATTTAGTTGTTATACTATAGTTATGTTAGCAAACATCTTTAGGAATACAGGGTATCAGTAGTTCCTTAGAGTAAACAGGAGGCGTAAGAATGAATCCAATTGTTGTTAGAAATCTTAAAATTGGAGAAGGTATACCAAAAATTTGTCTTCCAATTGTAGGTCATACTCAGTATGAAATAACTTCACAAGCTATGACAATAGCTGCGTTAAGACCTGATATTGTTGAGTTTAGAGCAGATTGGTATGATGATTGTGTTAGCGATGAGCATCTTATGGAAATGCTTAAATTAATAAGAAAGTTAGTGGATATGACTCCATTACTCTTTACATTCCGTACTGTTAATGAGGGTGGCATACAGGATATTGAAAAGGACGAGTATTTGAGAGTAAATAAGGTAGCTATTGAAAGCGGTCTTGTTGATATGATAGATATTGAGCTTATGATTGGCGATAAGGAAATTAAGGACTTAGTTAAACTTGCCCATAAGAATGATGTTGTTGTACTTATGTCAAATCACGACTTTGAAAAAACTCCAGAAAAAGAAGTTTTAGTAGAGCGTATGGAAAAAATGATTGACTTAGGTGCAGATATTCCTAAAGTTGCTGTTATGCCTAATAGCAACAGAGATGTACTTAAACTTCTTGATTTAACTGATACTATATCATCAACATATCCAGATTACCCTATTGTTACTATGTCAATGGATGGCAGAGGTGTTGTTAGTAGACTTGCTGGTGAGATTTTTGGCTCATCTATTACATTTGGTTGTGCTAGAAAGGCATCTGCTCCAGGACAGATTGAAGCTGGCGAATTGGCAGTAGCTTTAAAAATATTACATCAAAACTTGTATCATAAAGAAATTTAAATTAAAGGTTCTCTATCAAGTGGTAGAGAACCTTTTAGATTGCTGAAAAAACACTTTAAATCTGAAACTTAGCTTATCGATAATTTGAAAGTGAGGAGTTAAAAACTTTTGTTTGTTTTAGATTTTATAAGTATTTTTTGATTTGTTTTGCCATAGCATAAGCAAGCTCAACAGGAACGGCGTTGCCTATCATTTTATACCCATCTTGTAAATTGGTATAGATAAATTCAAAATCATCAGGAAAGCTTTGAACCCTTGCAGCTTCTCTTACTGTTAATCTTCTATATAAGTTTTCTGAACCTATGACAAATCTACAATCATTCTTATCAACCTTTACCATCTTCGGAGCTTGAGGATGTAATTGTGATTGTCTACCACTTGCTTGAACTGTAAAGGCTGGCTCATCCCAGCCTCGAACACGGTTTCTGCTCATAAAAATAGTAAAAAAAGCACCTGTAAAGTATTCGTGATTTAAAAACTTACAAGCATCGCCATTTGTTTTATTTTTTTCAAGAGCAGGAATTGCGATGTCTTTTAAATCCCAAATAATGTCTTTGAAGGTTAATTTATAGTCATACGGATCTGGAAATTTAAATTTTATACTGATGTCTTTTCTGAAACCTACATAAAAGACACGCTTTCTATCCTGTGCTACACCATAATCAACTGCATTTAATAGCTTTATAAAAACATCATAGCCTGCATCTTCAAACTGTGAGATTATGCCATCTACAGCTTCGCTATGCCTATTTGCCATCATTCCTTTTACATTTTCAGCAAGAAAAAACTTTGGATTTTTATCTTTTAGAATACGAATGTATTCATAAAATAATTGTCCACGAGGGTCATTAATTCCTCTAAGACTACCAGCTTCAGACCATGACTGACAAGGAGGCCCCAATGATACCATCACATTCAGGAAAAGCATCAGAAGAAATTTCTCTTATATCACCTTTAATTAAAGGAACATTATGATTTTTCTCATATGTAGCCCATATTGTTTTATCATATTCGTTGGCTGTTACAATTTCAAACCCTGCTTTTTCAAAGCCAAGGTCAAGACCACCTGCACCAGCAAATAAACTTAAAAGTTTCATCTTTACACCTCAAATCTTATCAGTTTACAGTTTTTCAACTGTGAGGGATTGTTTGGATTCTTTACCTTTACCTCATCGATGCTTAATCCCTTTACACTGCCAACTAACTTTTCTAACTTATGAACATTATTAAATATAGCATATTTTTCATTATTTATTAAGCACATAAAATTAAAAGACTTAAAATTATTTACATGGTAAACATAATCAAAGACTTTTAATGGATTTGATATTGTCCACATTCCACGAATGCGCATATTTGTAATGCCTAAAGGGTCAATTTTATTAAGTCTACCTAATTCGTTTGTTTGAGCTAATTCTACATTTTCCAAACTTTCTAAACCTGTCTTGATTACGGTTTCTATACGAGAATAAGTATCTATATCGGCACAATATTCAGTTCCGTAAATCATAGATAAAGTTTTAATCTTATTATCATCACATATTCCTACAACATAGAGCATATCACGCTCAGTCCAAGGCTCACATTCTCTGCAATGAATATTGATTTTAGGATTATCTACACGAAGAACTCTTTTAGGATGAGATGAATTTAGGGCTAAATCATTGACACCCTGTAATTTCTTAACCTCAATGGCGTCTCCACCGTTTTTAAGCATACTATCTGGGGGATTTGTTGCATTTCCTAAATAAGAAAAAACTTTTGAAATTTTTTTGTTTCTTATGGTTTCATCGGTTTCTTCTACTGTACCTGCAAATAAGTCTTTTATATATTCTTCTAAAGCATCGCCCATATTATTTGCACGATTTACACTAGAATAATGGCGAACTAACTCAACTTTGGGATTAGTTACCAAGTTTACAATTGCATCTATAAGATTTTTTATGTTTTCGCCTCGCTATATAGATTTTGATTTTTAAGGATATTCATTATAGCATAGTTCTTTAAAAATTACAAGTAGAGGGTGTATCTATATAGACACACTCACCTATCTTGTCAATAATTAAATAGAGAACCTTTTTTGCTTATATATTATCTTTTATTATAATAGGAACATTATCTTTAGTATCTTTAGTATCGTTATTATAATGTTTGCACAAGAGTTCGGCAGCTTTCATTCTTTGTGTAAGATTTGAGCCATCATCTTCGCCTCTCATTACCATTGTAAGGTATGACGCTATTTCAGTTGGAATATCCTTTTGTTCTAAAGAGTTACTTTGAATGTTGTTGTTTATTTTTTTATTAATATAGTCAATTATATCTGGGTTGTTAAAATATGTATCTTTTTTATTTTGGGCATATTTTTTTGAATAACCGGCGTTTATAAGAGAGTTAAAACTATCTCCAGTTTCAATAAAAAGCTTTATGGCTGTTTCTTGTCTTGAATTCATATTAATTCACCTCCTATTTTATATATATCATAATTAAAGTGACATTAGGTGACATTTATTTGACTAATTTTATTTTTTAGTGTAAAATATGGTGATATTATTTTTAGGAGATTTATTATGGAAAACAAAAATTTTTTTCAAAGACCAGTTACATTACTTTTGTGTGCAGTAGTTGCAACTGCTTTATGGGGCAGTGCTATTCCAGCTATTAAAATAGGATATAATCTTTTTGGTATAACTGAAAGTGGAGCTTCAACTAAGTTTGTGTTTGCAGGTATTAGATTTGTTTTAGCAGGTATAATTGTTATTATTTTTGATTGTATAAGTAATAAAAGGATTGTTATACCTGGTAAAGATGAATGGGCTGGTATTGCTCTTTTAGGTTTAGTGCAAACAACTATTGAATATATTTTCTTTTATTTATCCCTTATATATTTAAGTGGTGTAAAGGGTTCTATATTAAATAGTATAGG
>UMFG01034522.1_pt1 | contig 10621 bp, 13 predicted proteins | sample 1964961 | NCBI WGS metagenome assembly UMFG01 (sample SAMEA4836041, study PRJEB28245) | human gut metagenome | biome: gut microbiome; material: fecal sample | place: Denmark | collected 2008
TTAATTAAGTAATATTTCGCTGATATTTCATCAGCAACGAAAATTAGTTTATCATAATTCTAGCTAATTGTCAAGAGTTTTTTTATATTTTCATTAAATAAACTGATTTAATTTATATGAATAATTATAGCTAATAGACTCAAGTTTAGTTACAATATCTGTTTTATTAACATTATACAGTAAACAAAACTCCTCCAAATTGTTACAATTATCTCTTAATTGAGTATTAACAAAACTTAAAAGCATTATAGGGTCTTTTGGTATCATATTATTTACTCTCCTTTAATAGTTTTCTTATATATTTAAAAGTATAATCTTCACCTTTTTGTGAAAGCATAGTTAAAAGTTCCTTAATTAATTTTGCAGTATTAGGGTGAATTTTTCTAGTTTTCTCCTTAGCTAAATAATAATTAAGTGCATAGCTATCATTATATTTATCTCTACCATATATTTTGCTTGCAGCAACCCTATCGCAAAACATTTCTACTACATAACGCAAAGGCATTTCTATAGGCTCTAATTGATGAGTTTCATTTGAATAATCAGTCCAATATTCAAAATGATGTTTATTTCTCCCTTTATGATGCATCCAAGCAATAGAATAACCCTTTAACTCCCTTGCCCTTTCATTAGGACTTCTAGTCCCCTGATAGTATTTTATGCCCTCTAGGAACTCTGTAGGGCTATATTTTGATAAATCGTGAAACAAGCCTTGAAATCCAATTCCCGCTCTAAAACAGTGGTATATGACTTTGTGGCGATGCTTTGTAATTGTTTTAAAATGATATATTAAATTATGGATTAACATAGTTTCTCCTTTTAAAATAAACATAGAACGCAAAAATAGAGGGTTCTCAAAGAGAACCCCCTAAATTTATATACAATACTTATTTAAACTCTAAATTGAGATTAAATTACTCAGCTACAGTTGTAGTTTCAGTTGTAGTCTCAGCAGAAGCTGTAGTAGTTTCTGTAGTAGACTCAGCAGAAGCTGTAGTAGCCTCAGTAGTTGTTTCTGTATTATCAACATCAGTCTTAGTATCAGCACCAGCTAACTGACCATTGTAGATAGCTGTTCTAGTGTCAGCATTCCAAGATACTGGTACACCAAGAGCCTGACCTAAAGCTCTGAAAGGTACGAACATTCTACCGTCAACGATTTCAGCTACAACACCATTATCCATAGTAATAGCAACACCATCAACAGTCATAGTTGCAGAACCAGCTGTGAACTGAATAATCTTCTGACCAGAACCTGCAGCATAGAAGATAGTTGCAGTCTTAGTATTAGCATCCCAAGCAATCTTGCTAGAGTTATCAGCATCATTAGCATTAGCCTGATCTACACCAAGAGCTAAAGTAACGAATCTTAATGGAACCATAGTAGAGTTAGAAGCAGTCTGGATGTAAGCAGCTACGTCCATATCAACCTTCTCACCGTTCATCTTGATAGACTTCTCGCCAATTGTAACTTCTACAACACCATCAAGAGTAGTTGTATCTGTAACAATTGTTAAGTAATCCTTAAATTCGTAACCTTCGTCCTCGAATAAATCGAAGTCCTTAGTTTCACCCTTGTTGTCAGCAACCTTAGTATCGTTTTCCTGAATTTCAATAGTAGATTCCTGATCTACAGTTTCCTGATAGTTGTCAACTACAGCGTCACCACCAACGATTAACTTGTAAGAACCGTAAGGGATAGATCTAGTTGTACCAACAGCTACACCAGAAATAGTGATAGTTGAAGGAGTTGAGTAAGATTCAGATTCGATAGTAAACTTAATTCTACCGTTCTTTACATTGAAGCTCTTAACTTCAAGTTCGCCATCAACAGAGATAGCTGTATCAGCATCATCAAATGCGATATCTGAAGCATAAGTATCATCAAGAGAAATCTCTACAGTCTTATCATCTTCAAGAGCACCAGCAGCGTTCTCAGTAATCTTGATGTCAGAAGTTTCTACTGACTTGTAACCAATGTTAGACTTAGTAGTAGCAGCTGTAACAGTTACAGGAGATACAACCTTAGCAACAACTAAATCAGATAAAGTGTTAGCATCTAAACCAGCACCAGAAACAGAAACAGTTACATCACCAGAGAACTCGATAGAAGTAGATAATAATAACTTAATATCGAAGTAAGAACACTCGTTTTCGTTGATGTTCATATTCTGAGAATTGAGTGAATCAAATCTTAAAGTAGTACCATCATTAACAATCTTAGCATCCTTGAATCTGTCAATATACTTAGTCTTAGTGATTTCGTAACCAACAATCTTTACACCCTCTGGAACATTGAATTCAAGCTTTCTACCAGTTAACCAAGTACCTGGAGTAGTTTCACCGAATTCGAATTCAGCTGTCTTGAAATCATCCTCATCAGCATCTGTACCAAATGGAGTTCTACCAGCGTAGATAGTAGTTGGTTCTTCAAGTGCCTTTAATTCGAAACCGTAATCAGCTCTTGTACCAACCTTTAATGTCTGAGTAGTGATACCAGTATCACCAGATACAGTAACATTGATGTCACCGTAAGTATCATCATTCTTAGCGTATGCCTTAGCACCCTGGATGATGATAGATGAAGTCTTAGAAGAATCGAAAGCCTTAGCATCAGCTAATGTGAACTCTAAAGTTCTGCCATCGATAGAAATATCATCCTGAAGTTTACCATTAACTTCCTTCTGAGCTAATACCTGATTACCGTTACAGTTAACACCAGCTACAACCTTACCAGCGTCATTCCATTCATAGTTACCATTTAACTTAACCTTGATTGTCTGACCCTTGAAAGTACCAGCTAAATCTTCCTTAATAGTAATGTCAGGAACAGTGTAAACTTCGTCAGAAGTTACATTAACATCGCTAGCTACAACAGAAGCTGTAGTAGAACCATCATCAGATGTTACAGTAGCAACTGTGTAAGAACCGCTAGTGATTGAAGAATCGTTAGCATCGATAGATACTGTCATAGCACCGTCTTCAGAATCTTCAGAAGTAAGTGGAAGTGCGATGTCATAGTATGGAGTACCCTGAGTAACATCAGAGTTATTCTGGTTTACCTTATCATCACCGATTGGGAATAAAGTAACCTCAACCTGCTCAGAGTTAATAAATCTAAGCTTGTAAGGAAGCTTTCTAGAGTTTTCGTTACCAATGTATTCAGTAAGAACTGCGTTTACATCTCTACCATCAGCAGCAATCTGATCGTAAGTGTAACCCTTCTTGTTAGTCTTGAATACGAATGGATCAACATCCATTAATTTTTCATCAAACTTACCATTTTCAACAGTTAAGATGATAGAATCGCCTCTCTTAACCTCAGAAGTAGGTCTTACCTGTAAAGATACAGGAGTACCAGAAGCTAAATCATCCTTGTTGTAAGAATCAACATTCTTATCAAAGTTACCAGTAATTAAAATCTCATCATCCTGGATTGTAGTACCAGACTTGCTTAATGAGTTACTAGAAGCAGCCATTGTGTTCATTGGAAGCATAGCAACTGTCATTGCTGCAGCTAACACAAGTGCAATTTTTCTTTTCATTGTTTTTTCCTCCTTATGAAAAATAAATGTGTAGAGGCATAGCATATTTTGCCTCATTTACAAAAGTATTATAGCATTACACGCTTGACTAGTCAACAAAAATTCTTAAATGTAATATTACTGTAATATTATTTGTTGGCTACTAGGTGTCTTGCTTGATTAAGAATATACCACCTTTTTAAAATAAAATCAAGTGTTTTTGGTTAAATGTAAATTGACTGTAATATTTGAGATATTTAAGTAATACGAGTAAATGTTTACGAAATATTACAGAAATATTTGTTAAATGATATAAAAAAAACGGAAGTTTATGTATTTAAAACATATATTATAAAAATTATAACTACCTCATCTTCCATATTATATTTAACTTAAAATTTTATTGTAGAAAAAAATTTTTTTCAAATTTAAAAACAAATGTCACGAAATGTCACTTTTTTAATGTTAATATGTTTGTGAACAGAAAAGAGGTGATAAAAAATGTTTGATTTTCAATTTCCTTATTGGAAAACTCCACTTATCAACAATAGAATAAACAATGGTGGAAAAACTATATTAAAAAAAGATGAGTTTATATTAAAAGAAATACACAAATTTAAAAGTTCAAAAACAAGATTTGATATGTTAAGGGGTGTCGCTTACTACAAAGGCGACCACGATATATTAAAAAGAAAGAGAACTTGTATTGGGGAAAAAGGTGATATGGAGGAAGTTACTAACATTCCTAATAACAAAATTGTGGATAACCAATATAAAAAACTTGTTACTCAAAAAATAAATTATATATTAGGCAAAAGTTTTACTCTTGATTCTTCTAAGGAATATTCCATTAAATTAAGAAAAATACTTAATAGAAAATTTATGACAGCCTTAAGGTCTGTTTGCCAAGACAGTATTAATTGTGGAATTGGATACATTTATATCTACTATAACAGCAATGGTGAAATAGACTTTAAAGTAATTAAGCCTTGGGAAATTGTTCCCGGCTGGGCTAATGATGAACATACTGAATTAGAATATGCTATAAGATTCTATGAAACATTGGAATACGAAGGAAGAAAAGAATCTATTAAAAATAAAGTTGAAGTTTTTGATAAAAACGGTATTAGACGATATGAAATAAAAAACGGAAAACTTATTCCTAATGGTACTAAGTGGAAAACACCTTACTTCTATTATAAAGATAAGAATTTAAACTGGAATAAGCTTCCTCTTATTCCTTTTAAATACAACGAAGAAACTCCATTATTAAAAAATGTAAAAACTTTACAAGATGGCTTAAATTTAATTATAAGTAATTTTCAAAATGCTATGGAGGAAGAACCTAGAAACACAATTATGATACTTAAAAACTATGACGGTGAAAACCTTGGTGAGTTTAGAAAAAACTTAGCTACATACGGTGCTGTTAAAGTAAGTACATTTGACGGAGTGGAAGGTGGTATTGAAACTCTTAATATAGAAGTAAATTGTGAAAACTACAAATGCCTTATTGACATATTTAAAAAATCTATTATTGAAAATGGTATGGGCTATGATGCTAAAAGCGACAAGCTTGGATCTAACCCTAATATGATGAATATATTAAGTATGTATTCTGATATTGATATTGACTCAATCGGTATGGAAAAGGAATATAGTTCTTCTATTGAAAAAATAATTTGGTTTATAAATCACCATTTAGCTAATACCGGTCAAGGTAATTACTTAAATGAAAATGTAAATATCATATTTAATAAGAACATTCTCATAAACGAAAGTGAATTAATTGAAAATTGTATTAAGTCAAAAGATATTTTAAGTAATGAAACAATTATTGCAAAACACCCTTGGGTTACTGACCCATCTAAAGAAATAAAAAGAATAAATAAGGAGAATAACTATGAAAGAAAAACTAATGAAAATAGGACTTCCTCAAGAAACAATAAAGGAAGTAATGAACCTAATGACAACAGAAATAACAAAACTGAAGAATGAACATCAAACTCAAATTAATAACATTAAACTAGAAAATGAAATTGAAAAAGCAATGACTAGCTATGGTGCTAAAACAACAAAAGCTGTAAGAGCCTTATTAAACACTGATGAAATTAAATTTGATGATAATGGCAATATTACAGGTGTTAATCAACAACTTGACAAACTCATTAATGATGAAAGCACTAAGTACCTTTTTAATAATAAGGAAGATATTAATTTTTCAGGTGTCAATATTGGCACTAGTAATGATGACAATAAGTCTTTTGAAAATATGAGTTATGAAGAAATTTGTGATTTCTTAAAAGAATAACAACAAAGAAAATATGGGAATGGCGGGTGGGCTTAACATAGATTAATTAAGTTTTAAAGGAGGAATATAGAATGGCAAAATTTAATAGCAAAACATTTAATCCACAGGCATTTGGTATTTATGTAAATAAAATACCACAATTAAATAAAAACGAACTTATTAAGAGTAAAGCATTAAGAGGTAACAGTGAAATCAGAAATGCTTTTTCAGACCAATCCGGAACAGCTTATGCAATACTTCCAATGTTTGGTATTTTAGACGGAGACCCTCTCAATTACGATGGTCAAACAGATATTACTGCAACTGAAACAAATACTTTCGAAAGAGGTGTTGTTGTAGTTGGTAGAGCAAAGGCTTGGATTGAAACAGACTTTGCTGAAGATATTACTGGCGGTGCTGGCTTTATGGACAGTGTCGCTGAACAGGTAGCTGAATACTTTGACAATGTAGATCAGGAAACTTTACTTGCTATACTTGAAGGTATTTATAATATGACAGGCGAGGAAAATCTTGAATTTGTAAACAATCATACTTATGACATTACTAATGTTGATGACGGTATAGTTGAACCAGCTACATTAAACAAGGCTATTCAGAAAGCCGGTGGCGATAACAAAAATAAGTTTACTATTGCAATTATGCATTCAGAAGTTGCAACTAATCTTGAAAATCTTAATCTACTCTCTTACCTTAAGCAAACTGATGCCAATGGTATTCAGAGAGATTTAACCCTTGCAAGCTGGAATGGAAGAACTGTATTAATTGATGATTCTATGCCAGTATCTGAAGGAAGTGACGGTAAAAGTGTATACACTACATATATTCTTGGAGAAGGTGCTTTTGACTATGAAGACATTGGTGCCAAAGTACCTTATGAAATGGACAGAAATCCTGCTATTAAGGGTGGTCAGGATACATTATACGCAAGACAAAGAAAGTGTTTTGCTCCATTTGGTATTAGCTATGTAAAGAAAAATCAAGCTACCCTTTCACCTACTAATGCAGAGTTAAAAGATGGCAGCAACTGGTGTCTTGTAAATGACGGCAGCGAAGAACCAAAATACATTAACCACAAGTCTATTCCTATTGCCAGAATTATATCTAAGGGTAGATTATGATAAACTGTGATGATGTTATATTAAGACTTAAAAGTCTTGGATATACTGCATCAAATGAGGACCTTGATACTATTGACTACTGCATAAGTGAAAGTGAGGACTATATATGCAACTTTTGCAATATAAACAATGTTCCTATTGAACTTTATCATACAGCAGTTGATATGTGCTGTGGCTCTTTTCTTAAAATAAAAAATTCAATAAATGAGCTTGAAGATTATAATCTTAAAGGTGCTTTGTCATCTATAACTGAAGGTGATATTTCCATAAGCTATACCAATGGTATAAGCAGAGATGTTCTCTTTGACGAGTTAATAAAAAGACTATGTAACAAAGACAGCCAGTTGACCAACTTTAGGAGATTGAAATGGTAAAAAATGATATTGAAAGTCTTTATACTGACTTGTGCAATATATACGAATATGAAGAATATACTGAAGGCAGTGTTACTAAACACAGAGAAATAAAAAAATACTCTAATATAAAATGCAGAATTTCATATTCAACAGGAAGTATATTTAACAAGAGAAATACCAATGAAGAATACACTGATGCTTACAAGCTCAAAGAAAACATTAAGCTATTTTTACCTACTAATATAAAAGTAAAAGAAGGCAGCAAATTTGAGGTTACTCATAATGGAGCTGTAATTGTATACTGCAAAAGTTCAGCTCCAGCAGTTTACAATAATCATATTGAGATATATCTGGATAACTATAAGGAGTGGGCATAATGATTAACAAAATAATAAATGCAATAGCTAATGGCATAAATGACAGCTTCAAGAATATTAAAATATACACTGAGGAGGTTAAGCAAGGCTTTGAAAAGCCTTGCTTTTCCATAATATGTACTGATATTGAAAGCAATATATATTTAGGCAAAAGGCATAGAATGAAAGCTAATATAGAAATACATTACTATAATGACAAAAAAAGAGATAATTACAATAATGTTATGCTTGAAGTTTTTAACATTATAGAAAAATTAAATGTGGACAACTTCCCTATAAGAGCAATTAAAATGTCTGTAACAAAAAGCAATACATACTGCTTATTTAATGCCAGCTATGACTTTTTTTATTATGTTGAAGAAAGTGAAGAAATTATGGGAAGTTTTACTAGAACATTTACAATACAAGGAAAGTAAAGGAGAATACAAATGGAAGAAAACAAATTTACAAAAGACCAATTAAGAAAATCTGAAACATTTAGAGAATACATAGATATTATAACTGCCTTATTTAGTGATGATTTAAGTTACACTATTGACGAGGCTAACCAAAAAATTAACGAATATTTAAACAGGAAGGTGATGTAAATGTTAGGTGGCGGAAGTTTTTTAACTCAAAACAAAATTTTACCGGGAAGCTATATTAATTTTGTATCTAAAAACACAGGTATTAATGTTTTTGGCGAAAGAGGTGTTGTTGCTATTGCTATACCTATGAATTGGGGACAAATGTCTATAAAAGAAATAACTAAAGAAGATTTTATGAATAACTCCCTTTCATTATTTGGCTATGAATACAATTCTCCTGAATTAATAAGTATAAGAGAAGTTTTTAGAAATGCTAAAAAAATTATTTTTTACAACTTAAATTCCAATAACTCAAGTTATTCAAACTGTACTTATGGTCATTCTAAAAGTTTCGGCATTAGAAGTAATGACTTAAAAATTTCCATATCAACTAATTTAGATAATCCAGCTAAAAAAGATGTAAAGCTATATTTAGGTGATACTCTAGTATTTAGTCAAACAGCAAGTAATACATCTGAATTAGAAGAAAATGAATATGTAAATTGGCAAAAAAATTTAGAATTACAAAATACTGCTTTAACTAATTTTACTGGTGGTAAAAACGGTTCATTTACTGGTTCAACTGTTACTTATTTTTTAAACCTACTTGAAAGCTATAGCTTTAACACTGTTGTTGTAATGGTTGATGATAGCGATATTGCAAATATTGTTATAGCTTATACAAAAAGAATGAGAGATGAAGTTGGAAAAAAATTTCAGTGCATAACTATAAACAACTCTGGTGACTACGAGGGTAATATTAGTGTTTACAACGCTCTTAATGATGATGATTATGGCAATATATACATTATGGCTTGGGTAGCTGGTGCCATAGCAGCTTGCCCTGTTAATAAGTCATTGACTAATAAGCTATATGACGGTGAACACTTTATTGATACAGAATACACACAGACAACATTTGAAAATGTTATTAAAAGTGGATATTTCTGTTTCCACAATGTAAATGGTGAAACAAGAGTATTGCTTGATATTAATAGCTTAAAAACAACAACAAGCGAAAAAGGCGAAGATTTTAAAGACAATCAAACAGTTAGAATATGCGACCAAATTGCTGGCGATGTTGCTGAAATATTTAACAATTATTACTTAGGTAAAGTGCCTAACGATAATGCTGGCAGAAATTCACTTTGGTGTGATATTGTAAAACATCACCAAAAGCTAAAAGATATAAGAGCTATTGATGACTTTGATGAAACAGCTATTACTGTTGCAAAGGGTGATAATAACAAAAGCGTAGTAATAACAGACTGTATTACACCAGCCAACGCAATGACAAAGCTATATATGACTGTGACTATTGAATAAGGAGGTTTTATAATATGGCAAATGTAATAATGAATGCTAAGGATTCTTTAAGTGCAAAACTTGCAGAGTGTTATGTAACAATAAATAACAACAGATACAACTTTATGCAAGCTATTAACCTAGAGGCTACTGTAGAAAAAAATAAGGTGCAAGTACCTATATTAGGCAGAACAGCTAAAGGTAACAAATCAAGTGGTTGGGTAGGTAAAGGAAAAGCAAAGTTCCACTACAATACTAGTGTATTTAGAAAACTATTGAGAGATTATAAAAATACTGGTGAGGATATTTACTTTGATATACAGGTTACTAATGAAGACCCAACCAGTGCTGCAGGCAGACAATCTGTTATTCTTATTGACTGTAATCTTGATGGTGGAGTTTTAGCTAAATTTGATGCTGAAGGCTCATTTCTTGAAGAAGAAATGTCTTTTACATTCGAGGACTTTAAACTTGTTGAAGAATTTTCAAGCCTTAATGGTATGCTATAGGAGGTTATTTAAATGACACCTGAAGTAAACTTATTAAATACAGAATATAATAATACTACTAAAACATCAAATACATACAAAATGAATAGAGAGGCTCTTGTAATAAAGAGCCTCATAAATAATAAAGAGGCTATAGCTCAAGCCGTTTACAAAATACTTATGACAGAAAAAGATACTTACATTATTTATGACAGTAACTATGGTATAAACCTTAAAGACCTTTATGGAAAAGATACTACATATGTTATGTCTATAATAAAACTGAGAATTGAAGATGCCTTAAAAAATGATGATAGAATAAGAAGAATTAAAAATTTTAGTGCTGTAGCAAATAAACATAATATAAGTGTTGAATTTACTGTTGAAAGTGTGTTTGGTGATATAGAAATTGAATATGATACTGAAAATGTATACTAGATACTAGATACTAGATATTAATACTTATTAAAATGGAGGCGATTAAAATTGTTTGAAGATATGACATATGAAAACATTTTAGAAGATGCTCTATCAAAAGTAACAACTGATGTAGACAAAAGGCAAGGCTCTGTTATA
>UMFG01002503.1_pt1 | contig 10607 bp, 8 predicted proteins | sample 1964961 | NCBI WGS metagenome assembly UMFG01 (sample SAMEA4836041, study PRJEB28245) | human gut metagenome | biome: gut microbiome; material: fecal sample | place: Denmark | collected 2008
GTTTAGTTATCAAGGTTGTCTGTCTTGCGACAGCTTGTTTATTTTATCATGTTGTTTTTGATTTGTCAAGAACTTTTTTAAGTTTTTTAAATCTTTTTTCAACCGATTTGCTGTTTGTTGACAGCTTGTTTACTTTATCATAGTTTCAAGTGTTTGTCAACATCTTTTTTTATTTATTTTTTGTTTTCCAAAAAATAAAAACGGAGAAGGAGGGATTTGAACCCTCGCGCCGCGTTAGCGACCTATACCCTTAGCAGGGGCACCTCTTCGGCCTCTTGAGTACTTCTCCAGACTCCGAACTAATAGTTCAATATTAAATTCGAATGCACTTTGGAATCTCCCGAAGCGCATTTGTAATTATATGTAAAAAAACCTGTTTTGTCAACAGGTTTTTTTACTTTTTTTCATATTTTTTATTTTTTACCCTAAAATCCGGTTTCAGGACTTGCAAATTTCATACTTCCATCAAGAAGTATACTGTGTTATTGTCGCTTCGATACGTTTTTTTACCTCTGCTGCAATCTCTGTTGTTTTCATATCTTTATACTCATCATAGTATATGGGTTCCAGAAAATGTACCTGCACTGTAAGTTTTTTGACAGATCCCGTATCAAACGCCTTATAAGAATCAATCAGTGCTACGGGTACGATCGGACATTTTGATTTCGTTGCAGCTTTAAAACTTCCACCTTTAAATTCCTGCGGATGATTGCCGTCTTTGCTTCTGGTTCCCTCGGCAAAAATCAGATAGTTTCTTCCTGCCTTTACTTCTTTGATAACATTAATGATTACCTGCATAGATTGTTTGACATCATCACGGTCAATCATAAACGCTTTCATGCATGCAAATACCTGCTTCAGAAATGGTACGTTTGTCAGCTCTTTTTTGGCCACTACCGAGAAAGGTACCGGACACACCTGTATGATTGCAAGTACATCAAATAATCCCTGATGATTGGGAAAGAAAATAAACCCATTTTCTTTTGGAATATTTTCCATACCATGACCGTCAATTACCAAATTACCGCCTTTCACTGCTCTGTTATCTACATATTTAAGAAGCTGATATCTCTGTTCTTCACTGTAACGTTCTGCATGCGATGCATACCAGCATAACTTAAACCATCCATATGGAACAAAAAAGAGATTTCTAAATACCATCAGTAATATTCTTTTCATTTTTTTGCCCTCGATATATTACACTCCTGCTTTTTCCGAAATTTTGTCTTCATATCCCGGATTCTTCTTGATAAATGTTTCATATGCTTTGGTATACGTCTTGTAAGCATCTGTCTTCATAAATTGGACATATGCTGTAGCCGCCTGAGTTTTCATATCATCTGTGATCTGTGATGGTGCCATGATATAATAAGTTTTATCCTGTTTACCAACCATATAAGTTCCAACACATGGATATTCCTGATCATCCTCCAGGATCAGATTGTAGGTTATGTATACATAACTGTACTTGTCATTTTCAGAAAGGATCTCACAATCCTGAACAGATACTTTCTTAGGATTATGTGCCGCAAAATATTTGAGTGTTGCTGTAATCTCTGCCTGAAGATCTGCTTCTGTATTATCTGCCTGGTTATAGCACTCCTTCACTTTCTTTTCTTTCCCGTCAGTATAGGACTGAATCAATTCCTCTGTTACTTTTTCCGGTGATTTATGACTCACTCCCCCGCATCCTGCCACACAGAGTGTCAGTAATACCAACACTCCGGCTGCAAGATATCTGTACCATTTCTTCATGGTTATTCCTCTTCCCCTCTGTTCTCATCCTGTGTCTCCTGATCTGTCGGCTGATCAGATTCTTCTGTTTCTGCACTGTCCGTAATTTCCACTGCTGCCTGCTGTGCATTTGTATCTTTTTCTTCTTTATCTCTCACTTTAGCTACACTGGCTACAGTGACACCCTCTGTAAGATTGATCAGTTTTACACCCGATGTAATTCTTCCAAGAATGGAAATATCAGCGCAGGCGATTCTGATGATAATACCTTCCGTAGTGATCAGCATTACTTCATTATCTTCATTTACAGCTCTTGCTCCGATTACATCACCGGTTTTCTCGGTAATCTTATAACATTTTACACCTTTACCGCCACGATTCTGACAGGTAAATTCACCCATAGAAGTACGTTTACCCATACCATTTGCAGAAACTATCAGCAGGCAATCTCCCTGAGAATTCAGCTGCATTGCTACCACTTCGTCTCCGTCATCGATATTCATACCGCGTACGCCCATAGAAGTTCTGCCTGTACTTCTTACATCTGTTTCTTTAAAACGGATACACATACCATCTTTTGTAACAAGTATTATATCCTTCTTATCATCTGTAAGCTTAACCTCGATCAGTTCATCATCATCACGCAATGTGATAGCTGCCAGTCCGTTTTTACGCACATTCGCATATTCTTTAATTGGTGTTTTCTTTACCAGGCCATTCTTTGTAGCCATCATCAGATAATGACCATCTTCAAATTTGCGGAGCGGGATTACTGCAGTGATGCATTCCCCCGGCATAAGCTGTAACAGATTAATAATCGCAGTTCCTCTTGCAGTACGTCCTGCCTCCGGAATCTCATATGCCTTCAGACGATATACCCTTCCTGTATTTGTAAAGAACATCAGATAATGATGGGTAGTTGTCATCAGAAGTTCTTCAATGTAGTCATCCTCAAGAGTCTGCATTCCCTTGATTCCTCTTCCACCTCTGTTCTGGCTTCTGAAATTATCTACTGTCATTCTCTTAATATATCCAAGTTTGGTCATTGTGATCACTGTATTCTCTCTCGGAATCAGATCCTCTGTAGAAATATCGTATACATCATATCCGATAGAAGTCTTTCTGTCGTCTCCGTATTTCTCTGCAATTGCAAGAATTTCTTCACGAATCACGCGAAGAAGAAGACTTCTGTCCACAAGGATAGCCTCGTATTTACGGATTTTTTCCATTAAATCAGCATACTCTGCTTCCAGCTTCTCTCTTTCCAGACCTGTCAGAGCACGCAGACGCATATCTACGATTGCCTGTGCCTGAACATCTGTCAGTTCAAAGCGATCCATTAACTCCTGTTTTGCGATCTGCACATTCTGCGAAGCTCTGATAATACGGATCACCTCATCAATATTGTCCAGTGCTTTCAGCAGACCTTCTAAAATGTGAGCTCGCTCTCTTGCTTTATTCAGGTCATATTTCGTTCTTCTGGTCACTACATCTTCCTGATGAGCCAGATAATATTCCAGCATCTGTTTTAGGTTTAATACCTTCGGTTCCAGACTTCCGTTATTCGGAATAAGTGAAAGCATATTTACGCCAAAAGTATCCTGTAACTGCGTATGCTTATACAGTAAATTCAAAACTACATTTGCATTTGCATCCTTGCGCAGATCAATACAGATTCTCATTCCCTCACGACTGGAATGGTCATTCAGGTCTGTGATTCCGTCAATCTTTTTATCTCTTACAAGTTCTGCAATCTTTGAGATCAGACGCGCTTTATTTACCAGATACGGAAGCTCTGTAACAATAATCCTAGACTTTCCGTTTGGAAGAGTCTCAATATTTGTCACTGCACGTACACGAATCTTACCACGACCTGTTCTGTATGCTTCTTCAATCCCTCTTCTTCCAAGAATCATCGCACCTGTAGGAAAATCAGGACCTTTTACAATATCCAGAATCTCTTCCATAGTCGTTTCGCGTTGTTCTTCAATGATATTGTCTATAATCTTGACAACAGCATCCACAACCTCTCTCAGATTATGAGGAGGGATATTGGTAGCCATACCTACTGCAATACCTGAAGTTCCGTTCACCAGAAGATTCGGATAACGGGACGGCAGTACAACCGGCTCTCTCTCTGTTTCATCAAAGTTTGGCTGGAAGTCAACAGTATCTTTGTTAATATCTGCCAGCATTTCCATGGAAATCTTACTCAGACGTGCCTCAGTGTATCGCATGGCCGCTGCCCCGTCACCATCTACGGAACCAAAGTTTCCATGTCCGTCTACCAGCGGATATCTGGTAGACCATTCCTGTGCCATATTTACAAGTGCTCCATAAATAGAACTGTCACCATGTGGATGATATTTACCCATTGTATCACCGACAATACGCGCACATTTACGATGCGGTTTGTCAGGACCATTATTCAGTTCTATCATGGAATACAATACACGTCGCTGAACCGGTTTCAGACCATCTCTTACATCAGGCAGTGCTCTGGAAGCGATAACGCTCATGGCATAGTCAATATAAGAGTCCTTCATGGTCTTTTCCAGATCCACCTCGTGGACTTTGTCAAAAATATTATCTTCCATTTATCTATTCTCCCTATTATCAGATATCCAGATTCTTTACAAATCTTGCATTCTCTTCAATAAATTCACGTCTCGGCTCTACCTTGTCACCCATCAGTGTAGTAAATGTAAGGTCAATCTCAGAAGTCGCAGCCTCATCCATGGTAACCTTAAGCAGGATTCGTTTCTCAGGATCCATTGTCGTCTCCCAAAGCTGGTCTGCATCCATCTCTCCAAGACCTTTATAACGCTGGATCTTGTTATTTCCGTCACGTCCGATTTCTGTCAGAATCTGATTCAGTTCATCATCGTCGTATGCATACCATACTTTCTTGTTCTTCTCCACCTTATATAATGGCGGCTGTGCAAGATACACATATCCCTGTTTGATAAGCTCAGGCATAAAACGATACAGGAAAGTCAGCAGAAGGGTTGCGATGTGCGCACCATCGACATCGGCATCAGTCATAATAATAATCTTATGATAACGAAGTTTACTGATATCAAAATCTTCATGAATTCCTGTTCCGAAAGCTGTGATCATAGCTTTGATCTCTGCATTTGCATAAATCTTATCCAGACGTGCTTTCTCTACATTCAGGATCTTACCTCTCAGTGGAAGGATAGCCTGTGTTACACGATTTCTGGCTGTTTTTGCAGAGCCACCGGCGGAATCTCCCTCTACAATGTAGATTTCACAGTTCTCAGGATTCTTATCTGAACAGTCTGCAAGCTTTCCAGGAAGTGACATATTATCAAGTGCTGATTTTCTTCTGGTCAGATCACGAGCCTTACGTGCAGCCTCACGTGCTCTCTGTGCAAGAACTGATTTCTCTACTGTAGTTTTCGCTACTGTTGGATTCTGCTCAAGGAAAATCTCAAGCTGCTTGCTCACCACGCTGTCAACAGCCCCTCTTGCTTCACTGTTTCCAAGCTTCTGTTTTGTCTGACCTTCAAACTGGGGATTCTCAATCTTAACACTGACGATTGCAGTCAGACCTTCGCGGATATCATCGCCACTCAAATTGGGTTCACTGTCTTTAAGCAGCTTGTTCTTTCTGGCATAATCATTGAACGTCTTTGTCAGGGCATTTCTGAAACCTACAATATGAGTACCACCCTCAGGTGTATTAATATTATTTACAAATCCATAGCAGTTCTCTGTATAAGAGTCATTGTGCTGCATGGCAACCTCTACAGACACACCGTTCTGCTGTCCTTCGCAGTAAATGATTTCCGGGTAAAGCGCTTCCTTGCTTCTGTTCAGATAGCTTACAAATTCACGGATACCACCTTCATAATGGAAAACTTTCTCTCTTTCCATTCCTTCTCTGGTATCTTTAAGAGAAATCTTCAATCCCTTTGTCAGGAATGCCATCTCTCTCAAACGCTGTTTCAGAATGTCATAATCATATACTGTTTCCTCAAATATTTCTTTATCCGGAAGGAAGACAACTGTTGTTCCGGTCTTATCCGGCTGGCAGTCTCCCACAACCTTCAGAGGATACATAGTTTTACCGCGTTCATATCTCTGCTGATAAATCTTACCTTCATGATAGATCCTTACTTCAAGCCATGTGGAAAGTGCATTTACTACAGACGCACCTACTCCGTGAAGACCACCGGATACCTTGTACCCTCCGCCTCCAAATTTACCGCCGGCATGAAGAATGGTAAATACTACTTCTACAGCAGGAATCCCTGCTTTATGATTGATTCCTACCGGAATACCACGTCCGTTATCTACAACTGTGATAGAGTTGTCCGGATTAATAACTACCTGAATCTCTGTACAAAATCCTGCCAGTGCTTCATCAACCGCGTTATCTACAATCTCATAAACCAGATGATGAAGACCTCTGCCGGATGTACTTCCGATATACATACCTGGTCTCTTTCGTACGGCTTCCAAACCTTCCAGAATCTGGATTTGATCCGCTCCGTATTCTGTATTTTCTCCGCCCATTTCTTTCCTCCTGTTATATATACTTATCACCAGAATATATCTGAAAACCCCTGCGTGAAAATTATAGACAGGTTTTCAAATATATTCTGGTATCTGGACATAATAATACAAATTTATTATAGCACAAAAGCCCGTTCCTTGCCACAGCCTGAATAAAAAAGAATCCCCGAAAACGGGAATTCTTCTGTATGTTAATCTTATTCTTCGGTTTTATTGATGAGGTACTGATAGACATCTCTCTTCGTCATTCCTCTATCATTTGCTACCATTTTCATAGCTTCTTTTCTTGAATGTCCCTGATTTTCATAGATTTCCATGTGTTCTTCTATGGTAATTTTTTCCCAGGATGCCTTCTGTTCCTCTTCCATCTCCTGTCTGCTTCTGCCTTCAATCACAAGCACACACTCTCCAAGCGGCTTCTCTGTCTGATAATAGAGGATCAACTCCTCGATAGTCGTATGGAATGCAGTCTCATGTCTTTTCGTCAGTTCCCTGCAAAGAGTCATTCTGCGATTTCCGAGAGTTTCCTTCAATTCCTCCAGAGTTCTTACCAGTCTGTGAGGAGCCTCATAGAGAATGATAGTTCTCGTTTCATTCTTCAGTTCTTCCAGAATCAGTTTTCTTTCTTTTTTATCTGCCGGAAGAAATGCTTCAAAAGCGAATCTTCTGGTTGGAAGTCCGGACAGAGTCAGGGCAGTGATACAGGCAGCAGGTCCCGGAAGAGAAGTTACTTCAATCCCCGCTTCATAACACATTGCCGCAAGCTCCTCTCCCGGATCTGAGATTCCCGGAGTTCCCGCATCTGTGATCAGTGCAATATTCTGCCCTTCCTGCATTTTACTGATCAGAACATATGCCTTATCAATTTTGTTGTACTCATGATAACTGGTCATAGGTGTTTTTATATCAAAATGGTTCAGCAGTTTAATACTGTTTCTGGTATCCTCTGCTGCAATAAGATCCACTTCTTTCAATGTTCGAAGTACCCGGAGTGTAATATCCTCCAGATTTCCTATGGGTGTTGCACATAAATACAATTTACCACTCATAATTTGTTTCCTCTCATATTACTTTGCAAATAAAATTCGGTTAAATCATATCATAAATCTTCAGTATATTTTCTGTATAGACTCCCGGCTCTTTATATACGATCAGAGGAGGTTCCACTGTAACTCTGGAATTTCCTCCCTTTAATGCCTCGATCAGAACCATGTTTGGTTCTCTGTCTATGTATGGATATACAAGCTGCATCTTTTTCGGTTCCAGACGATACTTTGTGAGAACATTCATAATCTCAGCCAGTCTGAACGGTCTGTGGACCATATAAAATCTTCCACGTTCTTTCAGAACCTTTGATGCCTGGCTCACCACATCCTCCAGATTACAGAGTACTTCATGTCTGGCAATTGCTTTTGGCATATCCGGATTGCGAAGCCCATGCTGTCCGATCATATAAGGCGGATTACTTGTCACTACATCAAAAGAAGCTGCCCCAAAAATATCAGCAGCCTCCTTAATATCACCCCGTACGATCTCAACATCGTCCTCCAGATGATTATATCTGACACTGCGTCCGGCCATATCTGCACACTCTTTCTGAATCTCAAGACCTGTAAAGTGTTTCCCATTTGTTTTGGTTTTAAGCAGGATCGGGATAATTCCCGTTCCTGTTCCCAGATCCAGAGCAGTCTCACCCTTTTTTACTTTTGCAAAGCCGGAAAGAAGAACTGCATCCATCCCAAAACAGAATTTATCCGGATCCTGTATCACATAATATCCGTTCTGAAGATCATCTATACGTTCATTATCTTTTACCAGCTGATCAGTCATTTAATTTGGAATCTCCTTTTTTATCTTCCAGATTTCCAAGTTCTTTTAATTCTTTTTCAGAGACTTTGACTTTCTTCTTTCTCGGTCTGAATTTCAGGTCATCTACCGGAAATTCCTGAATTTCTTTCTCGTCATTGATCTCTACAATTACCTTTACACGTTGACGAAGCACGTTTACACTGTGTACAGTTCCGGTAAGCCCATCCGGAGTTGTAACTGTATCTCCCAGTCCCGGAAGCTTTTTATTCAACTCTTCATATGTTTCCTGCTCGTTCTTCAGGCAGCACATCAGTCTTCCGCACACACCAGAAATCTTTGTCTGGTTAAGGGACAGATTCTGCTCTTTTGCCATCTTTATGGATACAGGTGCAAACTCAGACAGATATGTGTGGCAGCACAGACATCTTCCGCAGATACCGATTCCTCCCAGAATCTTTGTCTCATCGCGAACACCAATCTGGCGAAGTTCGATACGCGTTTTAAAAATTGCTGCCAGATCTTTTACCAACTGGCGGAAATCAATTCTGCCGTCAGCAGTGAAATAAAACAGCACTTTATTATTATCAAATGTATACTCTGCATCTATCAGTTTCATTTCCAGACCATGTTCACGAATCTTCTTCTGACAGATTTTAAATGCCTCTCTCTCTCTGACTCTGTTCTGTGCCTCTCTCTCGTCGTCCTCCTTTGTTGCCACACGAAGAACTTCTTTGAGAGGGTGAACAACATCTTCCTCATCTACTTCTCTTGGTGCAAGTACGACTTTCCCGTATTCAATTCCCCGGGCTGTCTCCACGATCACGTGATCGCCTGTTTTAATTTCATAATCTTTAGGACTGAAATAATAAATCTTGCCTACATTACGAAATCTCACGCCTACTACTTTTGTCATTCTATTTCTCCCTGATCGTCAGGAACAGCAATTCAAATGCCAGATCAAAATTAACATTTGCTTTCAGACGTACCTTTGTCTTCTGAATAGAATCCAGAATGTTCTCCAGATTCTCGTAGGAACGCTGCTTTGCCTGTTCTCTGATAAAATTAATTTCCTGTTTAAATACCAGATTGTCAATCTCCTGTGTTGCCTTAAACATCAGGACATCTCTGAACCAGAACTGGAAAATATCCAGATAATCGTTGATATTCTGTTTGTCCTCAGAAAGACTCTTAATCGCCTCTGACAGTTCATAAACTTCCATGGTGTTTGCATATTTAAGAATCCTCAGTGCATTCTGAGTCATCTCTGCAAACTCCTGAGAAGTAGCTGCTTCTTTTGCCCTTCCAATACTGCCCTGTGCAAAGGATGCGTCAATCTCCGCCTGGTAATCCGGAACATGAAGATGCTCCATCAGATATTTCTTTACAAGACCGTCATCCACTACCTTCAGATCAAGACGAACACATCTTGACTGAATAGTCGGCAGCAGTCCCCCGATATTATTAGTCAGCAAAAGAATCACTGCATATTCCGGCGGCTCTTCAATTGTTTTAAGAAGAGCATTCTGTGCCTGTGGTGTCATAAGATCTGCATCTGCAATAATATAAATCTTGTAAGGACTGTAATATGGTCTGATATCTATATCATTGATCACCTGATCTCTGATCTCGTCAATTGTGATCGTTCCAGGTTTCTCATGACTGACCATAATAATGTCCGGATGATTCTTACCCATCGCCTTTTTGCAAGAGTCGCATTTCTGGCAGGGTTCTGTACCTCCGGCCTCACACTGAAGTGTTGACGCAAAAGTCCCTGCGAGGAGCTTCTTACCAGAACCTGGTTCGCCGGTAAAAATATAAGAATGCGATATTTTTCCTGATTCTATTGCATTTTTTAAATGTCCGATAATCTCTTCGTGTCCGATAATATTGTTAAATCCCATCATAAGAATCACCTCACCAGTCCGTTTTGTAAGATATTATACCATAAAAGAAGAACTATTGCACAGACTTTATATAATTTGCGATTTCTTTCACACAGTCATCAAGATTTATATTCTGAAAACGTTTCTCTATCCCTGCGTTCAGAATATTTTCCTCTGAAAAATCCGACTGATCTGCAATAAATCTTCTACACATTTCCTCATATCTTGGATTTTCCTGTTCTCTCTCTCTATTAAGAGCACGACTCAGTCTTTCTCCATCTTCTACCTGGACATAAACAGGACAGACTGCATCTTCCCCATAGTATTTACGCATCTTTTTAAATGACTCCAGAGTACCGATTCCCAGATAATCGGAATCTGCAAGGTTCACCTGACCATCATCTGCAGTGAAATAAGTCCATATCCCATAAACCGTATGATATGCTCTCTCCTCGATAAGATTTCCGTTTTTTCTGAATTCTTCCAGTTTTCCGTCATCTACAAAATAATAATTTTTTCCATCCTGCTCTCCTACCCTGATCGGGCGGGTTGTATACAGAATAAGTGTTTTCAGATTCAATTCTTTATGTGCGGCCAGAAGTGAATAGATTCTGTCTTTTCCGGATGCACTCTTTCCCA
>UMFG01002530.1_pt1 | contig 10358 bp, 3 predicted proteins | sample 1964961 | NCBI WGS metagenome assembly UMFG01 (sample SAMEA4836041, study PRJEB28245) | human gut metagenome | biome: gut microbiome; material: fecal sample | place: Denmark | collected 2008
GCTGTAGTTGCCTCTGTAGTTACATCTGACCTCTTAGTAGTAGTTTCTGTAACTGTAGTTGCTTGTGTAGTTGCTTCTGTAGTTACTTGTGTAGTTGCTTCTGTAGTTACATCTGAACCAGCAATTACAATAGCACCATTCTTACCAACACAATTAAGAGTAGTTGCATTAGTATTAGCTGCACTTAATACATTAAGTTCAACAGGATAAGTACCAGCCTTTGTAGCTAATACCTTGAAATCAAGTGTAAATGCAGTATCATTACCAGTTACATCAGCACCAGCATTAGCTAAAGCAAACTTAACAACACCTAACTGAGCAGCAGTCTTAATACCATCAGCACCAGGATAATCTGTATCACCCTTAGTTGGAACATAAGCCATCTGAGCATTAATATTGTTTACATCTGGCTGAGAAGGTGCTGAGAATCCCTTAACTGTACCACTCTGTAACTCTAAATCAGCAGGGTTAAATTTAACTACTGCAACAACAGATGCAACACCTGGGTTGTTATTAAGCTTAAATGTAACAGTCTTAACATCACCAGTCTTAGCATTTACAGTATCACCAGCAATAGCAAAAGCTGTGTCTACTGTAGTAGCTTCTGTTGTTGTAGCTGTAGTAGCTTCTGTTGTTAATTCAGTAGTAACTTCGCCACCACCAATTACAACATCAACAGTCTTGTTAGATGGAGTTGAATTAATAGAAGCATCAGCTGATACTGAATTTAATGTACCAACTTCAACTGCTAATGTAGCACCATCAACTGCTTCAACACCTTCAGCCTTATCAAAGTGGATAGAGAATAACTTACCACTAGTTGTGAATGCAGGAAGGTTTCCAGTTGCAACTGAGAAGTCATTATCAAATACACAATAAGCAACCTTAACTCTACCTAACTGAGCCTGAGTTTTTACACCATCAGCATTAGCAAAGTCTGGATTACCCTGTGTAGGAACATTTTCAAACTGCTTACTAATATTAGTTGCATTTGATGCTGTAAGAACAACATCCTTACCTTCTGCATCCTGACCAGCTACTAATGTAATATTACCATTTGTAACAGTCTTAGGAACTAACTTAGTTGCATCAAAGTTTAAGAATAAAGTGTAGTTGTTAAACTTAGCACCATCACCTAAATTTGCATAATAATCAACATCAACACCACCGTCAGCTGTTTTTGTATAAACAGGAGTAATAACTACCTGATTAGCCTCAGCTATAACATTTGTAGTAGTTTCAGTAGTTGTATCTACAACAGCAGAAGTTGTAGCTTCTGTTGTTGCCTCAACAGTTGTTGCCTCTGTTGTTGCCTCTGTTGTAGTAGGTTCATCAGAACCAACACCTTGCACATCAATACCAAATACACAACTATCAGTACTAACACCTGCAAACCAAACAACATCATTTGCCTTAAGGTCTACAGTAAAGGTTTTATAAACAGATTCAGCACCTTCATTTTTTTCAATTAGAACACTTTCTGCTGTACCTGTAGGAGCACCATTTTTGTTAACGCCACCATCGTAAACAACATTCTTTAAAATACAATTACTCTTGTTTGAATTAATTTTGTTATCAATTTGAATAGTAGCATCTTTCTTAGCTGTAATCTTAAATGCTAATCTACAAATTAATTCATTACCATTAACAGTTAATGCTGAGTTAGCACTAGAGCCTGGAGTCTTAAGATAACCTGCATACTCTCTATCATCAAAATTTATATAATCTGATGTAGTATTGTAACCAAGAGCACTTGAAGCAACTATGTCAACATTATCGTCTGTATAAACCATAGCTCCGTCAGCCACATCTGCTGATGGTACATACTTAAAAGTACTAGCTGCTGCACTTGCTGTAACAACATTACCAACAACACTTGATGTAAGTACCATTGTAGCTGCAAGAACAGTACTTACAATTCTTTTAATTGATTTTCTCAATTTTACTTCCTCCTTTATAGTTTAATATTAGGAATATTCTATATTGAGAAATGTGCATAGTTTCCCGCTAGAATATTATACAACTCAAATTATACTTACTTTTAATAAAAAAGTCAATTTGTTTTTGGAAATTCGCCTCATCCTATTCGTACAAAAAATATTAACATTTTTAAACAAAATTACCAAAAAGAAATTATAATTTTATAATTTTGTGCAACTATAACAATTAACTTATTTTTAATTAACATATTTATTGTTAATTTTAACGGCTATTATTTTTTTATCCAATTGATTAAAATATAAAATATCTATTTCCCCCTATTATTTAAAACCTTTTTTCTAATCCAGTTGACATAAGGAGATGAACTTTTTTCATAAATAGCCTTATGTGTATATGTTGTAGTTTCCATAGTAGTTGAAGTTATTTCTGTAGTTTCTATATTATTGTTTAAATTAATTGTATTTTGTCCAGTAATTAATCCCCCACACATTACAACTCCAACAAAAATGCTTATATCTGCTAATATAAAAATAATTAAATACAGTATTTTTTTAAAAATCAATTACCTTCTCCTTAAATCTGTTTATTAACGGTTTCATATTCATTATCATAGTGGAAATATGGACAAGAATAATTTGAATATGTATAGTTTCTTGCCATTTCATCTTCATCTAAATTAACTTCACAATATTCACAGTCTGTTTCCTCGTCATATATATTGTGGGAACATAATTCACAACAGTTTAAATTACTCATTTTGTTATCTCCTTTGTTAGTTATTTTTACTTTTTTATTATAATGATAACTAATTGAAATACCAACAAATTATACATTTATTTTAGTTTAATTTTAATAAGAAATAAAACACTCAATTTTAAATCAATTAAAATTTCAGTAGCACAAGTCTTATGAGTACTATATTTTTGTTAATTATCAATATTATCTGTAAATAAGTAATAGGTAATAGACACAGTACAACCACTATATTCATTACTTATTACTTATTGTATTCACTCAAAAAACGGCGGAGCATTAACCCCGCCGTTAAGCTGCAACAATATTAAATTGTCAACTAATAAACTAACATAAATTAGTTATACTTAGCAGTCTTAGTATTTGCGTCCCAAGAAACCTTAGCACCTAAAGCTTCACCAATAGTTCTGAATGGAACAAACATTCTACCATCAACAATTTCTGCAACAGCCTGGTTAGAAATATTAAGAGTGTTACCATCTAAAGTATAAGTTCTAGCACCAGCTGTAAATACTACAGTCTTGCCACCAGCATTAATAGTAGCAGTCTTTGCAACAGCATCCCAAGTGATAATGTCACTGCTATCAGCAGAATCAACACTACCACCAGCAATAGCAATTGCAACAAATCTTAATGGAACCATAGTTGAGTTAGAAGTTGACTGGATATATGGAGCTACATCCATTGCAAATTCCTTATCATCAATAGTAATATTCTTGTCACCAACCTTAACAGAAATAGCAGAACCAAGAACTGGAGCTGCAGTAGTTGTTTCAGTTGTGTCTTCTGATACAGTAGTTGTTTCAGTTGTAGTTGTAGTAGTAGTGTAATTCTTTACGCTACCGCCACCACCTGCACCAGAACTGTTATGAACTGTTGCCTTAGTAGTTGTTTCAGTTGTTGTTTCAGTTGTACCGTTGTTAAGACCGATACCACCTTCACCACCGTAAACATCTGGTAAAGTTACAATATCAGCTGCATCGTGCTGATAAGCCTCTGTTCTAGCAAGGAAGTCACCGTGGATAAATGAACCATCTTCTGCTCTATTATATCTCTTAGTTGCCTTGTCATAACCGTCATCAGCATTAGTAGACTTAAAGAATGTCTTTTCATCAAGTACAGTACCTTCAGAGTTTACAGACTTAATATTATTTTCATCCTTATTTAAGTAGTTAGACTCGCTTTCAATAGGTGTTGTTGAAATATTACCATACTGAGTTTCATTATTCCAAGAACCAATTAAGTCAGGTCTACCTACAGAAACAGCACCCTTAAGGTCATAATCAAACTTGTATACTCTACCATCAGCATCCTTACCGTTGCCAGAAGCATCTGTAAGTGAGTTAGCTGTGTTAGAATATAATGAGAAGTTATTTGCCTGGTTCTTATAAGCTACAACATTTCTCATCTTAAGAGCTGGGTTGTTATTACTATCAACACCATTACCCTTGTTGTTAAATGAAATACAATCTTTAAGCATATGCTTAACATAGATACCTTCACCACCAAGTTTGAAACCATTACCACCAGAGTTACCTGCAAAGTCAGTTTCAGTACCGTCTGTATTTAACTTGTAACCCTGTCTGTAAGTAACACAGTTTTCAAGAACTACAGCACCAATAGCACCAGAGTTAATCTTAGTGTAGCAATCCCAACCATCATCAAGGTTGTGGTGAGAAATACAATCTTCAAATACATTACCGTAACCTACAGTAAGCTTAGAACCAAAACCATCGGCATTGTTCTTAGATGGGTCACAGTTATTGTAAGATTCACAACTCTTAATAACATTGTAAGCTGGCCAGTCAACAATTGTAGCATCCTTACTATTAATACGGCTAATCTGGAAACCAGTTGTACCATTATCGTGGAATGTACAATCCTCAACAACTACATGCTTACCGCCTAATGAGAATGCCTTTTCATTACCTTCTGAATTTATTACTTCAAAGCCCTTGAATAACCAGTAATCAGCATCTACTTCAAAACCAGTATATAATCCTTCAAGGTCAATTACAGGGTCAGCACCTTCTTCTGCTCTAAGAGTCTTGAAGTTGCCGTTTTCATAACCTGAATAAGTCTCAGGAATTTCAATCTTACCTAAATCAGTATCAGTAATATGGTAAGTACCGTCAAGCATAATAATCTCGCCACCAAAATCAACAAGACCTAATGCTGTTTCAAGATTAACAGGATTATCTCTTGAACCGTCACCATTAACTGTACCGTTAGGACCAATGTAAATCTTCTTTGTATCTTCCATTGTCTTATGAGTTACTGTAAATCTTGTGATTACAGGGTCATAAGATGTAAAGTTATCTGCTGTGTTTGGATAGTAAACAACAGAGAACTGGTTTACATAATCTGGCTTTAACTCAACATCAAATGTAGTTGCCTTATTAGCAACAATAACATCTTTGTATACATTCTTGCCATTTAATGAAATATTAGTTATACCACCTGTCATACCCTTCTTAGAATTAGACTTTAATCTAAGTGAGTAATTAGTTGATGTAGTATAGTATGGTGAACTAACTGTTACCTTTGGAGCAACAGCTTCATCTACATCTGCTGTAATAATAGGATCAGTATCTGCATTAGTTTCGTGAAGTTTAATGTTTTCAACTGTCATATCAGCAAATCTTGCAGCAAAGAAACCAACATAAATGTTGTTAGCATCCTGCTGTTCAAGTACATTCTCAGTATCATCTACTGTTTCAAATGAATACTTAGAAACTGTCTTACCTGTCTGATAATCATAAGTAGTAATCTTGTAACCAGTATTTAACTTAGTTAAAGTAACATTGTACTTATCACCAGCTTCAGGTAACTTTTCAGTTGTTGAGTAGATACCTACTCTCTCACCACCACCATTAGTAGATACAACACCACGACGAGTCATAATGTTAATTCTATTCATAGTTGACTTCTTATAATAAGAAGAAAGGTTAGGGTCTGTTGGGAATGTTGAATCAGAACATCCACCAGCAATAACAATGTTAGATGTAACCTGTGCTTCAGTATTTGCATAAGATACTTCATAAGTATTACCATCTGCATCTGTTACTTTACGCTTATTTAAATAAGCATCTAATAAGTCAACTGCTGTTTCAAATGTAGTTGTTGAACCATCAGCCTTAGTTACTGTAGTTTCCTTAGTCATTGCATTTTCAGGTAATGGAGTCATATGGTTAGTTGCACCACCCATATATTCGCCATTGTAAACACCACCAGCAAATGGCACAATATCTCTTGCCATAATACCGAAAGCTTCCTGACCTGAACGAAGCTTATCAAGAGCTAATGAAGGTGAATCACCCTGAGCAATATAACTATCATAAGTCTTCTTTAAATCAGGTGTAAGATTGTTTACATCTCTGATATATCTGTTTACAGTAATATCAGCAGATAATACAAAGTTATTATTTGCATTTACCTTAGTGTAGTAATATGCAATACCATCCTGGTCACCAGAAATCTTACCAGAACCAGTCCAAGATGTTACCTGTACATCCTTAACATTAGTAAGCTCACCATTTTCCATAAGGTCGTGGTTATTGCTATAATTATCCTTATCAGTTGTATAAGAAGTGTTATCTTTATGGTTTACTGTAACGAAAGAAGATTCGCCATCTGTCTGACCTGCAGCACCCATACAAGAAGCACCAAATAATGTAGCCTTCCATAAGTAATCAGTAGGCTCTACAATAGAAACTTCCATTACTTCAGGATTAGCTGCAGCTATACCATACTTGCTGTTTGTAACAAAAGTTACCTTAGAAGTACCAACTGCATCATTCTTAAATTCAGTTAAGTCAATATAGAAACCAGCTGCAAGAGCTTCAGCCTCATCAACTGCTACTCTTTCACCTACTACTTTGCCATTTTCATTGGCTTTCTTATAATAACCCTGACTATCCTTATAATAGAAAGTATCTGCACATAATTCTTCATTTGTGTTGTTTGTCTTAAGAATTGTGTAGCTTAAACCAGAAGCATCAAATGCTTCACCTACAGCGTATGTAAGTCTTGGGTAACCTAAAACTGCTACCTTAATTGGCTCTGGATTTGATACCTTAATATCATAAGTATCATAAATAGAGTTATCATCTTTTAAACGAACTGTAAGAGTTTGCTTTTCTGTCACCTTAGATGAATCAAAACCAACTACTTCATATTCGCTTGCATTAATATACTGATATTCAATCTTACCATTTTCATCAGTATAAAGACCATGTACAGCAAGACCCTTTGTATCGAGTTCATCACCAACATAGTAAGATGTCTTGTAATCTCTTGTATATATCTTAAGAGCTGTTAATTTGCCAGGCTTAATAGCAATATAGAATGCATCTGTTGCATTATTAGGGTCAATTGACTCTGATGTTGCATCAGTATACTTAACTGTTACAGCTAAGTCGTCACCAGCCATATCAGATGTAAATGTAGTATTTTCATTAATTACTGTATCACCAAGATATAACTTGTACTGGTCACTATTAAGCTGCTTTGTAGTACCATCTTCAAATGAAGCTGTTACCTGTAAACCTATTGTATTAAACTTAGCTCCTGCATAGAAAGTATCATAAATTGGTGCATAATCAACTTTAATCTTTGTTACTTTCATTGCATTTACTGTAATAGGAATTTCAACCTTAGCTTTACCAATACTAGCATATACAACCTTTTTACCAGCAGTTGTAAATGATGTACCCTCATCAAAGCCTGTAAGTGAGTAATCATCTGCATTGTCAATAACTTCGCTTGAACCATCTGCATAAGTTGCATTAAGCTTTAATCCAGTTGAATCAAACTTTTCAGTTGTATAGTATGTAGTCTTAGTTGGCATACTTTCAATAGAAAGTGATGTTACCTTCTTAGTACCTACATAAAGGTCATTGTTTGTTACATTAAGTTCACCAGCTCTTGCTACAGCATAGCCAATGTACTGATTGTCTTCAAAAAGACCAGTTACATCTACTGTAACTGCATCGTAACCTTCTACCTTAACCTTTAAAATATCGCCACTCTTGCTAATTGTAAGATTGATTGGCTCTGTAGTAGCTGTACCTGCAAATGACTTTTCATTCATAAGAGGAGTAGTAGTAACCTTTTCACCATCATTTACTCTAAGTACAAACTGAGAAATTGTACCACTCTTGTCAGATGGCTGTAAACCTACGAATACACTCTTACCTGTATTGCCTCTTCTTAATTCTGGCTTTTCATCATCTGGAATTTTACCAGGCTTAACATACTTGTCATTGAAAAGCATAAAACCAGCTGCAGCCTGATTAAATGTTGATGTAGGATTAATATTAATAGAGTTAAGTGTTGTAGTTAACTTAAAGTCTTCACCTGATGGAGCTGGAGTAGCTACAAATGTGTAAGAATCTTCAGAAGAAGATAACTTACCTGTGTTATTAGTTAAAGTTAAACTAATATCCTTATTATCTTTACTAATAGAATACTTTGCATTAGTAATCTTATCTGCAAGACAATTAAGTCCATTACCATCAAACTCATAAGGTGCTATCTCAACTGGCTGACCTACTACTGAAAGTCTTACATTACTATATGTTACATCTGCACATATTGAAACATAAAGACCAACAAAAATGTCATCACTCATAGAAAGATTACTACCATCTACAGTAGTCTTCTGTGAACCATAAGTTAAAGTATAAGTTGTACCAGATTTAGTAAGCTTTACCTTAATGTCATCACCAGCCTGTGGAACTGAAAGGTTCTCATCAGTTTCTGGTGTATAATCTGTAATAGTGCCATTTGCTCTTGTCCAACCATAGCTCATTTTCTTAATATCAGAAGCACCATTCTTAATATTACGAACACCCGCATTTACAGAATCTGCAGGTTTACCGTTGTTGTTCACTAATGGGTCAATATTGTCAGTAACAAAAGCACCAAATGATACTTGATTATTTGTACCATCAATACCATTAATGTGAGCTGTTGCTGAAATTGTAAAGTCATCCTCAGATGTTAACTGCTGATAATATGCTACTCTACCTTCAGAACCATTGGCAATTTTACCAACGCTCTCAACCTTGCCGTCATTATCACTAGCCTTAGGATTACCCATTCTTAAATGAATATCGTCTGCAACCTCTTCAAATAAGTAAGGGAATTCTGTTACGCCATTGTACTGCTTGAATTCAGCAAAATTAGGGTCACCATAGTTGTCAATCTTCGACTGACCACCAGCATCGCCATATACAGTAGCTAACCATGGAGCTGTTGCTTCCCAGTGAATACCTAATTCAGTAGGATTAGTTGTACTACTTCCATCTCCCTCAGCAGCACCACCTGACGCAAGAGCATCAGTTACCGTACCATCATCAAGGGATTCAGACGCTCCAGACTCGATAGTTTCTGTTTCTGCTGAAGCAGCTTCATCAGCAAAAGCAACATTAACTGATCCAAAAATCATTGATGTTGCTAATACTAACGATAAAAGTCGTCTTTTCATTAGAAAATTCCTCCTTATATATTTTTTGTTAGACTTAACAAGTTTACAACTTCTCCAAGTCTAACATTTTATGCTACAAACACAATCTACGATATTTATTCCTAAAATTATCACACCCTTATTGCACCTATAAGAATAGACATATCTTAAGCATAAAATCTTTGATAACGCATTTATAGTTATATTTATTATAAAGTATTTTTCCCAAAAAATCAATGCAAAACTATTATAAATTTACTTTTTTATTTAACTTAATTTGGAATTATTTTTTTATTTTCATTAATCATTTTGCACAATTTGCACAAAACACTATATTTAGTAGATTATATGCCACTTTTTATACTATATATTCTATTGTTTTATGTGCTTTTATTACTGTTTAGTTGTTTTTTCAATATTTTTACTTTTTCGCTTAGTGAAATTTACTAAAATATTTTTTTGTGAATTATTTTTTTTTACAAATTTTTTTACTGTTTATTTGTATTTTATTTTAATTTTACAACTTTTTTGTTATATATATTGTTATTATTATTAGCTCTTTGTCAATAATTGGGGTTATACCTATATAATAAATTTAACCATTACCTACAGATTAGATTTCTGTAAATAATTTTTTATGAAAAGATATGTAAAATACGATTTCTGAATCTTTTAAAATTCCTATATCCGTAAGCGTTTCGCTTTAATATCTTTATTTTATTGTTGTAGCCTTCTGTAAATCCATTTGTATAGCTGCATTTAAATTAATTACTTATTCCTGTTATCCTATTACTCATTGTGTTTGCACAATCTATACAATGTGTCTATTTCCTTAATATACAAAAAAGAGTACCCTTTTAGGATACCCTTTTAACGACTCGGAAGGGGCTCGAACCCTCGACCTCTGGCGTGACAGGCCAGCGCTCTAACCAGCTGAGCTACCGAGCCAAATATATATAAGTATAAACTTATTTTTTAGTTAAGTGGGTCCTCACGGACTCGAACCGTGGACCGTCCGGTTATGAGCCGGATGCTCTAACCAGCTGAGCTAAGGACCCAAATTAGAACAAACCATATAATAAATTAACTATACCATATCTTATGCACTATTGCAATGACTTATTCTCTTATTTAGGTCAAACCTTATAAAAAAATAAAGCCGATGAACGGACTCGAACCGTTAACCTGCTGATTA
>UMFG01035072.1_pt1 | contig 10307 bp, 9 predicted proteins | sample 1964961 | NCBI WGS metagenome assembly UMFG01 (sample SAMEA4836041, study PRJEB28245) | human gut metagenome | biome: gut microbiome; material: fecal sample | place: Denmark | collected 2008
ACCTAACTAAATCAACTGCACCGAACTGGCGCACCATACTTTCCCTCCTCTCAACAAATTGTCCGGCGCAAAAAAATTGTGCCAAACAAAGGGATATTAAATCCGAACAATATAGTTTTGTTTGCGTGCTGAGGGCTTACCGGCTTCCTGAGCCGGATAGCCCAATGCAATCGCCTCGATGCCACGCAAGATTTCCGGTAGCTTCCACTCCCACAAGAGATCCTTGCCGCTTTTGCTGTCAAAAATCTCTCGTTCCCGATGTACCCATATGGTTCCCAGTCCAAGGGCATGAGCAGCAAGCATCCTATTTTCAAGGACGCAACTTCCGTCCTCAACATAAGTGCTTGCGGACCCATCTGCCAAAACTAGGATCACGACAGGTGCGCCATAGTAAGGGTCTGTGTTGCTTACCATCACTTCTGCGTTTAGTTTTACAATCTCCCTCCTATATTTGGGGTCTGTAATTGCAATGATGGTTGGAGATTGATAATCTCCGCCGGTAGGAGCGTAAGTCCCTGCTTCCAGTACAGCGTCCAAAGCCTTAGAAGGGACAGGTTCCGATTTATAAGCCCGTACACTACGGCGCGTCTTGATATGAGACAAAAAATTTTTCCCATACAGATATAGTCCTCCATTCTGCTAATACTTCAAAGATACAGGCAACAAAAAAGCCACACAACTATCACAAGAAAGCTGTGTGGCAAAAAGATGACCGAATCCGGAAAAGTCCACTAAAATTTTGCATTTATATTTATAGCAAACTTGAAGGAGACTGTCAAGCATCAATCATTACGGAATTGTGACACTACTAACCATATACTTAATTATTTTTCTTTGATTATACACAAAAAGCCGCCATATTATAGGCGACTCAATTATCATCTTTACTTTGTAACTTAAAAACATCATCTTTATAGATATTAGAAAGTGACACTATTTCAACAACTCCATAATTTCATCTTCACTCTTCGACAATGACTTAGAAATAAGCTCTAAACTCATCCCATTTGAAAGCATCGCTTTAATCCCTTGTTTCATTACTTGATTCATCTGCTCAATTTGTCTATTCACATCTTCAACCTGTTTATTGGCTTCTTGTAATTTCCTAGTCTCTTCTTTTAGTCTTTGAATCTCTTCAAGTTCAAGTTGTCGTTCCATACGCTCTTCATTTTCATGTATTTTTTGAAAATCTTCTATTATTTTCTTCCAATAATCATCCGATCTTGTTTCTACATGCTTCTCTAACATTTGATTCACCACATCCTTCTCTATCATCATCTTTATTTTATTATCACTTTGTTAAATCATCGTTTCCTGTTCATGTCTTCAAGCGGCTTATTTATATCTAACTTTGCCATCTCAATTGTACGTAACTTTATACGATCCTGACTTTCTTCAATAAAAGATAAACTCTATTTATTCCTTGATGTGAATGTGATAAACTCTAGCTTTTGTGCTTATTCATAATATCCGTTAATACCACAAACAAATCTTCAATATTGATTGGCTTTGCGATATGACCATCCATACCAGCATCTATCGCTTTTTTCTTGTCTTCCTCAAACGCATTGGCCGTTATTGCCACTATAGGTATGCATGCTTTTGCCGTGTCTTGTAAGTTTCTAATTTCACACGTAGCTTTATATCCATCCATTTTAGGCATTTGAATATCCATTAAAATGACATCGTATGTACCAACCGGATTTTCTATGACCTTATTCACACACTCAATACCATTCTTTACACGATCTACAAAAAGTCCTGCACGCTCTAATATGGTTAGTGCAATCTCGGCATTTAAATCATTATCCTCAGCCAAAAGAATATGTTTACCATTAAAAATTGCATTATCAACTTCACAATTCTCTTCTTGTTTATTCAAATAATATTTTTCATCCGCCATTTTATATTTCAACGTTACAATAAACGTACTTCCCTTGCCAAGAACACTCTTCACATCAATTGTTCCACCAAGAAGATCCACATATTTCTTAACAATGGCCATACCAAGACCGGTACCACTAATTTTACTGGATGTCATTCTTTCTCTTGAAAAAGATTCAAAAATCTTCTCCAAATACTCCTGACTCATACCAATACCCGTATCCATAATGGTTGTACGAACAATCATATATCCAGGATCATCACATGAAAGCTCATCCACATTCACTTCAACAGAACCATTCGAAGGTGTATATTTAACGGCATTACTTAAAATATTCACAAAAATCTCTTCAACCTTTGTCACATCGGCCATGACATGTTTATGCTCAACATTAAAAGTGTAGCTCACATGAATATTCTTTTTCTTCGCCTCATCCTCAAACATTTCAAACAATCTTTGTCTTATATCCTCAATATTCACATAGTTTTCATCCAATTCCATATGACCACTTTCTATGCGTGCCATATCTAATACGTTATTAATAATTGATAAAAGAATATTCCCCGCCTTTTGAAGTTTATTTAAATGTTCTAAAACCTTAGGCAAATCATTATCTTTTAACTCATTCTTCATAAGTTCAGAATAGCCCAAAATCGCATTCATAGGCGTACGAATATCATGCGATACATTATGCAGAAATTGCGTTTTGGCAAGATTTGCCTCCTTAGCACTTGCCTCTGCTCGTCTTGCCTTTCTTAAAAGTTGAAGAATTACAATAATAATACTAAAACCTAAAATAAGAACAACAGCCAAATGATCTTTTAAAAAACCATAAAAAGTCATTTTATAAGCCGTACTATCATACATCGCAATCGCACTTGTCAACATATCCGAAGGCATAGCCTTTATCGTCTTATTTAATATGGATAATAGTGTTGCCTGCCCATCTTTAACCCCAAAACAAGCCTCCATTGTCTTTGTCAAAGAAATAATTTTAAAATTCTTATTACCATCAAATTTCAATACCTGACTCGATCCCTTGATAAAACAATCTACTTTACCATCAACAACCATATTCGCCCCATCCTCAATCGAATCACAATCCACGAGTTTCCATTGCGGATAATAATACGCAATATGTTGTTTTAGAGCTACCTTGTTTTTCGGTACAGCTACCACATATGAATCATTCTCATTAAAATCTTCCTTATTTGTAACGGCAATCAAATTATACGTCCAAGCCGTATTTGAAAGTGCATACCCCTTCTTTTCGGCAACATTTGAATTTCGACTCACATAATAAATCACATCAATCTCTTTATTATGTAAAGCCTCAATCATTTTGTCATAATCATCAAAAACCTGTATATCAAATTTTAATGTATGATTCCCCAAACAATCTTTGGCATACGAAATATATTCAGGCAGTGAACCACGAATCTCTCCACTCTTTTTGTCCATTGAAAACACAACAGGATCATTATTTAAAAAACCAATTCGAATACCACCATGCTCTTCTAACCATGACTTTTCAACACCCGTTAAAATTTGCGTATAATCCAAAGTAAAATATTTCTTATACAAATCCGCCTTGAAAAAAGGACTATCACTATCCAACTGGCGCATCGCATGATCCAATTCTTGTTTAATATCACTACGCTCTTTATTGATTGCAAAATATATATCAGACTTTCCAATTGTAGTTACACTAGAAATCCCTCTTTCAGACCAAATCGACTCTTCTAAAGACACAAAACAATCAATCTCATTATTCGCCAATTTCTTTTTTACATCCTCATTACCACTTACATTCACATGCTCAGTATGAATACCATACTTATTCTCCCATTCTGTAAGCATATATTCAGGCTCAGTACCTTTAAGCACACCAATACGCTTACCATCCAAAGACTTATAATCCGAAGACAAAATATCCGTATCCGATAAATTCGCATACAAAACATACTTTTCTTCACCCATCGTTTCCTCAGAAAATAACATTTCTTTAGCACGATCATCCGTATACGCAATATCACCCATGATATCAATCTCACCATTTTCAAGCTTCTCGAAACAGTTTGACCAATCACACTTCACATACTCAAATTTCCAACCCGTATACCCAGCCAAAGCCTGCATCAATTCATAACCATAACCACGCCTAACACCATGATCATCCACATAATTAAACGTGTCTTCAAAAGATCCCACACGAATGGTCTTTTCTGCTTCATCCGCCAAACAAGGCATGCACATAGATAAAACAACAAAAATGATTGTGCATAACGCAGCTAATCTTTTCCCTTTTTTAAACATATTATTTCTCCATATCCATTTGTTAATAGTATATTTTATTTCACAAGATTCAGTCAATAAAACGAAATTATTTTTTAATAAAATCTAACCAATTTACACAATTCATAAAAAAGAGGAAGAGACCCGCAGGTTCTTCCCCGCCTGTAGGCTTCGCAAGTTTCTACAGAACGATCACTTAATCAAGTTTACGTTATCTCAAATATTGAGTCAATACATTTAATCCACATTATCTACTAATCTGTCTAAAATCAACTCATTACCTTCATATTTGAAGACATATTGTTTATTTAAATCTTTATTCTTTAATGAAAACCACACTTCTGTATCCGACTGTTGAGTGATTGAATCCACATAATATGCTTCATCCTCAATTTTATCATTTGCGTTTTTAATCAATTCCTCATCTGAATAAGGGATTGAAGTTTGAACTTCTTTAGTCTCTCTTAGTTCAGGTTGTGCTTGTGTACAACCTGTTAGTAACATTAGTAATATTAATCCTAATATTTTCATACAATCCTATACGTGTTCTCCTTTGTGTTGATTTCAACTGTGACATTATTACTAAAAGTGGTCTGTTGAACATGATCATTGATAATTCTATGTTCAACCATCTCTTCATTCTTGATTTTTTGATAAAAATCTAGAACAACATTCGCACGTTTAATTCGATCTTCTATGGATAAACCATCTGAGCCAAAATTACCATCCACATTATCATACGGTGCATTCCTTACCACATATGGAATACCACCATTTAGTAATGCATACAACATATAGTCTTCTTGTTTTTTATCCATTGGCCAAGGCAAAATAAAACAATCATGATACACAAGATTAAATAAAGGTACAGGTATTCCCATTCTTTTCTCATTTTCATCTTTCATCATAAATTCATAAGGACCATAATGAGAAAATACAAGTTCTCGCATCGCCCAATCACTACACTCTTCACTTGAAGGAATGATTCCCTTTGAAATCATATATTGAAAACAAGCCCTTCTGTATTCCATACACTCTTTTCTTGTCATCAAATGTTCTAAATTAAAACACTCATCCATTTCATTACACGAAAAAACATCCAAATACACGCAATCCAAATCAATATGTTTTAAGATCTCAGTGTAGTTTCTTTTTACATACTTCGGTGCTAGACTTGCACACAAATAGTTTTGTCTTCCCCCAGCCCAATTGGCATGTTCAAACACACTATCATCCTCTAATTGAATGGCTTGGTTTTCATCATGTGTTTTGGCCTTATAGTAATAATCACGATACTGATCGTGTAAGCCAAATAAATCATTAGACGCACTTAAACTCTGTTGAAGTCTTTTTAAACCAGTCCATCCACCCGCTTCAATACATGCCGGCAAATAATCCGGATGACAATTATCGTAGCCAGGATCTCCCCAACCATCCAAATGAAGATAAAGTTTGTTTGAACCTAATTCATGAAGACTTTGAATCATCTCTTTTACCGAATCAAAAGAATGAATCACATCATCTTGCCCATTATAGAATCTAGAATCCTTTTCTGTATGCGCCTTAATACCCGTATGTACAACAGCACACTGCTGAAGATCTGATATTTTAGAAAGTGTAACTTTTTTTTCTTTTAAAGACTTAAATAAACCGGTTTCTTTAACATACTCTCGATAAATCTTACACGCACGATTATAATCCATATTCGATTCAAAAGAATATCGAACAACACGCTTATATCGCATCTTACCTAGACTTGTTAACCATACAAATTGAAGTCTTGTTCCCTTATCATCATGATTAATTGTATATTTAGAATCCCAAGGCGTTTCATTGATTGCGATATACCCTTTTCCATTATTGGTTTGACTAAGCCAAGGCATATAGGCTGCACAACTTGTAAACTGCCCATCAAAGGCAATATGACTATAATCATAATCATATCGATTGGGAATCAATAAACCTTGCATATAAGGAATGGTTGAATAGCCATCCTTATCTTCACACACAAAACTATCGGGAAAATGTACCTCTTTAATATTTTCATCCACTTTGGGAATCCACTCAAAATAATAATGATTCGTACTATCTTCTTTCCAAATATATGTATCAAAATATTTATACGTGCTATAAATACCCTTACCTAATCCTGTTGTTCTTTCTTCTGACTTGATAAAATCATCACTAAAACTTATTTTTTGATCATCTTTCGTTACATAAAACGAATCATAATTTCGAATCCAATTTTCCATATACAAATACCTCTATCAAATTATATCACATGAAAAAAAGTATCCATTACGATACTTTCTTTAATATTCTTACTTCATAAGGCTTGAACTCAAGTGTGTTATGAATACAAAGTTCTTCATTGGTTTCCATGTCGATGAAGTTACCTTGACCATTAAAGCCTAATGTTTGAGCAACACTCTTCATATTCATACAAATCCATAGACATTCCTTTTCATCTTGTCTTTGATAGATACAAGCCGTATTTGTGATACCAATCTGTGTATAGTCTCCATAAGATAAAGCGGAATGATTATGTTTCAAGTGGATTAACTTTTGAATGGTATCCGTTAATTCATTCCATTCAAACACTTTGATTTCCGGTCTAAGATCCGTATCATTCCAATTTTTTGTACCTTCCATACCCCATTCACTGCCATAATAGATACATGGAATACCTGGCATTGTAAATAACATCGTATAAATTAAAGGCAATTGGTTTTTATCCTCTAAAATCGACGCAACTCTTTCTACATCATGATTATCCACAAAGTTAAACAAATGCTTACCCGTATATAAACACCATGGATCTTTGCCAAATTGACGATTCAATGAATAAAGAATCTCATAAAAATTAGCTGAATTAAAGCTCGAATACAACCCTTTATAACACTCATAATTTGTGACCGAATCCAACATATTCTCATTCATCCATTGATTATAGTCACCATGTAAAGTTTCACCTAAAAGGAAGAAATCTCTATCTACATGATTATGTAAAGTTTGAAGGAAGTTTTTATCTAGACAATATGCGACATCTAATCTTAAACCATCAATTTTAAATTCTTCTTGCCAGAAATCCACTACACTTAAAATGTATTCTACTACTTGTGAATTTTGAAGATTCAACTTCACTAAGATATCATTGCCTTCCCAATCCTGGTACCAGAAGCCATCGTTGTAGTGATTGTTTCCATTAAAATCAATATAGAACCAATCCTTATAAGGTGAATCCCACTTCTTTTCTAATACATCTTGAAACGCAAAGAAATCACGTCCCACATGATTAAACACGGCATCTAAAATAATTTGAATACCATTTTCATGGAATTGATTTACAACTTCCTTTAAGTCTTCATTGGTACCCAATCTTGTATCTAACGTTTTAAAATCCGTTGTATCATAACCATGTGTACGACTTTCAAAGATTGGATTCAGCATAATACAATCAATTTTTAATTTTTTTAAATGCGGAATGAAATCCTCTAATTTATGAATTCTATGTTCTAGAACATGATCATTCTCAAATGGCGCTCCACAAGCTCCAAAAGGATAGATTTGATAAAATACACTCTCATTCGCCCACATAAAATTACTCCTTTGTGATATCGCCTGCTTGAACATGAATTAAATTCATCAATGTCTTTGGATCCATCTCAATCTGCATACCAATTTTACCTGCACTAAAATAGATTTTATCTTGATTTAAACAATCCTTTTCAATAAAGGTACGAAATTGTTTTTTCATACCCAATGGAGAACAACCACCACGAATATAACCCGTAATCTTATTAATATCTTTCACATGAATCATTTCACACGATTTGACTCCGGCTATTTTTGCGCACTTCTTTAAATCCAGTTCCTTTTCAACTGGAAGCATATACACTAAGTATTCCTTTGTGTTTGCCTGTGTAACTAAAGTTTTATACACAGCCTCCACTGGCTGATGTAACATATTCGCAACATGCACACCATCTACGGGATCACCATCTTTATGTTCATACATATGCGCTTGATATTCCACTTTATGCTGATCTAAAAAACGCATCGCATTGGTCTTTTGAATCTTTTTCATGTTTGAAACTCCTCTAATAACTCTTTAGCCACCAAAAATTTCGTCTTATTCTGCTCCATCGCTATCTTTTCAATATAGTGATGCGCCTTGTCTTCACTCCAATGATAATTTGAAATCAAAACCAACTTACAATGATCCACCATCTTCAACTCTAAATATTTCTGTTCAAGCTTACTGATCTTCTTTTCATAAAGCTGGATTCGCCTATTCATACTCATAAGAATCTGAAATGCTTCATACAACAACTGCTTCTTGATGGGATACGACAGAACTATTATACCACTATCTTTACACTGATATGAAACTTGATCATAGATTTCCTTATTGCACACCAAAAGAACTTGTGTATTTAAACTCTTCGCAAAATTTAAAAGCCCACTTGTCGTTTGCGAATATAAGATCACAACAATCTCAAAATGCGTATTTCTCAACTTATTTAACGCATCATTATATGTCTTTGACAGCACATATTGATAATTGGCCGTATTTTTTAATAAAGCTAAGAAATTCTCATTTCCAAGTACTAATACTTTACTTGCCTCCATACGCACTTACCCAACATAAATATCCACTACATCTTTTCCTAAAACTTGTTTTAACCAATCCGAATTCAAAGCCTTTACCTTTGCCTCTTTTAAACTTTGAGGAAGCTTTTTTGTATCACTCGATACAATATCCGTACAAGGATCGGGTACCATGTTCTTTTCAATCCCCTCTAAACCGGCATAAATCAATAAGGCATACGCAAGATATATATTACAACTACTATCCGGACTTCTTAACTCCATACGATTTGTCGAATGCGTAGCCGGAATACGAATCAATTGATTACGATTCTGATACGACCAGGAAATATAGCTTGGCGCCTTATCCTTCCCAAAGCGCTTGTAGGAGTGTTTAGTTGGATTTAAAAAGGCTGTCATCTCTTCAATACGATTTAAAATACCCGCCATAAAAGGCATCAACAACTCTTCATGTTGATCCACACTCATATTAATATGCATCCCATTACCTGGCTGATCCTCTAAAGGTTTTGGTGAAAAGTCAGCTACTAAGCCCTGCATATTCGCAATAGCTTCAACAACCCACTTAAATGTCGCCGCATTATCCGCTGCCTGTAAAGCACTTGAATAACGAAAATCAATCTCATTTTGCCCAGGACCCATCTCATGATGCGAAACCTCTGGATCAATTCCCATTTCCGATAATGTTAAACAAATCTCACGACGAACATTTTCCCCTTTATCTAATGGCGAAATATCCATATACCCCGCACGATCCAATGGAACATAGGTATTTTCTCCATTTTCATCCTGCTTAAATAAATAGAATTCAAACTCTGAGCCAAAGTTAACACTGATTCCCATACTTTTCGCTTTTAGGATTGCCTTCTTTAATATATAACGCACATCCCTTTCAAAAGGCGTTCCATCCGGATATTTAATATCACAATACATACGAATGACACTTCCATCCATACTACGCCATGGCAAGATACTCATAGTGTTCGGGTCAGGATATAAGAATAGATCACTATGCACTTCATCTAGAAAGCCATCAATGGCACTGGCATCAAAGCTAATTCCCTCCACAAATGCCCTTTTTAATTCAGTTGGTAAAACAGAAACATTTTTCTGTGTACCATACATATCAAAATAAGAAAGACGAATAAAACGAACGTCTTGTTCTTCACAAAAATTTAATACATCCTCATATGTCATACAATTCACCTCGAATAATTAATACACTATTTTCATTCTGTTTTCAAATCTTTTTACATTTTTTCATTGACAACACAAAATATCTGTTTATAATGAATGCATACATGGCAAGGACGCCAAAGAAAACATAGGTCAAACCCTAGTTTTTTTAGTGTCCTTGCCCTTTTTTTATGTAAAGGAGAGCCATTATGAAATCAAACGTAGAAGAAATTTTTGGAAGTAAAGTTTTCGATGAATCTGTTATGCGAGAAAAACTCGCAAAAGATACTTTCCGCGAATTAGAAAAAACCATTCGCGAAGGGAAACAGTTAAATATCAA
>UMFG01031044.1_pt1 | contig 10252 bp, 6 predicted proteins | sample 1964961 | NCBI WGS metagenome assembly UMFG01 (sample SAMEA4836041, study PRJEB28245) | human gut metagenome | biome: gut microbiome; material: fecal sample | place: Denmark | collected 2008
CGAAATGACGGGCAAGACGGATGATGGGCGGACGCGGTTCCTTCGGGTCGCCCGCATAGAACATCACGCTGTCCGCACCGTACCGCTTCCTGATGCGCAGAAGATTTTCGGCAATCATCCTGTAGGCTTCGTCCCAGGAACAGCGGACGAATCCAGGATCCTCGCTGCCCTTGGGATTCGTGCGCTTCATCGGATGGAGCAGACGATTCGGGTTGTAGAGTCGCTGGAGCGTCGCCAGTCCCTTCGAGCAGAGAATGTGGCGGGGGTTCTCCTTCCAGTTTTCAATCGATTCGATCACGTTCCCGCGTGCATGGAACTTGATGCCGCACGAGGGCACGTGGTTGCAGTGGTCGCAGATCGAATAGCCGGTCCACTCCTTGGCGGCTTCGGCTGCTCCGGCAATCGGAACGAACATGCCTGTGGTCGAGCCTGCAACGGAAAGCGTGCCGATCGACTTGAGCAGATCGCGTCGGTTGAGAGCGAGTCCATGGGGGTCATGCATGGCTTTACTCCTTTATGGTCAATGAAATTCTGAGGTCTCCTGTTCACCTCCGCCCGCCCTGGTCCGGGACTGCGAAGATGACTTCCTCAATTTTCATGGTATAACCTTCGATACGTAAGTACAGCACCTCTCATCGCAAACATGATCCGCCTCACCTGCGCCGTCCTGCTGGCCGTTCTCGCCCTGCAGTGCGCACCGGCTCTGGCCGGGACTACTGTGCGCATCGCCGTCACGTCGGGCGGGCACGGCACCACCTCGCTCAACCCGCTCGACCGGTCCGTCAAGGCGCTCGAGGCAAGATTCGGCCCCTCGAACGTTACGATCCGCGATCGCGTCCCGCTCACGGAGCTCGGTCACATGCTCGAGCGCGGCGAGGTCGACTACTTCATTTCCACGTCGGGCGTCTCGCGCCGCAACCTGTCCGAAGGCTCGCGCGACCTCCTCACCATCACCGACAGCCGCTTTCCCGACCCGAACAAGTCCTACGGCTCGCTCTTCTTCACCCGCCGGGACAGCGGAATCAAACGCCTCAAGGACATGCGCGGGCGCACTCTGGTCGCCAACCATCCGAACGGACCGTACAGCTACCTCGTCGGCATGGGCGAAATCGAACGGGCAGGCTACGATGCGACCGCCTTCTTCAAGTCACAGCGCTTTCTGATGCAATCCGCCGAGGACGTCGTTCAGGCCGTGCTCGACGGACGCGCCGACGTCGGCGTTGTTGCGAGCTGCATTCTCGAGGACTTCTTCCCTGCGGACTCCGAGGCCCGGCGCAAACTCGAGCCCGTGGCCCTCAAGGCGACCACCCCCTGCATGCGCTCAACGGACCAGCATCCCAACTGGACGCTTTCGGCCGTGCGCGGCGCGGATCCCGAGACGACACGCGAAGTCGTGCTCACGCTCCTAGGCATGCCCGCATCACCCGATGGCGTGCGCTGGAGCATCACCACCGACTTTCAGAGCACCGACCGCGTCTTCAAGGCCTTCCGCACGGGCGTCTACGACGTCATGAACGAAAGAAGCTTCAGCGACTTCGTCGAAAAGTACTGGCTCTTCGCCGCCGTGCCTCTCGCCGCGGCCTTCCTCTGCTTCGGCTTTGCAGCCCTATTGCGCCGCATGGTCGAGATCAGGACCCGTGAGCTCAAGCGAACGCTGGAAAACGAGCGGCGCCTGCGCCGCGAGGCCCTGGAGTCGGAAGAACGCTACAGGCGTCTTCTGCGCGTCGGACTTCTCGGACAGCTGAGCACGATGTTCGCGCACGAAATCCGACAGCCCGTCGGCGCCATCCTCGCCTACGTCCAGGGACTGCGAAACTTCTGCGCCTCGGGCTCGCTCACGCCCGAAATATCCGAGGGCGTCCTCGCGAAGATCAACGCACAGGCCGAAAGAGTGGCTGACATCGTCGAACGCGTGAGGCTCTATGCAAGAACCGATGCCGTCGACCGCATCACGACCGATCTGCGCGATGTGGTCGAAGAGGCCGTCGGCCTCTTCAAGCGCAACACGCGCTTTGAGGGAGAGATCATTCTGGAGCCGCCCGCACCGTCCGAAAAGTTCACCGTTCGAGTCTCCTCCCTTGAAATCAGCATCGCGCTGCACAACCTAATGCAGAATGCCGTCGACGCTCTCGCCTCTGCAGGCATCGCAGATCCGAGGATAACGATCCGCATCGAGTGCACGGAGGAGAGGCTTGTGGTCGTCGTCTCCGACAACGGCCCGCAGCTCACGCAGGATGAAGTCGCCCGCATGACGGCGCCCCTGCACACGACCAAGTCCTCGGGCATGGGACTCGGCCTGATTCTTGTAAACTCCATCGCAACCGGCCATGGCGGCCATCTCAGGCTGTCTCCCGCCGCTTGCGGCGGCCTTGAGGCACGACTGATCCTTCCTCACGCAGGCGAACATGATTGAAAAAACGCAGATGCTCATCCGAATCGTCGACGATGACGAACCTTTTGCAGACGCGATCTGCTTTCTTTTGCTGAGCAAGGGACTCAGAGCCGTCGTTCATGCGTCGGCCGAGAAGTTCCTCGAAGAGGACGATCCGTCCGTTCCGGGCTGCCTCATCCTGGACTATCAGATGCCCGAACTCAACGGCATCGAAACCCAGCGAAAGCTGCTCGACAAGGGCTGGCGCTGGCCCGTCGTCTTCATGACGGCCCATGCCGACGTCAACATGGCAGTCACTGCTTTCAAGCAGGGCGCCTTCGACCTTCTTCGAAAGCCCGTTGCGCCCGACGTCCTCATCGCCGCAGTCGAGAGCAGCCTCGAGAAGGTCCGCGCAGGCATGCAACACCACCACGACGAAGTCTGCGGCCTCTTCGAAGGACTCACCAATCGAGAACGCCAGATCGTGAAGCTCGCCGCCGCTGGTCTCGCCAACCAGCAGATCGCCGACCGTCTAGGCATCAGCGAGCGCACCGTGGAAGCCCATCGCTCCGCAGCCTACCGCTGCCTGAACGTCAAATGCCTGGAGGAACTCCAGGCATTCATCAGGGATATGGACGACTGAACGTCCGAAATCAGCAGGCGTCCGCCCGCTCGAGCAGCATTCCGTCCGACTTCATCGTGCGAAGGAGCATCGCCAGAACGTCTCCGACGGCCCCCGTCTCCAGCCCCTGCAGTTCATGCGCGACGGTCGAGGCAAGCGGGATCAAGCATGCGGTCAGAAACTCCCGCTGCTTTCCTGCGGGCGCCTTCGTCTGCGCGAGGAGCGACATGAACGCAAGCTCCACGCCCAGCGAGTCCGCAAAGGGCGCGTCCGCCTCGGATGGAAGAAAGCCGAAGGCCCTGTAGGCTTCAAGCATGCGACGGCAATCGGCCCCGCACATCATGCGGTGCTCGCCCGTGTAGGCCGAGGCGCAAAGCGGCACGGTTCTTTCGCCAACGCCCTGAAAAAGCCTCGCATACAGCCTGTCCATGACGATGGGCTCGGGCAGCGGCTCGGGCGCGGGCCCGGACGTCATTTCAAGCAGGGCCTCGACACCCGTCTGATAGCGGACCAACTCGGACCAGTTGCCGGCAAAGCCCGAAGAGCCGTTGCCGGAGAAAAAGTCGGCATATGCGCCGTAGACCTGCGCACGGGATTCGGCGAGATCGTTCACAAGATTGAATTCGTCGGACATGGGGCTCCTCAAGTGTCAAGCATTCCTCTTGAATTGTAGGCTCCGGGATACGTAGGTACAGTTCGGCGCATCAGCGACACCCCCACCTGCTTTCCGCGCACGTCACCTCTGAGGTCTCTCCTGAGGTCCTCTCCTGATCGAAGCGCCGATCGTCACGACGAGCACGATCAGGGCGAGCGTGCTGAGAAAGACCGTCGAGGACATGAAGCCGCCGACGCCCGCCGCCATGAAGAGCGACATCATGATTCGGCCGAGGTTGTTGAGCATGAACCTCATGCCCACGATGTCGCCCACCGATTCGGGCGGCGCGTACTGGAAGAGCGTGCTCATCGAAAGCGGCTTGACCAGACCGAATCCGAAGCCCGCCACCGACACGACGAGCAGAAAGGACGCGAATCCGTCGGCCAGTGCGGCGCCCGAGAGCGCGACGCCGCCCAGAAGCAGCGCGTTGCGAAGCTGAGGCAGAAGCGTCCTGTGATTGGCGCGCACGGACAGAAGCGAGTTTGCGGCCACCTGCGCGAGCGCGCACGCCGAAAGGAGCGTCCCCGTCTGGATCGTCGTGAGGCCCATACCGCCGCCCGCCGTGGGAACGAGAATGTCGAGAATGCAGAAGAGCGCGTTGACGCCCGAGCCCGCCACCACGCCCGCCAGCAGCGGCCCCGAGCCCGCGAGTCGCCTGATGTTCACAAGCAGGTCCGTCGACTCAACAAGGCCGTGCGCCCTGAGGTCCGAACGCGAAACGCCGGAGGAAAGGAAGGAAAGCGCCAGAGAGACCGCCAGCACGATGAAGGGCATGAGGTCCGGAGCCTGCGAGAAGAGCGCACCGATCGCGACGGGCATGGCAATCTCGCTCACGTTGCTCAACAGGCACATTCTCGAAAAGCGCGAGACGCGGTCCGCCGCGCCGAAGAGTCCGCCGATGCCGCGATAGCCTGCCGTTGCGGCGAGCATGAGCGTCATGCCCGTGAGCATCCAGGCGACGGCAAGCGCAGCAGGCGCCTCATGCTGCGTCGCCAGAAATCCCGCGCCCGCACAGCAGAGCGCTGCGCAGCGGTTGAGCGGTGAAGGCCCGAAGCGGTTGTAGAGCCGCCCCGCATAGATCGTGAAGACGGCGCAGGCCACGGAACTCGCCGCCATGACGGCACCCATCCAGGCCGCACCCACGCCGTGCGAGACCGCTTCGAAGATGAGCGTGAACTGCAGGCACCGCGCCGCAAGGCCGAGCAGGTACCACTGCGCGAAAAGGCGCCGAAAGGCTGTGCGAAGCTGCAGCGAATTCATGGAGCGTCCGATTGAGCGTGCCGAAGGAAGGCACGAGGCCTGCTGCGGACATTTGAACCACCTGTCGCGGAAGCGTTCCGGGACAGAAAAATTGTTAATTGTAACCCCGTCGTACGCTCTGAATGGGGCAATATTCGTGAAAGACCCTATGCGAGAGCGGAAAACGATGCACGATGCTCAGGCCTGACCCGAAGTGCGGCCTTCCGTCACGCCATCGGCGGGAAGGTCTTCAGCCTCAGCTTTCTGCGAAGAGACGCCTTTTCCTCGAGCCTGCATAGAGGCTTCAGACCGAAGGCGGCGAGCATGTCGTCGTCGGCATTTCGATAGCTTTCGCTCACGCGGACATACTGCCGTCCGTTCGAGCTCTTGTAGATGTTGACGTTGCGGGACATGGTTGACGTGAATGCAAAGACTTTCGACAGCTTATTGTACGTGTCGCAGCAGCCGTTTCTCAGAAGTCGATCAAGCTCGGCGTCCCTGCGAACACATCCTTCAACCCCATGCCAAACGGGGGCGCCTCCATCGACAGGAAGACGCCCCCGCAGGTCCCTTCAACCCGAATGCCTTACGGCCGGAAGGACGGCAGCTCCGAGTCGCCCGTGAGGAACACGTCCACGGCGCGGGCGCAACGCCTGCCCTCGCTCATCGCGCGCACGACGAGCGACTGGCCGCTGCGCGTGTCGCCGCAGGCAAAGACGCCGGGCACCGAGGTCGCAAAGGGTGCTTCAGAGCCATCGACGCCCGCCTTCGCATTGCCGCGGGCATCGGTCTCGACGCCGAAGGACTTGAGCGTCGCAGCGGCGGGATGCATGAAGCCCATGGCGAGCAGCACGCGCTGACAGGGAATCTCGAAGGCGGAATCGGGCACCTCGGACGGCGTGAAGCGGCCGTCGGGACCGAGGCTCCACTTGAGCTTCACGCAGCGCACGCCCCTCACTTCGCCCTTGTCGTTCAAGAGGATCTCCTTCGTGGAGGCCTCCCAGAGACGCTCGCAGCCTTCCTCGTGGGAGGTGGAGGTGCGAAGCTTCCTCGGCCAGGCGGGCCAGCAGGACTTGTCGTCCTTCTCGGGCGGCATGGGGCTCAGGTCGAGCTGCCAGATCCTGCCCGCGCCCTGACGGCGGGCGGTGCCGACGCAGTCGCTGCCCGTGTCGCCGCCGCCCACGATGACGACGTCGCAGCCCCTGCAGTCGAAGGCGGGCTTCTTGACGAGGCCCTCGTCGACGCGGTTCTGCTCCTGCAGGACGTCAAGGGCGAAGAAGACGCCCCTGCCCTCGCGTCCCGGAACCTTGAGGTCCCTCGGCACCTCGGAGCCGCAGGCGAGCACGACGGCGTCGTACTCCCCGAGGAGGTCCGCGGCCTTCACGCTCCGCTTGGCGGCGTTGTGCACGCCCGCCTCGAACTTCCTGTCGCCCACGACCACGGAGAGCTCGAACCTGACGCCTTCGGCCTCAAGCTGGCTGATGCGGCGCTCGACGACGTCCTTCTCGAGCTTGAAGCCCGGAATGCCGAAGCGAAGAAGACCGCCGGGGCGCTCGGACTTCTCGTAGACCGTGACGTCGTGGCCCGCACGGGCAAGCTGCTGGGCGCAGGCAAGGCCCGCAGGGCCCGACCCCACGACGGCCACACGCCTTCCGGTCCTCACGGCCGCAGGCTCGGGCCTCACCCAGCCCTCGCGCCAGGCGCGGTCGATGACGGCGCGCTCGATCGAGCGGATGCCGACGGCCGCGTCGTCGAGAAGGTACCTCGTGCAGCCCGCCTCGCAGATCGCGGGACAGACCCGGCTCGTGAACTCGGGAAAGGAGTTCGTCGCCGAGAGGCACGCCCAGGCGCGCTCCCTGTCGCCTTCGCGCACGAGGCGGTTCCAGTCGACGGGACGGTTGTGAAGCGGACAGTTGTTCGAGCAGAACGGGGTGCCGCAGTGCAGGCAGCGCAGGCTCTGCGCATGAACCTCGTCGTCGTTGAGCGGGATCGTGAAGTCCCTGAAGCTCTTGATGCGTTCCTCGACCGGGAGATGGCCGAATTCGATGCGTTGGTTTTCAGACATGGCAATCTCCTTTAAGCCCTGCTCTGCAGCACGGCGCGGTACTGAAGCGGAATGACCTTGACGAATCGCGCGCGGGTGCTCGACCAATGTTCGAGCAGCTCGGCCGCGAGCGTCGAGTCCGTGAAGAGCTGGTGGCGGGTGATGAGGCGCCTGAGGAGCTCCTCGTCCGTGCAGCCCATGTGCCAGGTGCGCGGATCGCTCGTCCTCACCTGCTCCTCGTGACTCATGACCCGTTCAAGCGCGACCATGGACGGATTGCAGTTCGCCTCGAAGCTGCCGTCGGCGTCGAAGACGAACGCGACGCCGCCCGACATGCCGGAGGCGAAGTTGCGGCCCGTGCGTCCGAGCACGACCGTCGTGCCGCCCGTCATGTACTCGCAGCCGTGGTCGCCGCAGCCCTCGATCACGGCGCTCGCGCCCGAAAGCCTCACGGCGAATCGTTCGCCGACGACGCCCGCGAAGTACGCCTCGCCGCTCGTGGCGCCGTAGAGCGTCGCATTGCCCGCGATGATGTTTTCGCTCGGCCTGCCGTGGAAGTCCGCAGGCGCCCTCACGATGATGCGCCCGCCCGAGAGGCCCTTGCCCACGTAGTCGTTCGCGTCGCCCGACAGGTCGAGCGTGAGGCCCTTCGCCGCAAAGGCCCCGAAGGACTGGCCCGCCGTGCCGTGAAGCGCGATTCTGATCGAGTCGTCGGGCAGGCCCGCTGCACCGTGCCTCTTCACGATCTCGTGCGAGATCATCGTGCCGACCGAACGGTGAGTGTTCTTCACCGCAGTCGTGATCGAGACGGTCTCGCCGCCCTCGATCGCGCAGGCGAAGCGGGGCAGGAGCGCATGGTCGAGATTCTTCTCAAGCTGATGGTCCTGAGCGAGCGTGTGGCGGATGGCGCAAGGCTCGGCGCTCGGACGGTGAAGGATGCGGGAGAGATCCACGCCCTTCGCCTTCCAGTTGTCGATGTCGTCGCGCTGCACGAGCAGGTCCGACCTGCCGATCAGGTCCTCGAAGCGGCGGATGCCGAGTTCGGCCATGATGCGACGGGCCTCTTCGGCCACGAAGAAGAAGTAGTTGATGACGGCGCCGGGCTTGCCGCGGAAGCGCTTCCTGAGTTCCAGATCCTGCGTGGCGATGCCGACGGGACATGTGTTGAGGTGGCACTGGCGCATCATCATGCAGCCTTCGACGACGAGCGGCGCTGTCGCAAAGCCGAATTCGTCCGCGCCGAGCATGGCGCCGATGACGACGTCGCGCCCCGTCTTGATCTGGCCGTCGACCTGGATCGCAACGCGGTTGCGCAGGCCGTTGACGACGAGCGTCTGCTGAGCTTCGGAGAGACCGAGCTCCCAGGCGCTGCCCGCGTGCTTCACCGACGAGAGCGGGCTTGCGCCCGTGCCGCCGTCGTGCCCCGAAATGACGATGTGGTCGGCCTTCGCCTTGGCGACGCCCGCGGCCACCGTGCCCACGCCCGTTTCGGAGACGAGCTTCACCGAGACGTCGGCCGCGCTGTTGGCGGTCTTGAGGTCGTGGATGAGCTGCGCGAGGTCCTCGATCGAGTAGATGTCGTGATGCGGAGGCGGCGAGATGAGGCCGACGCCGGGGACGGAGTACCTGAGTTCGGCGATGTATTCGGTCACCTTGTGGCCGGGAAGCTGGCCGCCTTCGCCCGGCTTGGCGCCCTGGGCCATCTTGATCTGGATCTGGTCCGCGCTCGCGAGGTACTGGGCCGTCACGCCGAAGCGCGCCGAGGCCACCTGCTTGACCTTCGAGCGCAGGCTGTCGCCCGCCTCGAGCTTCACGTCCGCGACAATCCTGTCGCTGCCGAGCACGTCGGCGAGCGTCTGGCCGGCCTTGACGGGAGAGAGGCCGGTCATCATCTCGGCCTCATAGCGCCTCGGATCCTCGCCGCCCTCGCCTGAAGTCGACTTCGCGCCGATGCGGTTCATGGCGACGGCGAGCGTGGCGTGGGCCTCGGCCGAAATGGAGCCGAGACTCATGGCGCCGGTTGCAAAGCGTCTGACGATGTCCTTCGCAGGCTCGACCTCGTCGAGCGGCACGGGCGTGCAGCCCTCGGTCCTGAACCTCAGCAGGCCGCGCAGCGTCATCTGACGGCGGCTCTGGTCGTTGATGATGTCCGCATATTCCCTGTACGAATTCCAGTTCTTCTCGCGGGAGGCCTTCTGGAGCTTGACGATCGCCTCGGGCGTCCACATGTGCTCCTCTCCGTCCGCGCGCCAGGCGTATTCGCCACCCGTGGGCAGGTCGCGGCCGGGGGCGGCGCCGATGCCGTAGGCGGCCTTGTGGAGGTTGATCGCCTCCTGCATCACCTCGAAGAGGCCGATGCCGTCGATCTGCGAGGGCGTGCCCGTGAAGTAGCGCTCGACGAAGGCCGACTGCAGGCCGATCGCCTCGAAGATCCTCGCGCCGCGGTAGCTCATCAGGGTCGAGATGCCCATCTTGGCCATCACCTTGGTGAGGCCCTTGCCCACGGCCTTGACGTAGTGGGCGACGGCCTCGTCGGGCGAGAGCCCGGCCTTGGGCGCGAGATCCTTGAGCGTCATGAGGGCCATGTAGGGATGCACCGCCTCGGCGCCGTAGCTCATGAGGAGCGCGAAGTCGTGCGTTTCAGTCGCGGAGCCCGAGCTCACCACGAGGCCCGTCGTCGTGCGCAGGCCCTCGGCGATCAGGTGCTGATGAAGGGCCGAGGTCGCCAGGAGCGCGGGAATCGCCACGCGGTCCTTCGAGACCGCCTCGTCGGAGAGGATGAGGATCGTGTGACCGAGCTTGATCGCGTCGACGGCCTGAGCGCACAGGCCCGCGAGGCAGGCCTCGACGCCCGCGCTGCCCCAGGCGGCGGGATAGGTGATGTCGATCACCTTGCTCCTCACCTTGCCCGAGGTGTAGTCGGAAATCGAGAGGAGCTTGCGCATCTCCGCGTCCGTAAGGACGGGCTGCGAGACCTCGATGCGCCTCGTCTGCTCCACGTCGTTGACGTCGAGCACGTTGGGCTTCGGACCGATGTAGCTGATGAGGCTCGTGACGAGCTCCTCGCGGATCGGATCGATCGGCGGGTTCGTCACCTGAGCAAAGAGCTGCTTGAAGTATTGGGAGAGCGGCTTGGACTTCTTCGAGAGGACCGGGAGCGAGACGTCGTTGCCCATGCTGCCCACGGGCTCCATTCCCTTTCTGGCCATCGGCACGAGAATGAGGTCGACGTCCTCCTGGGTGAGGCCGAAGACGCGTTGCAGCTCCCGGACGCGCTCGGGGCCGACGGCTTCGTCGGGCTCGGCCTCGGCGGCGCCCGCG
>UMFG01021468.1_pt1 | contig 10250 bp, 9 predicted proteins | sample 1964961 | NCBI WGS metagenome assembly UMFG01 (sample SAMEA4836041, study PRJEB28245) | human gut metagenome | biome: gut microbiome; material: fecal sample | place: Denmark | collected 2008
CATTTTAAAAGCCTCGCAAGTGAAAACTTGCGAGGCTTTTTTGTCAGGGGGTGCAGCAGTCTCTGCTGCACCAACCAAGCTATTGGTACACTTCTTGCTTGGTTGGTGCAGTGGAGACCACCGCACCCCCTATTTGTGCAACAGAAACTGCTGCATCCCCTATTTGTATCTTCTGAACCTCCACCACATCATCACGCCCGCCGATGTCAGTCCGAACGGGAATGCCATCCACACGCCCATCAGTCCGTAGTTCAACACGAAGCCGCAGAGGTAGCCCACGGGTAGCGAGATGACGAAGAAGGCAATGAACGCAATGAGCATCAGTGGCTTCACATCGGCGATGCCGCGCAGCGCGTTGGCGTAGTTAATCTGCATACCGTCGCCAAACTGATAGATGAAGAACGGCAGGAGCAGCGTGAGCACAGTCGACGACACCTCCGTGCTGTCGGTGAACCACGCACCTATGTGGTTGCGCAGCAGGAAGATGGTGCCGCCAAGCACCACCTCGAGCATCATCATCAGGTGCAGACCCGCCGTCACCGTGTGGCGCACGTTCTGCACGTCGCGCTGACCGTGGAAGTAGCTTGTGCGTACAGCCACCGCAGCCCCAAGTCCGTAGTAGACCATGAACGTGAACTGCGAGATGGTTGTCATCACCTGGTGCGATGCCAAGGCAATGGTGCCGAGCCAGCCCACCATGATGATAGAGAGCGAGAACGATGCCGTCTCCATGCCCATCTCCAGCGCAATCGGGGTGCCTAACGAGTTGAGGCGGCGCAGCAGCGGACGCGACCAACCGAGCTTGAAGAAACCTTCGCGGTACGCAGCAAAGCGACGTGAGCGCATGAAGACAACGATGAAAATCACCACCATGATGATGCGTGAGAGCAGCGTTGACACGCCGGCACCCACAACGCCCATCTCCGGTGCGCCCATCTTGCCATATATAAAGATGTAGTTGCCGAGGATGTTTAGCAGGTTGCCCGAGAGCAAAATCCACATCGATGTGCGCGTCAGCGTGATGCTATCGGTGAACTGCTTGAAGGCGTTGAACAGCATCACGAACGGCAGCGACGCGAATAGCACCATGTAGTAGGGGCGCATATAGCCCAAGAGCTCTACGGGCTGTCCGATATTGCCGAGGTTGAAGTAGAGCACCAGGAGCACTGTCATCATAGCCACCGCTGCCAGCGTGTTGGTAAGCAGTGAGCAGCGCAATGCCTGACCTGCTTCAGCCTGCTCGCCACGACCGAACAGCGCACCCACCACGGGCGTCAGTCCGTAGGAGAAACCTGTGCCCGTGATGATGGCAAGGTTGATGATGTTGTTCACGAACGATGCCGCACCAAGCTCCGTAGTGCTGTGGTGTCCCACCATCATTGTGTCCGCAAAGCTAAGGACAATCATGCCCATCTGGCCAATCATAATGGGTATGCCGATGGAGAGCAGTGTGCGGTAGTGCTGGCTCATGCTTATAGTGCTGTTACCAGAATTTGTTCTGCTCTTCATTATATTCATATCCGATTGCTGCAAGTTGACTGATTATCTGTTGTTTTTCCACGTTTAGGTCGTCGCATAAAGCGTCTAAAGAGGGGTAAGTGTCGCGCAAGTGCGTGTTGATGACGCTCAGCAGCATCATCGGATCTTTGGGTAGTCCAAGCATAGTGTTTCTGATTAATTATTCGTTACCTGATAAAATTCAAACTGCAAAGTTACTCATTCTTTTACAAACAAATGGTGTTAATGGGTTTTGTTGTTGTCAAAAGGTTCGAGAAATTACCATTTTTTAAGGCGCATTGTTAAAAAAGCAAGTATTTTCTTGCGCATGTCGCTTTTTTTACCGAACTTTGTGCCGACTATAGCCCTCTTGAATTCAGTTAGATATGGGCTTAGTAGTAATAAACAAAAACGAATATTAATGGTAAAACCATTCTCACTTATCGCTATCGTGGCGTTCGCCACAACGCTCACATCATGCTTTAAGGACGAAGCACCCAACAACGAGTGCGATATCGTTGAAGCACGCATCCAGGTAGAAAACCCCGACGAGGTGTTCTTTCAGCAGTCAAACGCCGAACTATTGGGCATCGAGTCGACAAAGACCGACCTTATCTTCCCCGACCTGCGCCCAAACAGTGATGTTACCGCACTGCCGGTCTTCTTCAAGACAACCCCTGGAGCGACAGTCTCTCCCGAAAGTGGCTCGGCGCAGAACTTCGCTAATGGCCCCGTGACATACGTCGTAACGTCAGAAGATGGTCAGTACAGTCGTACATACCGCGTGTTTATCAAGGCAGAAGAGGCTAACTCAAACCCCGATCAGCCAGAAGATCAGCTTGCATACATACACTACAACTTCGAGAACTACTCGCTCGACCCTGCTACATCAAAGTTCTACATGTGGAGCGACTACGAGAATGGATACAACTGGGCGACCGGCAACCCTGGTTTTAGTATAGCCAGAGGTTCTGCAAAGCCCGACCAGTATCCGACAGCACCTCTCGCTGAGGGCTACGACGGAGCTGCCGTGAAGCTTGAGACGTGCGACACCGGACCGTTCGGCGTCATTGTGAACATGCGCATCGCTGCCGGCAACCTCTTCACCGGTGTGTTCGACTCGAAATCGGCTACCAAGGAACCGCTTATGGCTACACACTTCGGCGACGGATCGTACAACCAGATCAACTACCGCCCCGTGACTCTCTCCGGCTACTACCAGTACACACCGGGTGCAACGTTCAAGGACAAGAACGCCAAGGTGGTAGAAGGACACATCGACCGAGGCGACATCTACGCCGTAGTGTTCCGCAACGTCGACAGCGAAGGCAAGGCGTTCTATCTCATGGGCGACAACGTGCTCACCTCGCCGCAGATAGTAGCATTGGCACGAGTGCCCAACGTGGTGAAGACCGAGGGCGGATGGAAAGAGTTCGCAGTCGACTTCAACTATACTCGCGAGCTCGATGCAGCCATCCTTGCCAACAAGGGCTATAGCATGGCGGTCGTATTCACCTCAAGCATCGAGGGCGCAGCCTTCGAGGGCGCTGTGGGTAGCACACTGCTCATCGACAAGGTAAGCATTGCATACAAGAAGTAAGAAAACAAGCAAAATGAAGAAAACAATAATAGCTGCAGCCCTTGCGCTGCTCTTCGGCGCGCACAGTGCGTCAGCATTCGGAATATTCGACAATCTGAACTATCAAGCACGTCTCGGCTACAACATCGGTGGCACAATGCCGATGGGTATGCCTGCCTCTATACGTGGTCTCGATAGCTATAAGCCGAGGCCCAGCTTCACTCTCGCGCTCGATGCCTACAAGCCTCTCACCAAGAAGTGGGGTATGATGGCAGGCTTCCACTTCCAGACAAAGGCGATGGAGACCGACGCTCGTGTGAAGAGCTACTCAATGGAGATGCGTCAGGGCGGCGAGTCGCTCAGCGGACTCTTCACCGGCAATGTCGTTACGAAGACATCACAACTCGTCGTAACGCTGCCTCTGCAGGCTACGTTCAATGTGTCGGATGCCGTGCGCTTGAAGTTCGGACCTTACTTCTCTTACGCGCTCAACAACGACTTCTCGGGTTACGCCTATGATGGCTATCTGCGCGAGGGCGACCCAACCGGACAGAAGGTGGAACTCGGACACAACGAGGGTGAGCGTGGCGACTACGACTTCTCAAGCGATATGCGCCACTGGCACTTCGGCTTCGACTTCGGTGCCGACTGGAACTTCTCGCATCGCTTCGGTGCTTATGCCGACGTGCAGTGGGGTATGTCGGGAGTGTTCCGCAAGGAGTTCAAGACCATCGAGCAGACCATGTACCCCGTGTACGCTACGCTCGGTGTGATGTACAAGCTCAAGTAAGTTGGGGTGTTGAGATGTTGATGTTGTAATGTTGTGATGTTGATGTTGTGATGTTGATGTGTTGTAATGTTGACATTAGTTTACGGCTTAATGGCAAATCTCACCACCTCACCATCTCACCACCACCTCACCATCTCACCACCACACCATCTCACCACCATCATCATAACAACAAAAAAATAAATTAAACCTTTTAAAATTACAAGCTTATGAAGAAAATCTTTACTCTTTTAGTCCTTTTGATGACTACACTTTGTGTGTCTGCACAGCAGTATTACAAAGGAACGTTCCACTCTAAGGTGAATGACTTTAAAGATTATGAAACAACTGTAGCCGTAACTCAGGGCGAGGGCGGCAAGTACACACTCGTGTTCGAGAGCGTAATCTTCGGCAACGACGACTTCGGAAAGTGTACATTCGCCGGAATTGAGAACTATAAGTGGGCAGGCGGCAACAGCTTCACCTTCTCTAACGAAGGCGGCAACCTCGGCGCAGCTACAAAATACTATTTCGAGTTGTCTGACGCTCTCGGCAAGTCAACTATCGACGACGAGAAGATCTACATCACATTCAAATATTTCCAGGTTAACACAACCAAGGAGTACAGAAACGTAGTGTTTGAAGGCACACGCACAAGCAGCGGCGGTGGCAGCACCGGTGGCGATGACAAACCGACAATCACCGCTACAGAGCAGTTCACAGCTGATGTGGTTTCTGTATTCGAGGGCGGTCAGGCAGGCAACGTTAAGTATCCTAACGTAGTGGCAAAGGTTTGCGAGTGGAGCGACGGTGCGCAGAGCATCGAGATTGAGCACATCGACACCGAGAATGGCGCTATGTCAGGCGTACTCTTGAAGGGTCTTGAGAAGAAGACAGTTGACGGCGAAGTGACATACACTGGCGTAGTAGAGCCGGAGATAACAGACCTTCCCAACTTCTATCTCGGCTACGTAAACCTCAAGGCTAAGGTTGAGGCACGTATTGACGAAGGTGGTGACCTCTATGCTACAATCGTGTTCACAGACGAGAGCGAGCCTTCGTTCAAGCTCACAGCATGGTTCAACTACGTAGAGCCGTTCGTTCCGGCAGAGCCGTTCTCAGTAAATGGTGCTCTCGCTGGCTACACGTATAATGATGGCGACCAGATGAACAACAACCAGACAACAGTCACATTCACCGAGACTGCAAAGGATGTTTACACCCTTTCGCTCACAAACGTAGCTATTCCTAAGGGCGTAGACCTCGGCACAGTTTCGTTCGAAGGCGTTCAGCGCACTGGCAGCGACAGCGAGGCAAGCTTCGCAAGCAAGAAGGGTAAGGCTAAGACAACAGCTGCACACCCATTGTACACAGAGCTTCCCTATACTGACTTCGAGTTTATCGTAGGCTTTGACGCAGATAAGAAGGTGACAAGTTGCACTGGTAAGTTCGTTGTCGACAACTGGGACGAGGCGGTTTCTTACACATTCAACTTCACACCGACAGAAACATCTGTAAATACAGTAGTAGCAGCTGACGGCACAGTTAAGCACATCTACACACTCACTGGTGCGAAGGTTACATCTCTCCAGCGTGGCGTGAACATCGTGCGCACAGCCGACGGCAGAACACTGAAGGTTTTGAAGAAGTAAATTGCATTAATAAATAAATAAAAAAATGAAGAAGTTTTTTATGACACTCGCCGTTGCTGCGACAGCATTCATGGCGACAACAGCTAACGCTCAGACAACAGAAAAGTTTACCGACGATCTCGCAATCTCGCTCAACGGTGCTCCACAGGAACCTGTTAAAGGAACAACAGTTGAGCTTGAGCACAAGGCTGATGGTACATCTACATTTATGCTCAAGAACTTCACTTTCGGACCCTTTGAAGTGGGTGATGTAATAGTTGAGGGTATCAAGGGCGTAAAGAATGGCGACGCTACCACCTACGACTTTGAAGGCACTGCAAAGTTGCCGAGCGACAAAGCGGTTGCGGAAGCTCTCGGACACCAAATTCCTCTTACACTCCACTCTGTAGTAGAAGGTGGTAAGCTCTATGCAGAGATTTCACTCCTTGTAGACATGGGTGAAAAGCTTAAGGTTGACTGCGTATTTGGCAAGAAGTCGGAGACAGCTATAAATGGTGTAGTAGCAGGCAAGACCGCTCCGGTGGCTGTGTTCAACGCTACTGGTGCACGTCAGAACGGCTTGCAGAAGGGTCTGAACATCGTTCGCACCGCTGACGGCAAGACTGTTAAGGTGTTGAAGTAATATAGACACGATACAACAAACAACTATACGGGGTGTGTTAAAATGAGTTTTTGATGATGTTAAAACTTGTTTTAATGCACCCCGTTTGCAATAATATTGCTATATTTGAGCAATCTAAACTAAAGTTAATATGAAAAAAGTTCTTTCTATAGTATTCTTCCTGATGACCACGCTCTGCACATTTGGTCAGGTGTTTACCGACGATTTGCATGTTACAAGTGGAGGAGGCAGGACTACCGACTACACTCAGAAGGAAGTGGAGCTGAAGCGAGTGGGTGGCAGTAGATACAAGGTGACATTTAAGAAACTCGCACCAATGGCATACAAGACGTTTGGCGATTTTGAAATTGATGGTGTTATGTCTACGGTTGATAAAGAAACTGGCGTTACTACCTTTTCCACTTCGGCCACCGAGGGCAAATGGGTAAACGTTACTTCTACAGCTGCCATCGGAGGCGTAACCGAGGGAAGCAAGTCCACACTCACCTCCTTTACGGCTACACTCTCTGCCGATAAGTCGAAGTTTGTAGCAGAACTCAACTTTATGACAATGGGTTCGGACGTGAGCGTGGTGTTCGGCAAGCAAATCGACACTGCCATCAACACCCTAACCACTGCCGACGACAACACCTATGTCGAGATATACAACCTCGGCGGAGTACGCATACAGCACCTCCAGCGTGGCATCAACATCGTGCGCACAGCCAACGGCAAGGTAAAGAAGCTGCTCGTGAAGTAAAAGCTAATAATACAATTTACTAACATTAATAACTAACAAAACAGATTTATTATGAAGAAAATTTTATCTCTTATCGCATTGTTGGTGGTGACGTTTACAGCGTTCGCTCAGTCAACAAGCGAGAAAATTATTCCCGACGGCACTCAGCCTAACGGCGGTACCATCACACCTAAAGCAATCACAGTCGACTGGGCTACCCAGAAGATTGTAGCGAATGTAGATTTGACAAACTGTCTTACTGGTACCAACGAGCAGATCTTCGCTATCTCTACCAACAGTGCGGATATCGCAAACTGGGATCAGGAAAGCGGAAGCACACTCCACTTCTTCTACAGACAGAACTTTACTGACTGGGGGGCTACAACTGCCGATGTTCACAAGTTCGCTGTTCAGTATCGCTATAAAGGCGATAACGGCGCTACCAACCGTTTCTACGAGGTGAAGGATATTTCTAACTGCACCATCGTAATGGACAAGAATGGCGTCACTATTGATGGCACACTCGTGTTCGAGGCTTCTCTTATGCCGCAGCTCTACAAGGAGGGTGCTAACCAACTCTACTTCGGCTCTTTGCGCGGCGAGCATCCGTACGCTACATACAAGTCTGTAGAGCTCGTAACAGAGGGCGGTACAACACCTGATGAGACCGCTACATACGAGTTTACAAACAATGTAGAGACTGTTTACTGGAAAGAAATTGCTGAGGGCGATTACCTCGATTTCCACCAGTATGTTAAGGATGCAAAGCTTCAGCTCGTTAAGGAACTTGACGGCACATACACAGCTACTCTCAAGGATGTAGTAGTAGGCGAAGACCGTGTATCTCTTGGCAATATTGTTATTGCAGGTCTTAAGGCAACAGAGAATGCGGGCACACTTCAGATTGATGTTCCTGAAAGCACCGTTACAATCAGTGCTCCAGGCTCACCATACGATGGCAAGTCTATGATTATTAAGGGTGGTATGATTGACGCAACACCTGCTGCTGATGCAGACAGCAAGGGTTCCGCATCTGTTAAGCTCACTATCCTTGTCGGCAACGGCGACATGATCAGCTACGAGTTCAGTGATGATGTTTACGTTCCGAACATTTACAACTTCACAAGCAACGCTTATGTAAAGGCTGGTGATGAGGTTACTAACTTCGAGAACGCTCAGGCAGTGCTCACAGAGTACATGGAAGGCGTTTATATGGTTAAGTTCAAGAAACTCACTTTAGGCACTAAGACCGAAGACTTCACAATCGAAAACCTCAAGCTAAAGGCTGTAGCTGATGAGGAAGGAAAGATTGTATTCGAAACACCTGATACATACGGCTTCTGGAACGACGCTGACGAGACAGAACTCAACTTCACCGACTTCTCTGCTTCTGTAAAGGTAGGCGAGAACGGCTTTGAGGGCTTCGTTTGCAAGTTCACAACAGAGAACGGTCAGTTCGTTTACGGCGAGAAGGCAGAGACACCAGAGCCTCCGTCAGTAGTTGAGACTAAGATCTTCAGCGACAAGCTCAACTACACATTCAGGGGTACTATCGGCACAAACGATCCTCAGAAGCTCACAATCGAGTCGCTCGGCAACGACCGCTACAACGTTATCCTCGCTAACCTCAATTCTGTAAACGTTCTCTCTGTGAACGTAGGTACTATCAGCTTCAAGAATGTCGCAGGTAAGACAGAGAACGGCATCACAACTATCGAGGTTGCGAATCCAGAGGTTACATTCACAGATACTGATCAGGAATTGGTTGACTCTAAAAAGGGCAACCTCAAGGTCATGTTCAATAACGACAAGGCTTATCTGAACGCTTCTGGTGCTGTTAAGATCGTTTCGTTCGGCATGTCTTTCGATTACACTCTCGTTTACGGCACTGAGTTCTCAACAGAGGAGCCGAAGGACGACTACGCTATCAACTTCGACAAGGATGCAAACAGCACACATAGTAGCCGTGCCCTCAACAGCTTCTCTCTCCAGCAGACAGGCAAGGACAAGCAGACAAAGAGCGTTAAGACTTCAAAGGCTGCTTACGAGGATCATACAGCAGACGAACCATTCACAGTTGAGGCTGGCAGCGAACTGACAGCTTCGTTCGATTACACAGGCGAATGGATGCATAGCTTCGTTTACATCGACTTCGACAACGACGGCGACTTCTCTTATAAGGAGGGACAGTGGGATCAGACTGGCACTGATTTGGTAGCATTCAGCTTCTACTCTCTCGACTCTAACCCAAAGAACGATGCATCTGGTTACAACTCAGTAGGTGATGAACTTACAGGAGATGCTCGCAATACTTATGCTGCACCTTCGTTCAAGGCTCCTGCTAAGGCTGGCGAATATCGTATCCGCTTCAAGATCGACTGGAACTGCATCCTCCCTGGTGGTTCAAGCACTATCCTCGAAAACGGTGGTGGCGTTTGGGATGCAACTCTTAAGGTTGTAGAGCCGGTTGTTGACGGCATCAGCACAATCAACGCTGAGGCTGCTAACGGCGTACAGTTCTTCACGGTTGACGGCGTTAAGCTGAACAAGCTCCAGAAGGGTCTGAACATCGTTCGCACCGCTGACGGCAAGGTTAAGAAGGTACTCGTTAAGTAATCTTTCAGTGCACCCACTGAAAACACTCATAAGAGGGCATGGCATTCCGCCATGCCCTCTTTTCGTTGCTCCCCTCCCACAGACACATCGTAGGAGGGTATGGCATCCTGCCATACCCACGCCACCCTCTTAGGGGGTGCAGCTGTCCCAGCTGCACCAACCAAGCAAACGCTGCACCAACATTACAATCCTCCCACGGAATTCACGGAATTCACAGAATCTTCTGGCGGAGAAGAGCCTCCCACGGATTTCGCAGATGCTCACAGATTTTTCTTCTCTGCCAATAACTTCTTCGTTCTTCGTTCTGTGTGAAGATAGTTTAGTGGCAGCGTGGGTATGGCAGGGATGCCATACCCTCCTATGGTTAGCATTGTTTTGCGATGAAGTGGAATTCATGTCGTGCCAATACTCAATTTTCTTCTTCGTTACTAACAGCGTATGATGTGAGTGAATAGGCTATGGTGACTCCCGAGAACTGGATAGAATGGGTTGTGTATGGTGCTACAAAGCTATAAATAAAATCGAGTAGATGAAAATATCTACCATATCTTCCAGCCAGCGCATAACCTCCTGCGTATCAGTGAAGTAATGGCTGGAAGATACCTGACCAATAGGGGTTATCTTCCAGCCTATCTCCCAGCGCATCTTCCAGCTCATTTTCCATCCGTCTCTCTGCTAATATGTAGGGTAGGGGTTCGTTCGTTTCTTGATTGTTTGTTCGTTTCTTGATTGCTTGTTCGTTTATGGTGTTTTATCGTAGCGTGGCAATCTTGTTGTTGTAGCGTGGCAATCTTGTT
>UMFG01012037.1_pt1 | contig 10158 bp, 12 predicted proteins | sample 1964961 | NCBI WGS metagenome assembly UMFG01 (sample SAMEA4836041, study PRJEB28245) | human gut metagenome | biome: gut microbiome; material: fecal sample | place: Denmark | collected 2008
TGAGCCAGATATAAAAATTACACTTTACCAAGGTTTGCCAAAAGCTGATAAAATGGAGCTTGTTATACAAAAGTGCATTGAAATTGGTGTTGATAGAATTGTGCCTGTTAAGACAGAACACGCAGTTGTTAAGCTAGAGGGCAAAGAGGAAAAGAAGCTACAGCGTTGGAATAAAATTGCTGAATCTGCTGCAAAACAGTGTGGCAGAGGCAAGATACCTGTTGTTGATAGCTTAATGACATTTAAAGATGCCATTAAGGAGGCTGTTGGTCTTGACGGAGTTGTTATTCCTTATGAAAAAGAAAAGGAAAATTCACTTAAGACTTTTGCTAAAGCCTTTAAGGGCAAAAGTATTGGTATTTTTATAGGTCCAGAAGGTGGATTTTCAGAGGAAGAAATTAATTATGCAATTAAAAATGGCATTAAATCAGTAACTCTTGGCAAAAGAATACTTAGAACAGAAACAGCAGGTCTTGTTGCGTCTGTTATTTTGCTTTACGAATTGGAGGATTAATTGTGATTTATTTTGATAATGCCTCTACAACCAAAATTAGTGATGTTGTACTTGGAAAAATGTATGAATTTATGAAAACTGGATTTGCCAATCCATCTTCACTTCATAAATTGGGCTTTGATGTTGAAAAGGAAGTAACTAAAGCTAGAAAAATAATTGCTGACAGCATTAAGGCATCACCTGATGAAATATATTTTACAAGTGGTGGTACAGAGGCTAACAATACAGCTATTTTAGGTGTAGCTGAGGCTTATAAAAAAAGAGGTAACAGAGTTGTTACAATGAAAATAGAGCATCCATCTGTTACAGACAGCTACAAGGAGCTTGAAAAAAGAGGATTTGAAGTAGTTACTCTTGATGTTGATGCAAAAGGCTATGTTAGTATTAGTGATATTGAAAATGCTGTTAATGATGATACTATACTAGTAAGTATTATGTATGTTAACAATGAAGTTGGTACTGTTCAAAATATAGAAAAAATATATTCAACGATTAAAACTAAAAATAAGAATTGTATTTTACATACTGACTGTGTGCAGGCTTTTTGTAAACATAGTATAAATAGTAAAAATGCTGATATTATAACTATGAGTGGTCACAAAATACAGTCAGCTAAAGGCATAGGTGCTATGTATATTAAAAAAGGTGTAAGAGTCAATAATCTTCACTTTGGTGGCAGCCAAGAAAAGGGATTTAGACCTGGTACTGAAAACACTTATGGAATAGTTGCTATGGGTGAGGCTTGCTCTATTGCTGCCAAAAATATGGAAGCAAATTATAAAAAAGTTAGCCAAATTAAAAACACACTTCTTAAAATAACTAATGAACTTGATGGTGTTTATGTAAATGGTGATGTTGAAAACGGTTCGCCATATATACTTAATTTAAGTTTTGAAAATGTTAAGGGTGAGGTTCTTTTACACGCCCTTGAAAGTGATGATATATTTGTAGCTACTGGTTCTGCCTGCTCATCAAGAGCTAAGGAAAAGAAAAAAATAGTTGATTATATTATAGATGGCAGAGGCGGAAATGCTGTAAGATTTAGTTTTTCAAGTGAAAATACTGTTGAAGAAGCTGAAAAGGTTGTTGAAAGCCTTAAAAAGCAAGTACCGATATTAAGGAAATTTGTGCCTAGATAAAAAGGATAATAATAGATTATTTTATACACTACATATAGTAGTATATATTAATTGTTTGATTTTGCTAACTATATATAACCCAAATGGAGAAATAAAATGAAAAATGTACTTTTAGTAAAATATGGCGAAATAGCTATGAGAGGAAAAAACAGATATTTAATTGAAAATCAATTAATATGGTCAATTATTAAGCGACTTGAACCTTATAATGGTTATAGGGTATATAAGGAACAGGGCAGACTTCTTGTTGTAAATGAAGTAGGGGAGTTTGACTATGACACAGTTATACCTATTGTAACTAAAATATTAGGTGTTACTGCTGTATGCCCAGGTATAGAATTTGAAGACCAGAGTATTGAAAGTCTTAGAAAACACGCTCTTGCTCATTTTAAGGAGCATTATCCTAATGGTGGTGTATCATTTAAGGTTGTTACAAGAAGGTCAGATAAAAGATACCCAATGACAGGTAACGAAATTAGTGCAGATGTTGGTGGCTATATTCTTCACAATATTGATAATTTAACAGTTGATGTACACAATCCAGAAGTTAAACTTATGGTGGAGCTTAGAAATAATGCTTATGTTTATAGCAAACTTATAAAGGCTTATGGAGGTTTGCCTTATGGTTCAAGTGGTAGAGCAACTGTACTTATGTCTGGTGGTATTGATAGTCCGGTAGCTGCCTTTTTAACAGCTAAAAGAGGTGTTGAAATTGAGGCAGTTTATTTTGATTCGCCACCTTACACATCAGAAAGGGCAAAGCAAAAGGTTTTTGACCTTGCAGAACAGCTTGCTAAGTATACAGGCAGTTTAAAACTTTATGTTGTGCCTTTTACGGAAACACAGCTTAAAATATATGAGAATACTCCACCAGAAAAAATGACAATACTTTTAAAGAGAGCAATGCTTAAGGCTGCTCAAAAGGTTGCAGAAAATAGCAAATCAATGGCTCTTGTTACTGGTGATAGTATAGGTCAGGTAGCAAGTCAGACTATGGAGGCTATTATGGCTATTGACCCAGCAGCAACAATACCAGTACTTAGACCTCTTTGTGCTATGGATAAACAGGAAATAGTTAATGTTGCAGTTGATATTGGTACTTATGATATTTCCATTAGACCTTATGAAGATTGCTGTACAGTATTTGTGGCAAAGCACCCAGAAACAAAGCCTAAAAAATCTATTATTGAGGCTATTGAAAGAAAAATAGAAGGACTTGATGAACTTATAGCAAAGGCTGTTGAGGATGCTAAAATTGTAGAATTTTAGTTAATTTTGGTAAAAAATATTTGACAACTTTAAAATGGTGTGTTAAACTATCTAAGTTGATTAGTTATGGGACAACTGCTGTTGTCCCTATTTTTTGTGAGGAGGAAACAAAATGAAGAATGTCTGGATAGTAGGCTCAAGTGGTCATGTTGGTACTGCTCTTACAGAACTTCTTGATTGTATGAAATACAAAATGTTTTTTACAGACAGTACAGAAGTAGATGTAACAAACAGACAGCTTGTTCACTTGTATATTACTAGAATAAGACCTGATGTAATTATTAATTGTGCAGCTATAACTAATAATGAGGAGTGCGAAAAAAATCCAGAGTTAGCTTATGCTGTTAATGCCATTGGAGCAAGAAATCTTGCTGTAGAGGCTCAAGCTATTGAGGCAAAACTTATACAGCTTTCAACAGATGATGTGTTTGATGGCAAACTTGACAGAGCTTATAATGAGTTTGATACACCTAATCCACAAACTGTTTATGGCAAGTCAAAATATGCTGGTGAAAAGTTTATTGAGGCTTTTTCTAATAAATATGTTATTATTAGAAGTTCTTGGGTTTATGGTACTGGTAGAGATTTTGTAAGCTATGCTTTAAACCAGGTAAAAAATAATGGGGAAATAGAGGCTTATACTAATGAATATGCTTGCCCTACAAGTGCAGAAGAACTAGCTAAAATTGTGGCTCAGTTTATAGATAATGACTGCTTTGGTATTTATCACGCAGTATGTAAGGGTGCTTGTAGTAGATATGAATTTGCAACTGAAATTGTTAAAAATTTAGGTAAAGAAAATTCTATTAATGTTAAGGCTAGGGAATATGTTAATCCGGTTAATTCTGTCCTTGATAATATGATGCTTAGAATTGATGGTATTGAAGAACCTTGTGAATGGAAAAAAGCATTAAAATCTCATATATCAAAGATAGGAGGAATAAGATAGTATGGAAAATAAAAAGAAAATGGGCTTATCTACTCAAATTTTTATAGCACTTTTAACTGGTGCATTATTAGGTGTAGTAGTTCACTATTTTATACCTAATGGTTTTATAAAGGATACTGTTCTTATTAATGGTATTTTTTATGTAGTAGGTCAGGGTTTTATTAGACTTATGCAGATGCTTGTTGTACCTTTGGTATTTTGCTCTCTTGTGTGTGGTAGTATGGCTATTGGTGATACTAAGACATTGGGTAAGGTTGGTATAAAGACAGTTATATTTTATGTATTTACAACAGCCTTAGCTGTAACTGTAGCTTTATGTATAGCAATGCTTATTAATCCGGGCAGAGGTATACAGCTTGAAAATATTGAAGCTGGTAATGTTGCGACAACAGAGGCAACAAGTATGGTTGAAACAATACTAAATATTATACCTAAAAATCCAATTGAGTCAATGGCAACTGGGGATATGTTACCAATTATTGTTTTTGCACTTTTTGTTGGTATTATGCTTGCTAAACTTGGTTCAAGTGCATCAACAGTATCTAATTTCTTTAGTCAGTTTAATGATATTATGATGGAAATGACAATGGCAGTTATGAAGTTTGCCCCAATTGGTGTATTTTGCCTTATTGCTAAAACTTTTGCAGGTATTGGCTTTGATGCTTTTTTACCTATGCTGAAATATATGGGTTCTGTAACTTTAGCTCTTGCTATTCAGTGTTTTGTAGTATATCAATTATTGCTTTTGGTATTTACAAGATTAAATCCATTGAAGTTTATAAGAAAATTTTTCCCTGTTATGACTTTTGCTTTTACAACAGCAACATCAAATGCTACTATTCCATTATCTATTGATACATTGGAAAAGAAAATTGGCGTTTCTAAAAGAATTTCATCATTTACAATTCCTCTTGGTGCAACTGTAAATATGGACGGTACTTCTATTATGCAGGGTGTAGCTGTTATATTTATTGCTCAGGTTTATGGTATTAATTTAAGTGCTGGTGACTTGGTAACAGTTGTAATTACTGCAACATTAGCCTCAATAGGTACAGCTGGTGTACCATCAGTTGGTCTTGTTACTCTTTCAATGGTTCTTTCTTCAGTAGGTCTTCCTACAGAAGGTATTGCCCTGATTATGGGTATTGACAGAATACTTGATATGTTAAGGACTGCAGTTAATATTACAGGAGATGCTGTTTGTACAACAGTAGTATCTTATCAGGAAAAAGCTTTTGATAAAGAAGTATTTAATAATAGTGTAAAGGAGTAAGCTATGGAATTATCAATATGGACTTTTATTATTGTTTGTCCTATGGTATTTTTAGCTAGCTTTGTAGATGCTGTAGCAGGCGGTGGAGGCTTGATTTCACTGCCTGCTTATTTATTGGCAGGAGTTCAGCCAAAGTTTGCTATAGGTACAAATAAATTGTCGTCAGCTATAGGGACTGTTTTTTCAACTGCTCGATATTGCAAAAATGGTTTCTTTGATTTAAAATTGGCTATCCCATCAGTAATTGTTGCTCTTGCAGGTTCTTATATTGGAGCAAAAACTGTATTGGTAACAAATGATGAAGTTTTAAAGTATATTTTAATAGTTGTGTTGCCTGTAGTTGCTTTTTTTGTACTAAAGAAAAAGAATTTTAATGAAGTTAAAAATAAGCCTAAAAGAATAACACAATTTATTATTGCTGTTTTAGCATCATTTGTTGTAGGTATGTATGATGGATTTTATGGACCGGGAACAGGAACTTTTTTAATATTAATATATACTGGACTTGTAAAACTTGATTTACTTACAGCATCTGGCAATACTAAACTTGTAAATTTAACATCTAATATTACAGCTTTAGTAACATTTATGTGTAGTGGTAATATAGTGTATGCTTTGGGAATTACAGCATCTGTATTTAGCATAGTTGGTCATTATTTAGGCTCAGGTATGGTTATGAAAAATGGAAGTAAGATTGTAAAACCAATTATTGTTGTAGTTATAGTATTGCTTTTGATTAAAATTTGTGTTGGTTTATAAAAAAATATACATACTTGCATATTTGTGATATAATTATATATAGAAATAATATAATGGAGGTAAGTTTTATGAAAGTTTTATTATTTAATGGTAGTCCAAAAGCTAAAGGCTGTACATTTACAGCTCTCAATGAAGTAGCTAAAACTTTAGAGGAAAATGGTGTTGAGGCTGAAATTATTCATATTGGTGGCAAAGTATTAGGTGGTTGTAAGGGATGTGGCTTTTGTGGCAAAACTGGCAAATGTGTTACAGAAGATGTTTTAAATGAAGTTATGGATAAGGTAAAGAGTGCAGATGGTTATGTATTTGGTTCACCTGTTCATTATGCTTCTGCCAGTGGTGATATTACAGCATTTCTTGACAGACTTTTTATTTCTTGTGGTTCAGCTATGGCTTATAAGCCTGGTTGTGTTGTCTGTTCTTGTCGTAGAGGAGGTTCATCAGCTACTTTTGACCAGCTTAATAAGTATTTTACAATTAACAATATGCCAATAGTATCAGCCAACTATTGGAATCAAGTTCACGGTAACACTCCAGAGGAGGTTGTTAAGGACGAAGAAGGTATGCAGACTATGAGGTATTTAGGCAGAAATATGGCTTGGCTTTTAAAGTGTATTGATACTGGTATCAATAATGGTGTTGCTTATCCTGATAAGGAAGCTAAAATTAAAACAAATTACATAAGATAATTAGTAACAAATACTGTTGCAACTTTATATTATAAAGTATAAGGTTGTGAGGGTGATATTGATGGTTAAAACAAGAGTTCTGTCTGATTTGACTATTGGTCAATCAGGCAGAATTTTTAAAATTAAGCCTTGTTCATTAAAAAACAGGCTTATTGAATTGGGGTTTACAGAGGGTACAAAGGTTTCCGTACTTCATTCTAACATAGGCGAAAGCTCCCTTGCTTATTATGTTAAAGGTGCAGTTATAGCTTTGCGTAGAGAAGAAAGTGCCAACATAATTGTTGAGGAGGAATACTATGAATAATAAAACTGTTGTACTTGTAGGTAATCCTAATACTGGAAAAAGCACTATATTTAATGCTTTAACAGGTAGTCATCAGCATACCGGCAACTGGTCAGGAAAAACTGTTGGCAATGCCACTGGAACTATGGATTATAAAGGTGTAAGGTATGAAATAATTGATTTGCCTGGCATTTATTCAACTAATCCAATTTCTGAAGATGAAAAATGTGCTATGGATTGTATAAAGTCAGGTATAGCTGATATTGTTATTATTGTATTAGATTCAACTTGTCTTGAGAGAAATTTAATACTTGCATTGGAGTTATCTAAAATTTGTTGCAATGTTATTGTTTGTGTCAATTTAATTGATGAGGCACATAAAAAGGGAATAATAGTAGATATTAAAAAGCTTGAAGAAATTTTGAACATACCCGTTGTGGCAACAGTTGCCAGAAATGGTATAGGAATGGATAAGTTAAAAGAGGAAATTCATTCTCATAATACTTCCTGCCAAAGTTGTGAATGTAGTGTAGAGTATGTTTATACCAATTGTGTAGAGAACAGTTGTAATATATTTAATAACATTGATAGAAAAATCGACAGAATAGTCACAGGTAAAATTTGGGCATTGCCTATTATGGCTATTCTTTTTTGTTTTATACTTTGGCTTACTATATTAGGAACAAACTATCCATCGGCCTTTTTAAGCTCATTTTTTAAGACAGTTGAAAACTATCTTCTTTATATATTTGATGATAGTAATTGGCTTATAAAAGGTGTTTTTGTTGAAGGTATATTTAGAACTTTAAGTTGGGTAGTAGCAGTTATGTTGCCACCAATGACAATATTTTTCCCTCTTTTTGCAATATTAGAGGATTCTGGATATTTGCCAAGAATAGCCTTTAATTCAGACAAAGTTTTTAAAAAGGCAAATGCACACAGCAAAATGGTAATGTCAATATGTATGGGTTTAGGCTGTAACGCAGTAGGAGTTGTAGCTGCTAGGATTATTGAATCTAAAAAGGAAAGACTTATAGCAATACTTACAAACTGTTTTATGCCTTGTAATGGTAGATTTGCTGGTCTAATTATGCTTGCATCAGTGTTTATAGCAAGTGGAGCCTTTGGTAGTATAAAAGTTGCAATTACTGTTTTATTGTGTATATTAAGTGGTGTTATAATCACACTTATCATATCTTATATATTAAGCAAAACTATTTTAAGAGGTCAGCAATCTTCTTTTATATTAGAGTTGCCGCCATATAGACGACCTGATATAAAAAACATTCTTAAAAGGTCTGTTAGAGAAAAGATACTCTATGTTTTAGGTAGAGCAATAGTTGTAGCTGCACCAGCTGGTGCAATAATATGGATTATGCAAAATGTAACATTTGGTGATATTAGTTTAATGACTTATATAGCCAATTTCTTAAATCCTTTTGCTGAACTTATGGGACTTGATGGATATATATTGGCAGCTTTTATATTGGGTATGCCAGCTAACGAAATTGTAATTCCTATTATAATTATGTGTTATAGTGGAAGTAGTGGTATTATTGAATTTGAAAATCTATCTGAACTTGGAGCATTGTTAAGAGCAAATGGTTGGAATTATGTGACAGCTATATGTACTATGATTTTTTCACTTAATCACTTCCCTTGTGGTACTACTTTGCTAACTATTAAAAAAGAAACTAAAAGTGTTAAATGGACTGTTTTAGCTTTTATTCTGCCTACTGTGACAGGTATTGTGTTATGTATGCTTATAAATTTATTTATGGGTGCCGCATAGTTTGACTATGTGGCACTAATTGATTGATTTTTTTATTGGATTCGTATGGTATGTATTTATTGCTCCGATTGATAACGGTATTGTTTAAAATAACCTGCATATATGCTGATACTCTATAGTCATATACGAATACACCAGGGCAATCATTATAAAAATATCTTTCATCACTTGGACCACAATCAAGGACATTCCTTATATTGTCGCAATAATAAATAGTATTGTTTTTGCAGGTGTAAACAACATAATCATCAAATCTGTTGTCATTACTTATATATCTGATTATAAGTTTAGGAATATTATCATTATCCAAATCCTCAATATAACATTGCTCCTTGAAACAATCTATATTATAAATGGTTGAGCTTTGAGGAAAAGGATTTGACGGATATTCAATAATCATTCCAGTTACATTACGAAATATAATTTTGTCAGCTGCTTTTTGAAATATTTTTTCATATTCATCATTGACATTGTCAATACCTTTTATGACTTTGGGAAAATTATCGGATGGCATAATAGTACATATATAAGTATAATTTTCAGGATACAGAAACATAATGTTGTTTTTTTTCATCATAAGCAACTTTGTAGCCAAAAGGTTCGCCTATATTATTTGCAGGCAGCATTAAGGAATTATCAAATAAAACAGGTGTATGTTCCATAGACTTTTCAAGTCCGTTTACTGTCATTTTGCTGCTGCCTAATTTTACGGTAACATAAATATTGTCTTTGTTTACAATAAGGAATCTGTCTTTGGCATTCCATTTAATTTCTGCACCAATAGCTTCAAATACACATCGTGCAGGACCAAAAATTTATTATTAAATGCCTTTCCTGTTTCATTTATAGATGTGTTGTTTACAACAATCATAGTTGATTCATCAGCAGCACATACATTTGTTACAAAAAGTGTTGTCAATATGAATCCTAAAAAAATAACATACAATTTTTTCATATATTAATACACACTCCTTTTATTTATTTTTTGATATTTCCCCTAACATCTCCTCGTCAAAGTCAAACAGAATATCATTGGTTTCCATAACCGTAAGATTTTTGGAAATAGCATAAAGAAAAATAGAATCCCGTCTGTCTCTTGGATCAAGCATAAGATATTTTGCGAGCCTTAACAAAAGCTGCATTTCATTGTAGTTAAGTTTCATAGCTATACCTATTGCTATATATACATCTCTGTTAGGCTTTCTGTTTCCGTTAAATACCTTGTACACATAATCCCCAAGGCAAGAGCTTATTGAAATAAAACTTATTTTCAGCCCCTTTTCTCTAAGCAGTTTCATTAAATATTCATCTGCACTTATGTTTAAATATTCTGATTTATTTTTATATAGTCCTGAATAGATAATGTGTTTTTAATATTATTTAGTAGCTCATCCGTCAATGTCATTAAGTTAAGCAAACAAAGACAAAATCTCTATACTGAATAGTATAGGGGTCTTTTTAAAATTACAAAAAAGTCTTGACAAATAAGGG
>UMFG01034125.1_pt1 | contig 10154 bp, 9 predicted proteins | sample 1964961 | NCBI WGS metagenome assembly UMFG01 (sample SAMEA4836041, study PRJEB28245) | human gut metagenome | biome: gut microbiome; material: fecal sample | place: Denmark | collected 2008
TTTTCGTCGTGCGGCCTTCCGATCAGCCTTCCGGCCTGCGCGCGCCGCCCGCGCAGGCTTCTTGCGCCGAGGCGCTTCTGAGCATCGCGATGAGCCACATCAGGGCCGGATCGCCCGAGGCGTTCTCGTGCCAGATCACGCGCCGCTCGTAGCGGCCCGCCAGCCCGGGCGGCAGCGGCAGGATCTCGATCGGCAGGTACCGGGCGAGCATGCGGGCGTTCTTCTCGAGGATCTTCGCCGTGGCGTCCGTCTCGAGCACGATCCAGGGCGCGGCGAGAAAGTAGGGCATCGTGATGCGGGCGCCCTCGCGCTCGTGCGCCATGCAACATCACCGCGCTCCCGCAGCCCAAGGTCACGAAGCTCGATACCGCCTTCCGCGACCGTCTCTATCTCGTCAACTCCGGCACCCGTCCGCCCAAGGGCTCCGAAGTGAACTGGATCATGCCCAAGACGCCGCAGATGAGCAAGAGCGCCGCCAATCCCTCGGGCGGCTCGCTCGCCTTCGAGACGATCCCGCTCAACTACGTCGTCGACACGCAGGGCGAGTTCCGCTGGTGGCTCGAACCGCAGGCCATCTACGACGGCATCAACTACGACATCGCCGACCGCGGCTACGCCATGGGCTTCTTCCCGACGAAGTCGGGCACCTACACCTTCGTGCAGGGCCAGCGCTGGATCGAGATGAATCTCGCGGGCCGCATCGTCGCCAAGCATCCGCTGCCGCCGGGATACATCGACCTGAGCCACGCCTCATGGGAAATGCCCAACGGTAACATCCTCCTTCGCGCCGCCAAGTACCGCTACCATCGTCCCGACGGCCAGATCGTGCAAAGCGTGCGCGACTTCATCATCGAGGTCGACCGCTCGGGCAACGTGATCGACGAATGGGACCTCAACACCATCCTCGACCCGACGCGCTCATCAAGAACCTCGACCTCGGCGCCGTCTGCATGAACGTCGACCTTGACGCCCAAGGCAAGGCTGTGGGCGCCGAACCGCTCGCGCCCTTCGGCGACGCCGCCGGCGTCGGCACGGGCCGCAACTGGGCCCACGTCAACTCCGTCGCCTACGACGAGTCCGACGACTCGATCATCATCTCCGCCCGCCATCAGGGCGTCATGAAGATCGGCCGCGACAAGGAGGTGAAGTGGATCCTCGCGCCGTCCGAAGGCTGGAAGAACGGTCTTGAAAAGAAGCTCCTCAAGCCGGTCGACAAGGACGGCAGGCCCCTCAAGTGCTCGTCGACGGGCGACTGCGAGGGCGGCTTCGACTTCACTTACACGCAGCACGCCGCATGGCCTCGCGCCTCGAAGAACGGCACCATCGTCGTCTTCGACAACGGCCAGGTCCGTCACTACGAACAGCCCGCGCTGCCCGAGATGAACTACTCGCGCGTCGTCGAATACAAGATCGACCCCAAGACCATGACCGTGAAGCAGACCTGGGCCTACGGCAAGGACCGCGGCTACGAAAGCTTCGCGCCCATCACGTCCAACGCCGCCTATCAGGCCGACAAGGACACGATGTTCGGCTTCTACGGCTCCGTGGGCCTCTTCGACCAGACGAAGGGCACCATCGGCCGCCTGCAGGAAGTGGACTACAAGACGGGCGACGTCAAGGTTGAAATCGACGTCTACAACAAGGCGTCAGCCCCGCACTATCAGGGCCACATCATCGACCTGAAGCAGGCCTTCGCCAAGTAACGCGAATCCGCGTCACGTGAAGGAGGGGAGACGCCGTCGGCGGTGTCTCCCCTTTCCTTCCTTCGCGGTCCGCACCGCACGAAGTCCCGCCGACTTTGTACAATACCCGTCGCACGCCGGACGCTTCCGGCACCCTTCATCGCACAATCTCCTAGCGGAGTCCTCAGATGCATTATCCGATCGAAGTCGCCGGCCTCAAGCGCGACCTGCCTCTCTTTCCCATTTCCGACGAGCTGCAGATCGCAGCCTTCATCATGCTCGGCGATCAGGAGCTCACCGTTGCCTGCGCCTCGGCCCTCCTTGAAAAGGCCCTCGAGTACGACTACATGCTGACGGCCGAAGCCAAGGGCATCCCGCTCATTCACGAAATGGCCCGCCAGGCCGGCGCCGCGCGCTACTTCGTCGCCCGCAAGAAAATGAAGCTCTACATGGGCGAGGCCCTTGAGGTCGACGTCCAGTCGATCACGACCGCCGGCATGCAGAAGCTCTTCCTCACGGAAGAGGACGCCGCCCTCATGAAGGGCAGGCGCATTCTCATCGTTGACGACGTCATCTCCACGGGCAAGTCCCTTGAAGCCCTCGAGAAGCTCGTTGAAAAGGCGGGCGGCATCGTCGTCGGCCGCGCCGCGGTCCTCGCCGAGGGCGAAGCCGCCGAGCGCACCGACATCACCTTCCTTGAACCCCTCCCGCTCTTCAACAAGGCGGGCGAAGCCATCTGAGGAGGCAGACACATGCAGATCACCGGCATCATCGGCGCGATGGACGTCGAAGTCGCGATTCTTCGCAGCATGATGAAGAACGCCCGCACCGAAACCGTCTCGGGCATCGACTTCATCATCGGCAGCCTCGAGGGCAGGCGCGTCGTCCTCGCCCGCAGCGGCGTGGGCAAGGTCTTCGCGGCCCTCTGCGCCCAGACCATGATCCTCAAGTTCGGCGTCACCGAGATCGTCAACTCGGGCGTTGCGGGCACGCTCACGCCCGAGCTCCACATCGGCGACGTGGCCATCTCCACGGCCTGCGTCCAGCACGACATGGACACCTCCGCCGTCGGCGACCCCGTGGGCCTCATCTCCGGCATCAACATGATCGAGCTCCCCGCCGACACGAAGATCGCCGACGAGCTCGACCGCGTCTGCGCCGCCGCCAACGTCAACCACCGCCTCGGCGTCATCGCCTCGGGCGACCAGTTCGTCCACACGACCGAGCGCCGCGTATGGATCGTCTCCACCTTCAACGCTTCCGCCGTCGAAATGGAGGCCGCCGCCATCGCTCAGGTCTGCTTCGTCAACAAAATCCCGTTTGCCGCCATCCGCGTCATCTCCGACGAGGCTAGCGGCGACGTCAAGATCGACTACATGACCTTCGTGAAGGCCGCTGCCGCAACGTCCTCCGACATCGCGCTCAGGTGGCTGCGCGCCCGCGCCTGAGGCATTACGTTCTCGTTCGGGTACTAATTGGGAAAGGCTCCGGATCCGTGAGGATGCGGAGCCTTTCCTTCGTCCGTCGAAAATCGCCGCCTGAAGGGCCTTGGGATCGGTGCCGTGGAGCTTCGCGAGCGCCTCGACGATTTCGGAACGCCTGACGGTGCCCTCGCGGTAGGCGGCCTTGAAACTTTCGGCATGAGCGGTCGTCTCTTCGGAGCAGAAGGTGAACGGATAGTTCGGATGCTCGCGGGTGCCCTTGGCCAGAACGGCGAGCTGTGCGGCGGTCGGCGAGTTCGTTCAGGAAGCTGCTGCCGGTCTTCGGGGCGACCGCAATGCCTTCGGAGAAGGCGTAGTCCGCAAAGAAGCTCGCGGGACCCTCGCCCTTTGGCCCGCAGGACGGACGGGAAGGGCGCCAGTTAACCGCACCCGTCACGTTCGACGCCAGAACTGTGTAAAAAAGGGAGGCTCCAGTCGGAGCCTCCCTTTCCTTCCTGCGGACGCGTGCTCAGGCGAGGATCCCGAGCCGACGGTGCTCTTGCAGTTTGAAGAAAAGGCCGCCCGAATCCCTGCGCTCGTGTGCGGCGCGGAGCGGTCGACGAAAAAAGGAGCGGCCGTGAAGCCGCCCCTTCGGGCCGTCCCCTTCAGCCGTCGGTGGACGGGAAGGGGACTCGTCAGGCAGTCGGGCGGATTATTTGCCGGGCTTGATTTCCTGGCTGAAGGCCTTTTCAACCGAGAACGGCCAGGCCTGGTAGCCCGTGCAGTCCTTGAGCTGAATTTCGACGGCAGGCGTCGTTTCGCCCCAACGGAATTCCATGATGGTCGGGTTGGGAGCGGAGGCGAACGCACCGGTCTTCAGGTCGTAGAGCGCGCCGGCGGTGGCCGAGTACATGACGATGGAGTCATGGTCGGGCTGGTACTCGACGAGCGAGGTCACGGCGGAGAAGAGTTCGTGGCCGCGTTCCTTGCCGAATTCCCAGACCTGTTCGACGGTCTTCTTCTTTTGGTCGATCTTGTAGACGACGGCGCGGGAGTACTTCATGTCGGGCAGAGCCGGCTGTTCCATGCCGCGGGCGTCGCCGTTGTCGAAGGCGGAGACGTAGATGATGTCGCCCTTGGACTTTTCATCGATCTTGAAGGCCGTGTGCTGCGTCCACGTCCAGTCGAAGTCGCCCTCGCAGGTCGAGCCTTCACAGGTGATCGGCTTGCCGTTCTTGTCGACGGGCTTGAGGACCTTCTTGGCGAAGTCGCCCTTCCAGCCTTCGGGCGAGCCGAGGATCCACTTGACCTTCTTGTCGCGGCCGATCTTGATGATGGCCGACTGATGGCGGGAGGAAATGATGATGGAGTCGTCTTCCGGGTCATAGTCGACGGAGTTGACGTGCAGCCAGTTGCGGCCCGCGCCCGTACCGACGATGTCGCCGAAGTCGTTCGACTCTTCAGCGGCGGAGAGTTCCTCGGCGGTGAGCGTCTTGCCGGCCTGAGCGGCGTCGATGTTAAGGCAGACGGCGCCCTGGTCGAGGACCTTGAGCACGTTGGAGCGGTAGACGTCGAGGATGTCCGGCAGGCGCCATTCGTCGATCACGTGGCCCTGTTCGTCCACTTCGGCAATCACGTCGCGGACGGTGCGCACGTGCTTGCCATCGGGACGGATGTAGTTGGAGCTCGCCACGCGCAGGAAGTAGTGGCCGTTCTGGGCGTCGTCCATCGAGTGCGAGTAGTCGTTGTAGCGCATCGGGAGGAGGCGGTTGAAGACTTCGCGGCCCATGATGTCGTACTTGACGTAGCGCTGGCCGTAGCCCCAGGTGAGAAGACCGTCGTCATTCTGCTTGAAGCCCATCATGACGCCCGCCTTGTACATATCGCGAAGATCGTAGATCGGGTTGGCGAACATGTACCAACGGATGTCGCCGGCCGTGTCGATGATGGCGTTCTGCGGGAAGAAGTTCCACTGAAGGGCGCCGCCCACCGGGTTGTTCCAGACGGCGCGCGTGCCGATGCCGGACTTCTCGGCGATGTTGTTGATGAAGTAGAGGCGGTCCTTGAATTCCGGATCAACCTTCTTCACTTCGGTGCCGAAGAGCGCATGGCGCTCGGCTTTGATGCCGGCGACTTCCGTGTACGTGGGAGGCGCGTAGAGCTGATACGTGTCCTTGAAGTTTTCGGAGTTGCCGCGCAGCGTGCGGGTGTAGCTCACCTCGACCATGTTGACGTAGTCGGGATAGAGGCCGAAGACGGGAACGCCGCCGTGGGTAAGCAGTTCGGTGCGAGAGACCTTGTATTCGATCGTCTGGCCGTTGAGCTTGGGCTGGATCTTGACGACGACGTTGCTGAGGTCGTAGCCGCCGTCGCGGATGACGGCCGTAAGCGGCGCAATGCCGTACGGGTTCATCATGACTTCACCGATGTGGCCCTGCATGATGTAGTTCGTGGCCGGACCCGAGCCGCCGCCCATGGCAAGCGCACCCATGGAAGCGGCCGCAATGCTCGCGGCGATCAGGCTTTTGGCAAAGAGTCTCATTTTGGTTCTCCGATTGGTCAGAAGGTTGGTCAGAAGGTTGGACTTCAATGACGAAGAAGTCTAAGCACGACGCCTCTTCAAAACCATGCGGACATACAGACCCCGAACAGGCCCTAATCCGCAAAATCGGATTTCGAATTTCGACAAGAACCTGCAGGAGAAGGGAATTCGAGACTTGAGTCTGAAAACATCAATTTCGGAGAATCGGCACGGCGCGCAGATCTCCGAGGTGCTGCCTCATTTCGGAGAAGAGAAAGCTCCTCAGCCACTGGTGCGCAGGATCGCCGTCGACACGGTCCGACCAGATGAACGAGGGCGTGAAGACCGAGCTCTTCTTGGAGCGTCCGAGAATGCAGAGGTCCGTCGTGCGGCAGAGCGCGTGCGCGGTCTGAAACGGAATGCAAGTCGTGTCCTCCGCGCCGAGGAGGAGGGGCACCGTGACGAAGTAGGGGGCCGAGAGAACAGGCAAGGCCTGTCCCGACGCATCGAGGCTCTCGATCACGGGAATGAGGCCGCAGTCGTCGGCCGAGGCCTTGGGAAGCGCGATCTGCACCGACTGCCGCGCCCTGACCTCGCGTTCCGTGAGCACCTGCCCCGAAAGGACGCGCCGGGCGAGCTCGGACGTGCCGCGCGCCACGTAGACGTAGGCGTCCTCGCAGATTGCGAGCCTGCGAAAGGTCGGGAAGGATTCCTGCGTTGCGTAGACCGCAAGGTCGATGCGGCCCTGATGGAGTTCGGCGTAGAAGTTCGAGGAGATCGAATGGAAGTTGAGCCTCACGCCGGGCGCATGACGACCGAGCGCGTCGAGCACGGGCCCGAAGTAGGAGAGGAGCGCATTGTCGAGCCCCGCAATGCGAAAGACATGGCGGAGCTGCTCGACCGAAAAGACGCCGGGATACTCAAGCGCCTCGAAGCCGCTCAGAAGCGCGTCCACTTTGGGCAGGAGCGAGCGCGCGCGAAGCGTGGGACACATGCGGTGGTCGCACCTCACGAAGAGCTTGTCGCCGAAGGTCTTTCTCAGGGATGCGAGCTGACGGCTCGCCTTCGGGAGCGAAAGCTGCAGCCGCGCCGCGGCTTCGCTCAGGGATTCGGTCTCGTAGATGGTTCGAAAGAGCTTGAGTTCATCGGCATTGACGATCATGGGAGCGACTTGCGGTCTTGTGGGTTGGTTTCGGCAGGAAAGGGGGCCGCGAAAACCGGTCAGCCCCCGGGGGTCGTTTTCGAGTATGCCAGACGCGAGGCGTTTCGGGCACGCCGACGTTCATCGACGTCAAGACTTCGTCCCGTTTTTTCACGGGTCCGAAGGCGGGAAGGGCGCCCGCCGTTCGTCGGCCTCGAAGAAAAGGACGCTTACGTGCGGAGTCCCCTGGCCTCCGGGCGGATTCGGGAGACGCATTTGGTTGAGGTCTTTTGTTCGCGAACCGGGAGCCGCAGGGTTGAGAGGCACGAATCGGGTGCGCGCACATGCGTCGTCCGGAGAGGAACGGCTTCGGAGGCGTCGGACGATCGACGCACCCAGACGGGGCGCATGCGGCGCACGAACATCTGGAACGAGAACCCGCCCATGCGTCCGGCGGCGGACCTCGGGAGGCCGAAGAGCCGGCATCGACGGCACGTCAGGACGAACCTGACGAAGACTTGACGAAGGCGTGCGGAACCTTGAAAACGGCCCCAAAACCCCTCAAACGTTACTCAACATAATAGTAGTTATGTTGAATATTCAAAAAAAGTGAAGAAGGACGGGTTTCCGTCCTTCATTTCACAGCTTTTCGAACTTCAGGTCTTCAGGCGCGGTCTGCGCCTTCGTCCGTCAGTTCCTCGTCGCGAACACAGGATGCTCGCGCTTCACCTGCGCCACGACGCGTCCGACGGCGATGCCGTCGGCAGCCCCCTGCATGAGCGCCTCGTACGTGAAGCCCAGACACTTCGCGGTCTGCTCGAGCGTCCCTCGGGCATCCGTCTCCCTGCCGCTGCGCGATGCTTTCCTCGAGCATGGCAGCGAGGAACTCGTCGTCTCGGGCAAATGGGGCGGTCTCCCGACGCAAGCGACGAGGCTGCGGCTTCAGGCGTTTCGTCCGGCAGATCGATCCAGTCTTCACCCGTCTCGACCATGGTGCCCTCGGGGTTTTCGTCCCAAGGCATTTCCCGCCTTTCCTTTGTGACTTCAGGCGCCTCAGCTTCAGCCCTTTTGAGGGCCTCGGGCGCAGCCAGCGCACTTTGAACAGCCTCCTCGAGTCTCGTGCCGTCGCCCGATCGCTCGAGAATGCCGAAGCCGTCGGTGAGGAGCGCCTCTGCGAGGTCGTCAAGCACGTTAACGATCTGCGCCCTGTCAGCTCATGTCACACCTCGGGAAAGGGAATGTTTTCTTCCGGCATTCAGCCCTCGGAGGCCCTGACGGCCCCTGATGGCAGCAGGGAAGACGACGCGTACCGCCCTCTGCCGGCGCCCTGCTCTTCTCGACTACCCTGCCCTTCGGCAAGGATTCGTTCAGTCGGCACAGACCTCTTCGGCCGCCAGGCGGGTGCGCACGGCTTCGGCCTTCTCCTCCTCGGAAAGCGTCAGCGGACGCAGACGGGAGATGGCGAGCATGTGCTCGGCCTGCCAGACGTCGTGGCAGTACTGCAGGCGCAGCCACATGGCTGCGGACGGACCGGGAAGCACGTGGGCGATGCGTACGGCGAGCTCGGGCGTGACGGGGCCCTCCCCCTTCATAACCCGCGTCACTGCGGCGGGCGTCACGTCGAGGTGCTTGGCAAACTGCCTGGCGTTGAGTCCCAGATGCTCCAGCGTCTCAGCAAGAATCGTGCCAGGATGCGGGGGATCATACATGCCGCTCATCAAAATCTCCTCAATGTTCTGCCCAACAGGCTTTTCACAACAACAAACGGCGCCCGTGAAGGCGCCGAAAAAGGACGTGAGTATATCGAAGGGGCAGTTGGCGCGCAAGCCGCTCCCCTCCCCTTTCTTACGTGAATATTCATGCAGGATGGCAGCTTCTGCATCAGGATCATTCGGGCCTGCAATGCGCAGGACGCCCGCCCGGATTGCTCCGGACGGGCGCCGTGTTCATTCAGAATTCAGAAGCTTGCGCTCGAATCATCAGAACTTGTGAACGAGACCGAAACCGGCTTCAGCAGTCTTGGTCTTGGTCGTGACGGTCACGTGATCGTTCTTGCCGGTCGAGTCGATGGAACCTTCGTTATAACCGGCGAAGCCATAGACCTTCGTGCGCTTGCTGAGCGGATATTCGTAGGCAGCGGCGAGACCCCAGCGGTCGAATTCAGCCGTGCGCTTCTGAGTCGTCATATCGATGACGCCTTCGGATTCGCCGTCAACGTAGTTGACCTGGGCAAAGGCAGTACCGCCGAAAACGGGAGCGGCAACGCCGAGCGCAACGGCATAACCCTTCATGCCTTCACCGGCCGAGATCCAGGCATCGGCACCAACGAAACCGCCGAGCTTGTTTTCGTTCTGACCATACTGGGCAAAGCCGAGGACCTTCGCGACGCCGAAGTCGTAGGAAGCACCCCAGGACACGCCGAGGGAATCTTCGGAGTTGGCATCGGTGCCCTTATTCATGACCGTGTCAACAACGAGGCCCGTGCTGAAGGCACCGAGGTCATACTTCAGACCGAGACCAGCGCAACGCTTGTTGAGGGAGGACTGGGCGTCTTCAGCGCCGTTAGCGTTGAAGGAGTACTGTGCGTAGGCGGTATGACCGCCGAACTTCGGGGTGACGTACGTGACGGTGTTGTCCATGCGGTCACGATCGCCGAGGTTGAACAGGCTCTTGGCGCCGACACGACCCATGGAAAGCGTACCGAAAGACCTCGTTTGGGGACGGCTGTGACATTTCCACCCGAAGGAAGGTCTGTACAAACGGGTGCACAGTCACGGGAGATTCCGTTTCAGAAGACTTCCCGATCAGTCCACCTCCGTCGGTCGGCGTGGTACCGATACATACCTTGGGAGGTAGAATTTCGGCCTCTGCAGGCGCACAATTTCCTGTTCGAGCGCCTGAACGCACGGGCGCCGGCCCCTCATCAACAAAAGACGGAAGGCAATCATGGAAGACAGCTTCGCCAAGGTGATGTCCCTGGCGGCATTCATCGTGCTCGGGCATCTGCTCAGGCGCTTCAACATCCTGAAGGACCAGGCCTTTGCGGCCATCAGCGCCCTGGTGATGAACGTCACGCTCCCGTGCGTGATCCTCACGAACCTCAACGGCGTCAGGATCGAGGGCGACATGCTCCTCATTGCGGGCCTGGGGCTCCTCACGAACATCATCTTCCTCGTCTGGGGGCTTTTTCTCTCGCGCAACATCGCGGACACGCAGTGGCGCGACTTCGTGAGGCTCAACGTGGGCGGCTATTCGGTCGGTCCGTTTGCGGTTCCGTACGTGCAGTCCTTCTTCCCGACGACGGGCCTGATGGCGACCTGCATGTTCGACGTGGGCAACTGCGTCATGGCGGGCGGCGGCACCTTTGCGGTGATTGCGGGCACCCGCGT
>UMFG01010173.1_pt1 | contig 10107 bp, 9 predicted proteins | sample 1964961 | NCBI WGS metagenome assembly UMFG01 (sample SAMEA4836041, study PRJEB28245) | human gut metagenome | biome: gut microbiome; material: fecal sample | place: Denmark | collected 2008
ATTTTCAATGCCTTGAAGAACAGCAAGGCCGACATTACCATTTACGTGGACGGAATCGCCGCCAGCATGGCCTCCGTTATCGCCCTTTGCGGCAAGCCCGTGCAGATGAGCCGTTACGCCCGTCTGATGCTTCACAGTGTTCAGGGCAGCTGTTACGGCAACAAGGATGAGATGAAGAATTGCATCCGTGAGATCGAGGCGCTTGAGGATACCCTTTGCGAGATGTATGCCACCCGTATGGGTAAGGCCAAGGATGAAATCCGCGCGATGTATTTTGACGGCAGGGATCACTGGCTTCGTGCCGATGAAGCGCTGTCGCTTGGGCTTATTGACGGTATTTATGACGCTGACCCGGTGCCTGAGGACAGTACTCCCGAACAGGTATTCCAAATATTCAATAACCGGCTGCAACAGCCACAAAACGAGAATGACATGAATTTAGACGAACTCAAGAAACGTCCTCGCTTCACGAATTGTGCGACGGACGATGATTTCCTCCGTGAAATCGGGCTTCTGGAGACGGAAGCCGGCAAAGTGCCCTCCCTGAATGCGGAAGTCGACCGCCTTAAGGGTGAGCTGAAGGTGTTCCAGGACAAAGCGGAGGCGGATGATGCCGCCGCGCGCAAGCAGCTGCTGGACGCCGCCGAGAAGGACGGGCGTATTGATGCCGCCACCCGCCCGATTTATGAGAACCTGCTGGCGAAGGACCGTGAAAACAGTGAAAAGGCCTTGGAGAAGCTCTCTCCCAAACGCAGGGTCATGACTGATGTGCGCACGGAACCGGACAATGAGGGCCCGTGGAACAAGCGCATGCGTGAAATTCAGGAAAAGTTGAACCGTAAATAATAGAACCGGACTATGGCAATAGTAGTAAGAAACACCAATTACAACGGCGAGGTGCTGGAAAAGATCCTGACTCTTGCCACCACCGGAAATGACCTTGTCGAAAAAGGACTGATCATGGTTATTCCCGGAGTGGAGAAGAAAATCAGTCTGCCGCGTATCAAGACCGGCAGGATGTTGCAGAAACGTAAGGAGAACCCTACACTGGAGGACTCGAAAGGTAATTTCAACTATTCGGAGAAATCCCTTGACCCCGAGGACTTCATGGCGTTCACCACCTTCAACCCGCGCGCGTTCGAACATATCTGGCGCAAGTGGCAACCGAAGGGCAACCTCGTGTTCTCCGAGCTTCCGCCTGAAGCGCAGAACACTCTGCTTGACGAACTCAGCAAAAGTGTGAAGTTCGAGCTCGGATGGCATTATATCAACGGTGAGTTCGGCGATGATGACGACCACCTTTTTGACGGCATCCTGACACAGGCAGCCAGGGATACGGAGGTTGTTGTCGTGTCCGCACCTTCCGACACGTCCAGCATGCTTGCCAAACTGAAGGCGGTACGTGCAGCTGTCCCCAAAGCGTTGCGTGAGAATCCGAACCTGCGTATCCTGATGAGTATCGATGACTTCGACAAGTATGACAACGAACTGACCGAACGCGAATACAAGAATGCGAGCGAGACCGACCTGAACAAGAAGCGTTACAAAGGCATCACCATCGAGACGCTGAACTCCTGGCCCGATGACCTGATTGTGGCCACCATCTGTTCCCCGTCGGCTGACGGCAACCTGTTCGCCGGTGTGAACCTCCAGGATGACGAGGAGGTAATTCAGATCGACAAGTGGATGAACTCCAGCGAACTTTATTTTTTCAAGCTTCTGATGAAGGCGGATACGAATATCGCATTCGGCGAGGAGTTCGTGGTTCTGGATACCCGCAAGTCCCCGGTATTCAAGCCTGCGGAGAAGACATTGTCCGCCGATCCGACGGAGGTGACTATCAAGCCGGAAGGCGGAAGCCAGGATATTGCCGTGACCGCATCCGGCGAGTACAGCGTGAGCGCATCCCCTGCGGGCTTTACTGTGTCCCCGACGGATAACGGTATCCGTATCTCCGCCGCAGCCAATACGACGGGCAAGGACAAGAGCGGGGCTGTCACCCTGACGCTGGACTCCGACAAGGCCAAGACCGTGAAGATAACCGTCAGTCAGGCAAAACAGGAGGCGTAGGCATGGGAAAGTTGAAGTATCTGGTAATTCACTGCACGGCCACTCCGGAGGGGCGTGAGGTGTCTTCGGCGGACATCCGTAAATGGCATACTTCTCCGGTGTGTCAGGGAGGAAGAGGATGGAAGCAGGTGGGCTATACCGACCTGTTTCACCTGAACGGGGGCGTGGAGCGTCTTGTGGACAACAACGAGGATGCGCAGGTAGACCCTTGGGAAGTGACCAACGGAGCCACAGGTTACAACAGTGTGAGCCGTCATATAGTATATGCCGGGGGAGTGGCCGGAGACGGAAAGACTCCGAAAGACACTCGCACGGCTTGTCAGAAGAAGGCGTTGGATAAGTATGTGAAGGACTTCCACCGTAGATTCCCGGATGTTCGCATTGTGGGTCATAACGAACTGGCGGCTAAAGCCTGCCCCAGTTTCGATGTTCAGAAATGGCTTGAATCAATAGGTATAAACCAATAAACCAAAAGACAGATGAAACGACTTTTATTCTTTTTTGCATTGATGCTCGGATTCGTATCCGTGGCTTTCGCTCAGGACGGATTGACTCCGGAAACGGATTATGACGCGATAATCGCGACCTTTGCCGGCTTTGCCGGCGGTATTGTCCTTCTGGTGGAAGGTATCAAGAAACTTTTTCCCAAGATGTCAGGTATCTGGACGCAGCTTGTGAGCTGGCTTACCGGTATTGTTGCCGTGATGCTCCTGTGGTGGCTTGACGCGGGTTTTGTGGCGGATGTGGAATGGTATATCGCACTTCTGTACGGCCTCGGGTCCTCCCTTGTGGCGAACGGCATTGCCGATACGGGTTTCGTACAGTGGATTATCGGCCTGTTTGCCAAAAAGGCAGGAGGTAAATAGGCATTTTTTTCAGGGAGGATTTGTGCATGGACTTGAGTGAGATACTTAACCTTGTTCTGGGCGGCGGTCTTGCTACCGCCCTGACTGCCCTGATAACGATCAGGCCTACTGTCAGGAAAGCGAACGCCGCCGCCGAGACGGTACGTATCGACAACGTGGACAAGGCCACGCATATCCTGATAGAAAATATTGTAGAACCGTTAAAAAAAGAACTGAATGCGACAAGAAGGGAAATGGCACGTCTTCGCAAGGCAATTGACGGTGCCAATGATTGCGAGTACCGTTCTGACTGTCCTGTGCTTTATGAGCTGCGGGACATCCAGAACCCTGGATCGGACGAGCCGGTCGACCCGGTCCGTCCAAAACGCGGACAGTCAAAGAAACGCATCCGCGGGGCTGTTGATGGCGGGCATTCCGGAATCAGTGATGAAGCTGAAAATACCGGTTGTTGACCTTCTTTCACTTCCCCCGAATGCCTCTTTCCATGGCAAGGAAGGGCGTGCCGGAGCCGGTGTGGCGCTACGCGGCGACACCCTTGTCGTGACGGCCACCTGTGACAGCTTGCAACGGCTGGTGTTGTGGTATGAGTCGGAACTGACACGTATCCGCAGCGAGACCAGGAGCGAAATTTCAAATGACGTTCAAACGGAGGAAAAACGCCCTCCGAACCCGGTGCGGGTGTTTATTCTGGGAATGGTTGCCGGCCTGCTTGTCGGTATGTTATTAACAATGAAACTGAAAAAACGATGAACAAGAATTTTATGTACGGCCTCGGTGCCGTGAAATACAAGGACTTTGTGGTAGGCTACATCGAACCCGGTTCGTTTGATATGGGCGGGGTTAAACCTGAATCGACCAAGATAAACGCGGAGCAGGTGCCGGGAACCCCGGTGCTGATTATCCCCCAGTCGAACGGCAGCATCGCCCCCACGTTCAATGTCATCCAGCTGAACTACGAGAATCTTCATAAACTGCTTGGGGGCTCCCTTCATTACAAGAAGGAGGATACGGAAAAGAAAACTCCTGTGGGCTGGACTGCTCCTACATCGGCCGTGCTGATGGACGGTCCGTGGGAACTCTCCCTGGTGTCCGGACAGAGCGTACTGATACCGAACGGCACGCTTCTTTCCAACCTTGCCGGCAAGCTGACACTTACTGAAACTGCGAAAATCGAGTGTACTCTGGAAGTGGCTATGCCCGAGGACGGTTCCCAGCCTTATGGGGTGTTCGATACGGAAGCCGTTCCCGATGAGTGGAAACAATATAAGCTGCCGACGGTTCAGGTTGCGGCACAGGCGGCCCGTGCCAATACTGAAAAGGAGTAGCGTATGGAAGTTGAGGTGGTAAGGCTGATCCAGAAGGAGTGTGCGGATGCCCTGCTCGATGCGGGTATATCCGTTCCCCTGAAAGAGTGGCGGCTGCCGTGGGCAAAGAAACCGGTCCGATTCCGGGTCACAATGAAACGTCCCCGGATGCGCGGGCTGCTTCTGATGACCCGCGAGTACCTGAAGATGGGTGTGGAAGTTTCGGATCCGGAACGGCTGGACCGGGAAGCGGGAGCTGCCTTTGTCGTGGAACACACGGAATCGGTAAGCCGCCTGCTGGCCTATACGGTGTGCCGGGGCTATCTGTCCCGGCATTTCCTTATCGGTCCAACGGCATGGTGTCTCCGTAACTTCGTGGAATGGCGCTACCTGATGGCCGCTTTCCGGACATTCGAGCACCTGCTGGGGACAGAGGATTTTATGCGTATTATCAGATCAGTGGAGCGGGCGAATCCGACGAAGCTGAGACTGAGCCGTGCAAGGAAGGGGAGTTAAAGACCCGTTTTGAGGGTTCCCATAGCCCCTTCGGCTTCGTGTGGCAGATAGCGACCGCGACCGGTTGGAGTGTGGACTACATCCTGGACGGTGTGAATTACCAGACGTTGATTATGATGCTTTCTGACGCACCCCGCTACAAGCGCAAGAAGTCGGGTACCTCGGGCGGTACCGGCACTTCCGGTGCGGGAAGGAGCGTGGAAGAGGAAGCGGGTGATATAGTAGGATTTTTTCAAAGCCGATTGAAATGAGCAAACCTGTAGAGATTGAATTTTTGATGAAGGACAACCTTACCCCCGGCATGGACAAGGCCGGACGTGAGGCGCTGGAACTTCGTAATACCGTGAGTCTGCTGGAGGCGGAGCTGGAAAGGCTGCGCCTTGCCGGTGAGACGGCTTCCCCCAATCTGGACCAGAGTGCCAATATCGCGCAGATCCATGCGTTGGAGAAGCAGCTTGAGGAATTGCGCGGCAAGTTGAAGCAGTTGCAGGAGGAGTCTGAATCCGTACAGGTTACGCCTCCGGATATTCCCAATGCACAGCGGCAGTTCAACGGGCTTCACAACAGTATCCAGCAGATGGCGCGTGAAATGCCATCGTTGGCCATGGGACCGCAGATGTTCTTCCTGGCCATATCCAACAACCTACCGATTTTTACGGACGAACTTGCCCGTGCCCGGAAAGAATACGACGAGTTGCAAAAGTCAGGCAAGAAAGGCACGCCGGTATGGAAACAGGTACTCTCCTCCCTCTTTTCCTGGCAGACGGCTCTCACCACCGGCATCATGCTGCTTGTGATGTACGGTGACGAAATCTGGGAATGGACGAAGGATTTGTTCAGTGCCAAAAAGGGGGTGGACGAATTCAACATCTCGCTGAAGGAAATGACCGAGATAGAAAAGAGCGGCCGTGCCCAGATGGTGCGTACCCGTTTCGAGCTCAAATCAGTTATCGATGAAATAAAGAACTTCACCGGCAGCAAGGAACAGGAAAAGGCTAAGGTGGAGGAACTGAACCGCAAGTATGGGGAATCTTTCGGGTATTATAAAACACTTTCCGAGTGGTATGATACCCTTATCCAAAAGAGCGAGGACTATGTACAGGTATTGCTTCATCAGGCCAATGTACAGAGTCTGGTAAACAAAGCCGCAGAAGCGGATGAGGAGGTGAATAAAACCAAAGCCCAGAATCCGGACGAAGTGGAAGGTGCACATGGTGGATTTTTCCGCTTTATGGCCAAAATGGGAGCCCATCGTGTCGGGCTTACCCCACAAGAAATGGATGAGGAAGTGGACAAGGAGAATGAGGCTAACAAAAATGCGAAAATCAAGGAGGCAGAGGCGAAGCGTGAAGCTTATTTGGCAAAAGCCAGGGAAGAGGCAAAAAAAGCGGCAGAAGCAGCCAAAAAAGGAAATATCGGCGGGCATATCGACCCTAAACAACCGGGAACAGACCAAAAATCAGAAGCCAAGCAACGGCTTGCCACAGAGCGCAGGCTGGCGCAGGATCTTGCCGCCCTGCAGGCTGAAAACCGGAAGGAAGAGATAGACCGCATGCAAGCCGGTACCGAAAAGAAACTGGCGCAAATCGAATATGACTATAACGCCCGGAAAGAAGAGATAAACCGGCAGGAAGCCGACTGGAAGCGTGAGAACAAGGAAGCCGGCCTTTCCACCGGAGATAACGGCCTTACCCGGGAGCAACAGGATGAACTTGAAAAAGCCCGTGCCTCCAATACTAAATCCCGGAAAAAAGCGGAGGCGGACGTGTACAGGGAAGAGGCGGAAGCCATGCGTGACTATCTGAAGGAATACGGGACCTTCCAACAGCAGAAACTGGCCATTGCTGAAGAATATGCCGAGAAAATCCGCAAGGCACAGTCCCAGGGCGAAAGGCTGACTTTGGAGAAGCAGCGTGATGCGGCTGTGCACAAAGTGGACATGGAAGCCCTTACCCAGAAGATAGACTGGGGAGCAGCGTTCGGGGATTTGACCGGTCTGCTTGCAGACCAGATGAAGAATCTGCTTGGCGAGCTTAAACAGTATGTCAAGACGGATGAGTTCAAAAAATCAGGGGCCGCAGACCAGCAGGTCGTTTACGATGCCATCGAACGTATTCAAAGCATGCTCCCCGGTGGCAACGGCACATTGGATTTTGCCCGGTTACAAACGCAGATGCACGCTTTGGGGGATGCCGTCACACGCGTGCAAAATGCGGAATTGCAGCAGGAAGCGGCATTCGTCCGGTTGAAAGCAGCGCAGGCCGATTACAACAAGGCTCTTGAAAGCGGTAACCAGGCAGAAATAGAACGTACCAAAATCGCTCTTCAAATGGCCCAATCGTCCAGCGCTTCAGCTGACGAAGAATACCTGAACGCCACTTCTGAAATGAAGGCGCTTGCCGGGGAGGTGAAAAGTTCCTCCCAGGACACGGTTGACGGATTGAACATGGTATCCAACGGATTGCACGGCTTTGCAAGCGGAACCTTGCAGGGATCATTCGAAGGAATACAGAACATGCTTACCGGGCTGTCAAAACTGAATATCGGAGGCAAGGTCGGTGATGCCATCAGCCAGATGTCCGAGACCCTGTCAAGTGCCGGAGTCATCGGGCAGATCATATCGGCCATTCTCTCCATACTGGATTTGCTGAAAGACGGTATTGGCCCGATTATTTCATCATTGATAGACACCATTTTCAATGCGATAACCGGAATACTCGACAATATCCTCAGCGGGGACCTGTTCAAACAGATAGGCGGTTCCCTTGTGAAAGGTATCGGAGGACTGCTGAACACGGTGTCTTTCGGAGGTTTCAACAAACTGTTCGGCATCGGCGGGAACGCCAGGGAAGTGCAGGCGGCTATAGACCGTCTTACGGACCGGAACGAGAAACTGCAAACTTCCATCGAAGACCTGACCGATACCATCAAGGCAAGCAAGGGGACAAAATCGGTGGAAGCTTACCGGGATGCTTACAAATACCAGAAAGAAACGAATGCAAACTATCTGCAGATAGCGAAGGAACAGGCACGCTACAGCGGAAGTCACCACAGCTGGAACTACTACTGGGGTGGTTTCAACCAGGCACAGATAGACAAACTGAGCGGACAGATCGGCCGCCAGTGGGACGGGAACCTGTGGAGCCTGAGCCCGGAGGAAATGAAGGCATTGCGCAGCAACGTGGATATGTGGACGCAAATCCAGAATACCGGCAAGGGCGGTTACGGCGGGCGACTGACCGAAAAACTGGATGACTACATAGCCCAGGCCGGCAAGCTGGAGGAACTGACCGACCAGCTGTATGAAGGTCTGACCGGTATTTCATTCGACGGTATGTACAGCAGCTTCATCGACAACCTGATGAACATGAAGTACGGTGCCAAGGATGCGGCGGAGGATATATCCGAGTACTTCATGCGGGCGATGCTGAGCAACAAGATCGGTGAGATGTACAGCGACAAACTGAAAGGCTGGTGGGAGAAGTTCGGCAAGGCCATGGAGGACAACGAACTGACCGAGGCGGAACGGAACGCGCTGATGGAAGAGTACATGCAGTATATGGATGAAGCCCTTGCCCTGCGTGACAATCTGGCGGCAGCCACCGGTTATGACAAGACACAGCAGGGCGGTACGAGCCAAAGTGCGAAAGCGGGCGGCTTTACGGCCATGACGCAGGACCAGGGCACGAAGCTGGAGGGCATGTTCACCAGCGGGCTGCAACACTGGAGCAGCATGGACGACCGGCTGGAAAGCGTGTCGGAGAAGATGGACACGGCTGAAGGGCATCTGGCCCGGATAGCCGAGAACACCGGTGTGAGCGCCGGACACCTGGGCGAACTGAAGGAAGTGATAAAGAAAATGATACGTGACGGACTAAAAGTGAAGTGATATGGCAGATATACTTGGCGGACTGGTGCTGGTGAACGGCACGGACATCTGGACGGAATACGGCGTGTTTCTGGTGGAAGACCGGCGCGGCGGCATGGAGAACCTGACGGCCATCCTGACCCCGAGCAAGGCGAAAAAGGACACGGCCGTGGACATACGGGAAGAGCACGGGGAAAAATACAGCGCCGTGCTTACCCCGAGGAACGAGGCGCGCGACGTGACGCTGCACTTCGCCCTGTACGCCCGGACACAGTCGGGATGGATGAAGCGGTATTTCGCTTTCGTGAATTTCCTGAAGAAGGGCCGGGACGGCTGGCTCGATATTTCTTTCCCCCAGCTTGACCTGACCCTTCGTGTCAAATATGCGGACTGCACGAAGTTCACTCCGTTGACCTACCTGTGGAAAGAGGGTGTGCATGCCGGGAAGTTCAAAGTAAAGTTCCGCGAGCCGGTACCGGTGATTTAACGATATTCAAACGATATTTAAAAGGATTACGGACATGCTGACCATATATGACAGAAACGGCAATAAACGTGCGGACATCGCTCCGGATGACAGCTCTACCCAACAGAAAGAGGTTCAGGGAGACAATGTTCTGTCCCTTTCCTTCCCCCATTACGAACATATCGTCCTTGACGTGAATGACTACACGGACTATTTGGGCGAGCGGTACTGGCTGACGGAACGCTACACGCCGAAGCAGGTGAACGAGGGCGAGTGGGAATATGACCTGAAGCTGTATGGCGTGGAAAGCCTTATCAGACGGTTTCTGGTGCTGGAGACAACGGATGGTGACACCAACCCTCTGTTTACACTGACGGCCACGCCCCGCGAGCATGTGGCGATGGTGGTGAAGGCTATCAATGACGGCATGGGCCACATTACCGACTGGAAGACGGGTACGGTGGAAGGTACGGAGCTGATTACGATAGACTACGAGGGGATGTACTGCGACGAAGCGCTGAAAGCCATCGCGGAAAAGGCAGGCGGCAAGGTGGAATGGTGGGTTGAGGGGCAGACTGTGAACGTGTGCCGCTGCGAGCACGGGGAAGAAATCACCCTTGGCTATGGCAAGGGGCTGACCTCCCTGGAAAGAGATACGAGCAACACGGCCAAATTCTATACGCGCCTGTTCCCGGTAGGCTCGACCCGCAACATCGATGCGGAGAAATACGGCAGCCCGCGTCTGATGCTTCCCGGCGGCAGGAAGTACATCGAGCAGGGCGTGGAGGAATACGGCATCTATGACCATTACGAGCAGGATGCTTTCAGCGGCATCTTCCCCCGTCGGGTCGGTACGGTGAGCTCGGTTCGCAGCGAGGAGGTGGCAGACGATGAAGGAAACAAATTCACCGTCTATTATTTCCGGGACGGGGAACTGGACTTTGACCCCAACCAGTACGAGCTGGCGGGTGAGACAAAACGTGTGTCGTTCCAGACTGGCGACCTGGCCGGACTCGG
>UMFG01001638.1_pt1 | contig 10091 bp, 9 predicted proteins | sample 1964961 | NCBI WGS metagenome assembly UMFG01 (sample SAMEA4836041, study PRJEB28245) | human gut metagenome | biome: gut microbiome; material: fecal sample | place: Denmark | collected 2008
CAACAATATCGAATATATTACGCAGGTGGGAACTGGAAACTACAATGAAAAGACAGCAACGATGTATACGGATGTGTCGCTGATCACAGCGGATAAGGGAATCGGAGAGGATGCAGCCGTCTTCTTCAAGAATATGTCCATTGGCAATCTCAATGGAAGCTATCAGCACATTATTGTTTCACCGACCAGTCTGAAACCAAAGGTGCTTTCGCTGATGGACGAGGAGATCAAAAAGGGAACGAACGGACGGATCATCATGAAGATGAATTCTGTGACGGATGTAGATTTTATCCAGAAGGTTTCCGAGGCATCAAATGCAGGGGTGAAGGTGGATCTGATCGTCCGTGGGATCTGCTGTATTCTTCCGGGAGTCAAAGGGTACACAGAGAATCTCCGTGTGACCAGTATTGTCGGACGTTATCTTGAGCATCCGCGTATTTTCCTTTTTGGAACAGGAGCGGATCAGAAAATCTATATCGGTTCCGCAGATATGATGACGCGTAATACGGAAAAACGCGTGGAAGTGGCATGTCCGGTTTACGATGAAACTATCAGGAAACAGCTGACACATATGCTGAAGATCATGCTTGCGGACAATGTAAAAGCGCGGGAATTAAAGAGTGACGGCAAATACTACATGAAAGAAAAAGGAACTTCAAAAGTCAATTCCCAGGAATATTTTATGCGTGAAGCAATCACCGTCAGACATCCGGAAGGACGGACACAACAAAGCTTCGTTGATAAAATCCGGAAGATTTTTCGAAGAAAATAATTTGTTTTATGTTCTGAATATGATATGATAAAAAAGTGGAGCTGGTATCAGCTTCACTTTTTAAACGCTGTGAGAGTTGCTATAGCGTGAAAATACAGGAGTACAAAATTATTATATGGGTAAATCGGTATATATTGCAGAAAAGCCGAGTGTGGCACAGGAATTTGCCAAGGCACTGCATTTGAATTTGAAAAGAAAAGACGGATATCTGGAATCAGATGAGGCGATCGTAACCTGGTGTGTTGGCCATCTTGTCACGATGAGTTATCCGGAAGTATATGATGAAAAGTATAAGAGATGGTCTTTGCAGACACTGCCATTCATTCCGCAGGAATTTCTCTATGAGGTGATACCGGGAGTAAAGAAGCAGTTTGAGATCGTAAAAGGAATACTGACCAGGAAGGATGTAGACCGGATTTATGTCTGTACCGACTCGGGAAGAGAAGGAGAATACATTTACCGTCTGGTGGAACAGATGGCAGGCGTAAAAGGGAAAGAACGCCGGCGTGTGTGGATCGATTCCCAGACGGAGGAAGAGATCCTTAGAGGAATCCGTGAGGCGAAGGATCTGTCAGAATACGATAATCTGTCAGCTTCGGCTTATCTCCGTGCGAAGGAAGATTATCTGATGGGAATCAACTTTTCCAGACTTCTGACACTCAAATATGGAAACAGCATTTCAAATTATCTTGGGAATAAATACACGGTTGTATCTGTCGGACGTGTGATGACCTGTGTCCTTGGAATGGTCGTAAGGCGGGAACGGGAGATCCGTGAATTTGTTAAAACGCCGTTCTATCGTGTGATCGAATCGGTAAATGTAGACGGACATACTTTTACCGGTGAGTGGCGTGCAGTGAAAGGTTCGGCTTATTTTGAGTCTCCAAAGCTCTATAAAGAGAATGGATTTAAAGAGAAAGAGGAGGCAAAAAAGCTGATCGCTGTTTTGAAAGAGGGAACATCCCCTCTTACCTGCCGGATTGTATCCATCGAAAAGAAAAAAGAGAAAAAGAATCCGCCACTTCTGTTTAACCTTGCAGAACTTCAGAACGAATGCTCCAAACGGTTCAAGATCAGTCCGGATGAAACGCTCCGCATTGTGCAGGAGCTTTACGAGAAGAAGCTTGTCACCTATCCGAGAACAGACGCCAGAGTGCTTTCGACAGCAGTATCAAAGGAGATCACAAAGAACCTGAACGGGCTGAGTAAATACCAGATGGCTGCACCATATATGCAGGATATTCTGCATTACGGAGCATATAAAAATCTGGCAAAGACGCGTTATGTCAATGACAAGCAGATCACGGATCATTATGCGATCATCCCGACAGGACAGGGACTTTCAGCATTGAATTCGGTATCTGCAACAGCTCATCATGTGTATGATGTGATCGTCCGGAGGTTTCTGGGTATCTTCTATCCTCCGGCAGTTTATCAGAAAGTGGCGTTGGTAACACAGATCGGAAAAGAACAGTTTTTCTCCAACTTCCGTGTACTTGCGGAAGAAGGATATCTGAAGGTGGCAGGGGTCCCTGCCCCAAAGAAAAATGCAAATGGAAATGACGCGGAAGGAGATGGAAGTGATAACAATGTGGATCTGGATGCCGCATTTTTTGCATCCATCCAGAAGCTAAAAAAAGGTGATATCCTGGATGTGAAATCACTGGATATCAAAGAGGGAGAAACTTCACCGCCGAAGAGATACAATTCCGGTTCCATGATCCTTGCGATGGAAAATGCAGGTCAGCTGATCGAGGATGAGGAACTTCGTGCGCAGATCAAAGGAAGCGGGATCGGAACCAGTGCGACCAGGGCGGAGATCCTGAAAAAGCTCTTCAATATCAAATATCTGGCACTGAATAAAAAGACGCAGGTGATCACACCGACGCTTCTTGGAGAAATGATCTATGATGTGGTGTTGAATTCTATCCGTTCACTTCTGAATCCGGAGCTGACGGCAAGCTGGGAAAAGGGGCTTAACTATGTGGCAGAGGGAGAAATTACATCAGATGAATATATGACAAAACTGGATCATTTTATTGTCAGCAGAACCAACGGAGTACTGGGAATGAATAACCAGTATCAGTTAAGAAGCTGCTATGACAGGGCAGCAGCATTTTATAAAAAAGAAACCAAAGGCAGAGCATCGAAAGGAAAGAAAGAATGAAAGAAATGACGGTTAAAGAAATGTATACGCTGGAAGAGACAATCGCAAAGGATTTGTTTGAAGGAGTGACCTACCCGTGGGAAGTACTTCCGAAAATCAGCAGTTTTATCCTGGAACTGGGTGCGTCTCTTCCGGAAGAAGAGTATGAAAAACGTGGAGAAAATGTGTGGGTTGCCAGATCCGCAAAGGTTGCACCGACTGCATTTATCGGCGGTCCGGCGATCATCGGAAAGGACGCAGAGGTAAGACACTGTGCGTTTATCCGTGGAAATGCGATCGTAGGAGAAGGGGCAGTTGTCGGAAATTCTACCGAGCTGAAAAATGTGGTTCTCTTCAATAAAGTACAGGTTCCACATTATAATTATGTGGGGGATTCAATCCTTGGATACAAGTCACATATGGGAGCAGGTTCTATCACATCTAATGTGAAATCCGATAAAAAACTGGTGGTTGTAAAGACGCCGGAAGGAAATATCGAGACCGGTATGAAAAAATTCGGCGCGATGCTGGGTGACCATGTAGAAGTTGGATGTGGAACTATTCTGAACCCGGGAAGTGTAGTAGGACCGCATACCAATATTTATCCACTTTCTTCGGTGAGAGGATTTGTGCCGGGAGGAAGTATTTACAAATGTGCAGGTGAAGTGGTTGAAATGAGACAGGAGTAATGACGGATGAAGCTTACGATACTTGGAACGGGAAATGCAACAGTAACGGAATGCTATAATACATGTTTTGCCCTCTCGGATGGAAACAGGCATTTTCTGGTGGATACCGGCGGCGGAAACCGTATTTTAAAGGTGTTAAAAGACACCGGGATCCAGCTGGAAGACATTCACGATATTTTTATTACCCATGAACATATCGATCATCTTCTGGGCGTGATCTGGCTGATACGGATGATCGGGCAGAAGAAGATCGGCCAGGGAAAATATGAGGGGAATCTGCGGATCTACTGCCATGAAGAGCTGGCAAGATCAATCCGCATGATCGCAGAACTTACGATCCAGAAAAAGGTGACGAAATATTTTGATGACCGGATTCTTTTTGTGCCGGTGCATCACGGAGAGACAAAGGAAATTCTTGGCTGTCCGGTCACCTTTTTCGATATTTTTTCCACGAAGGCAAAGCAGTTCGGGTTTACGATGCTGCTTCCGAACGGAGTGAAGTTTACCTGCTGCGGTGACGAACCGTACAATGAGAAAGATTATGAATTTGTGAAAGGCAGCGACTGGCTGACCCATGAGGCGTTCTGCCTGTATGGAGAAGCAGATAAGTTCAAGCCTTATGAAAAGCACCACAGTACTGTGAAAGAAGCATGTCAGCTTGCCGAGGAGCTTCAGATTCCGCATCTGATCCTGTATCATACGGAAGAGATGCATCTTAAGGAGAGGAAAGAGCTTTATACGCGGGAAGGACGGGAGTACTATCACGGGAAGTTGTTTGTACCGGATGATCTTGAGGTGTTTGAGCTTTAGAGTGTTGCACGGGCGGTCTGCGGGGATAGAAGACGGACGCGATTTTAATAAAATAAACCGGGCAGATTTAGTTGTGCAGGGCATTACGATGAGCCTCTGAATGCGAAAATTATGTCAGCAGTGGCTTCCATAATTTTTGAGTCTCATCTCCATTGCACAAAAGACAATCTGCCCGGTTTGTTTTATTAAAATCGCTGTGCGCTGGCTATGAGGGGCAGACCTTTGGTGCTGGAGAGTTGAAAGCTGTGATGTGAGAGAAAGTGAGATATCCGGCGCAAAGAGGGGGAATTATGAGAGGTTCAGAAGGGGAGGAAGGAAAAGAGAAGAAGTGTTCTGGTTGTGGGGGAAGGGGAAGATGTGGTATGATGGGGGAGTCAGAAGCTTTGAGGATCTGGGCGAGAAAGGTTTTCGGGAGGGGTTCGGTTTCTTCTCCGGGGAAGGTGAGACGTGTGGATCTGATTTAAAAATGTAGTTGACAAACCAGAACATACGTACTAATATAGAACCAGAACAAACATTCGTTCGATGGAGAGCGTGGGCGAAGAATCTGGGATAAGGAGATTAATGATGGCGAATAATACAATGAATGATGAGAATAAAAAGAAAGCATTAGACGCAGCAATTGCAAAGCTTGAGAAAGATTTTGGTAAGGGAGCGGTTATGAAGCTGGGTGATCCGGCGGCACAGGTGCATGTTGAGACGGTTCCGACCGGTTCTCTGAGCCTGGATCTGGCACTTGGTGTTGGCGGCGTTCCGAAAGGACGTATTATTGAAATTTATGGACCTGAATCAAGTGGTAAGACGACAGTTGCATTACATATGATCGCAGAAGTACAGAAAAGAGGCGGCATTGCGGGATTTATCGATGCAGAGCATGCACTGGATCCGGTATATGCGAAGAATATCGGTGTAGATATTGATGAACTTTACATTTCACAGCCAGACAGCGGAGATCAGGCATTGGAGATCACTGAGACAATGGTACGTTCCGGTGCGATTGACATTATCGTAGTCGATTCTGTTGCAGCACTTGTTCCGAAGCAGGAGATTGAGGGTGATATGGGTGATACACATGTAGGTCTGCAGGCAAGACTGATGTCACAGGCACTCAGAAAGCTGACACCGGTTATCAGTAAATCAAACTGTGTTGTAATCTTTATCAACCAGCTGCGTGAGAAGGTTGGCGTTATGTTCGGTAATCCGGAGACAACAACGGGTGGACGGGCACTGAAGTTCTATTCATCTGTCCGTATGGATGTCCGCAGAACTGAGACTCTGAAGCAGGGCGGAGAGATGGTTGGTAACCATGTCCGCGTGAAGATCGTGAAGAATAAAATTGCACCTCCGTTCAAGGAAGCAGAATTTGATATCATGTTCGGAAAAGGAATTTCCAGAGAAGGCGATATCCTGGATCTTGCGACGAAGATTGATCTGGTCAATAAGAGTGGTGCATGGTATGCATACAACGGAGAAAAGATCGGTCAGGGACGTGAGAATGCAAAGTCTTATCTGACAGCACATCCGGAGATTATGGAAGAGATTGAAGAAAAAGTCCGTGCGCATTACGGAATCGGTGCAGAAGGGCAGGAAGCAGAAGAATCGGCACAGGCTGCTCCGGCAGATGCTGAAGAAGTGATGGATGAGGAAGAATAAAACATATGATGAGAATTACCCGAATCGAGCCAGTTACAAAGACAAAGTATCGGGTATCTGTTGATGAGCAGTTCGCCTTTGTGGTTTACAAAGGCGAACTGTCCCGTTTTCACCTGAAAGAAGAGTGTGAATTGACAGAGGATACTTATGCAAAGATCAAAGAAGTCCTTTTGAAGCGGGCAAAGCTTCGTGCGATGCACCTGCTGAATGACATGGCAAGAACTGAATCCCAGCTCAGAGATAAATTAAAGCTGGGCGGCTATCCATCGGAAGTCACCGAAGCGGCGATTGCCTATGTGAAATCATTTGGATATATCAATGATGACGCCTACATTCGGAACTTTATAGACAGCAGGAAAGATAAAAAGAGCAGACGCGAGATTTATGCCCTTCTGAGACAGAAGGGCGTGGATATGAACCGGGCAGAAGAGATCATGGAAGAGATGTATGAAGAGCATTCCGATCAGGAAGCAATCCGGGAGCTTCTTCGCAAAAAACACTGGGACTTTGCCTGTACAGATCCGAAAGAAAAGCAGAAAATATATGGATATTTGGTGCGGAAAGGATTTCGTTACGAAGATATCCGTCAAGTAATACAAGTTTGCGATTGGAATGCTTGACATATTTGTGAAAACAGTATAGAATTTAAGTGTTGTATTTGTACAATGAAAACTAAATAAGGAGGTGCTCCTGTGCTGATACCTATAATTATTGCTGTAGTTGTTACGCTTATAGTAGTAATGCCGGTTACTTATTTTGTTACTGTTTCTAAGTTGAAGAACGATGCAAATTCTAAAATTGGGAACGCTGATGTAAAAGCAAGAGAAATTATTGATGATGCTTTGAAGACAGCAGAGACAAAGAAGAAGGAAGCACTTTTGGAAGTAAAGGAAGAGTCCATCAAGACAAAGAATGAACTTGAAAAAGAGACTAAGGAACGCAGAGCTGAACTTCAGCGTTATGAAAAGCGTGTACTTTCAAAAGAAGAATCTCTGGATAAGAGATCTGCGGCAATTGAGCAGAGAGAGACTGCATTTACTGCAAAAGAGACAGCGATGAAGCAGCGGGAGGCTGAAGTTGAAGAACTCAGCCAGAAAAGAGTACAGGAACTAGAAAGAATCTCAGGACTTACCTCCGAACAGGCAAAGGATTATCTATTAAAAACTGTTGAAGAAGATGTGAAACATGACACTGCCAAGATGGTGAAAGAGCTTGAAACACGTGCAAAGGAAGAGGCTGACAAGAAGGCGAAAGAGTATGTTGTCACCGCAATCCAGAGATGTGCGGCAGATCATGTGGCTGAAACTACGATCTCGGTAGTTCAGCTTCCAAGTGACGAGATGAAGGGTAGAATTATCGGACGAGAGGGACGGAATATCCGTACTCTTGAGACACTGACAGGAGTAGAGCTTATTATTGATGATACTCCGGAGGCAGTTGTTCTTTCCGGATTTGATCCAATCCGAAGAGAAGTGGCAAGAATTGCACTGGAGCGTTTGATCGTAGATGGACGAATTCATCCGGCAAGAATCGAAGAGATGGTTGAAAAAGCGCAGAAAGAAGTAGAGACTATGATGCGCGAAGAAGGAGAGACAGCAGCACTCGAAGTTGGTGTACACGGCATCCATCCAGAACTGATTCGTCTTCTTGGACGTATGAAGTTCAGAACGAGCTACGGTCAGAATGCACTGAAGCATTCAATCGAGGTTGCTCAGCTATCCGGATTGCTTGCGGGCGAGATCGGGCTGGATGTCCGTATCGCAAAGCGTGCAGGTCTTTTACATGACATCGGTAAATCGATCGATCACGATGTAGAAGGTTCACATGTTCAGATTGGTGTAGACCTTTGTAGAAAATACAAAGAGTCGCCGCTTATTATCAACGCGGTAGAAGCACATCATGGTGATGTAGAACCACAGTCTCTGATTGCAGGCGTTGTTCAGGCAGCAGATGCGATTTCGGCTGCAAGACCAGGTGCAAGAAGAGAAACCTTGGAGACATACACAAACAGATTAAAACAGTTAGAAGATATTACCAACCAGTTTAAAGGGGTTGAGAAGTCATTTGCTATTCAGGCGGGTAGAGAGATTCGCGTAATGGTAGTTCCAGAACAAGTATCTGATGATGATATGGTATTGCTGGCAAGAGATATTTCAAAACAGATTGAATATGAATTGGAATATCCAGGTCAGATTAAAGTAAATGTAATCCGGGAATCCCGTGTTACAGATTATGCTAAATAACACGATAATCAGAAAACGACAGCCGTCCAAAAGATTCGGTCTTTTGGATGGCTGTATTTAATTTACGCGAGCAACGAGCCAAAGTCCGCGCTTGCACGAGACCTTGGCGACTGCCGCGATAACTTGAGAAACTCGCGGAGCGTGTTTCTCATAGTTGTGTGAAAAGGAAGTGGAAAACGGATGAAAAAAGAAATCAAACGTGTAAAAAGAGAAAGGGTATATCAGGGAACAATTGTTGATGTATACAAAGATTATATGGAGTTTTCCAATGGAAATCATGAGGTGTGGGACTATATCCACCACAAAGGGGCTGCTGCTGTGATCCCTGTGATGGATGACGGCAGACTCCTGATGGTAAGACAGTACCGGAATGCACTGGACCGCTTTACACTGGAACTTCCGGCAGGAGGGCTGGACCAAGCGGATGAACCGGGACGAGACTGTTCAGCAAGAGAATTAGAAGAAGAGACCGGATATCGCAGTGATGATCTGGAATGGCTGATCACGCTTCGAACAACTGTAGCACTTTGCAACGAAAAAATCGAAGTTTATGTGGCACGAAACCTGATCCGTACCCATCAGCATCTGGATGAGAATGAATTTGTGAATGTAGAGGCACATACGGTTGAAGAATTGAAGCAGATGATCTTTGAAGGAAAGATTGAAGATTCCAAGACTGTAGCTGCTATCCTTGCCTATGATGCAAAGTATAACAGATAAAGTGAACGCATAATTGACAACTCCGGTCATATAATGAACTATGTGAAATTATTGGAGGCCGGAATGTGGAATTTTATCGGAAGAAATATCAGCTGCCCATGCTATATCTGATCGGTTTTGGAATGGGTATCTTATATGCTAATTTTATTGCGAAAAATTATGTTACGATGACTGGAATTTTCCATGAATATTTTCTAAATCAGTATACACAGGTGAAAATCATAAATGAAGATTACCTGTGGTACCTGATCAGATGGAGAGTGATGCCTCTGGCGTTAGCAGTCTGTGTGGCAAATCTGGGGTTTCGCAGACTGACAGCAGCCGGAATCCTCCTTTGGACAGGCTTTGCAGCAGGGATACTGTCTGTGGCGGCAGTTTTAAGGATGGGCCTTTGCGGAATGCTGCTGTGTATTGCCGGTATTTTCCCGCAATATATTTTTTATGTACCGGCATATCTTCTATTGATTCGGTATTATTATCGTTATCCGCAAAGTGAATGGAATGGAACAAAAACAGGATTTACTGTTATGATGATCGTGGCGGGAATTTTGTCTGAGGTGTATTTAAACCCTGGGATTGTCCGTTGGTTTGTGAAGGTTCTTACATAGCAAGAATGTGTTCAGCCACATTTTAGCGTCAGGTGATAGAAAATGGCAGAAAGTCCTCTTACTGAACAATTCGGTAAAGAGGACTTTCTGCCGTTTTTTATCGCCCTTGTTTTATCAGGAGAAACATGCAGCAGCCAAATGTAAGAAGCTGGCTTGCAAGCAGTGCCCACAGATAGCCAAGAATCCCGAACTGCGGAATCAGAAATAGAACACCACAGATTCGTACTGCCAGGGTGAACAGATTGATCAGAAAAGTTTTTCCGGCAAGATCCAGACCATTTAACACACTGATCAGTGCGGTGTTACTATAGAGAAAAGGACAGATAAATGCTAGTGTTAAGATATAATTTCCGGCTTCTGGTGTATGAAAGATCCGTCTGCTGATAAAGCCGGATGCGGTAAAGAAAAATAGCAGGCAGGCAAAACCAAGAAACAGGCAGAAAAAAATAA
>UMFG01025181.1_pt1 | contig 10083 bp, 10 predicted proteins | sample 1964961 | NCBI WGS metagenome assembly UMFG01 (sample SAMEA4836041, study PRJEB28245) | human gut metagenome | biome: gut microbiome; material: fecal sample | place: Denmark | collected 2008
CCGCCTGGACTTTGTAAAGCCCGTTAATCATTCTTACAAATACGTCCTTATGCCCGGTCTTTCTGATTTTCTCCGCCATAAGGTCAGCACCTTCTTTTCTCCTGTATGCTCCCGCCTGGACTCTGTAATACTTCTTGTCCTCTGCTCCCAGGTCGTCGGTATTTGTATTCTTCGTATCGTAGTTGTACAGTTCGTATGTTTCGATAAGCTCAATAAGTTTCTTTGCGTATTCCGGGTCTGATGCATACCCAGCAGCAGCTACCGCGTTACAAGCTTCTTTGTAATCTGTTTCCCCGATTACCTTCGCATATCTCTTATACTTCTTTAAAAATGTGCTGTGGTCTTTTACGGAATCTTCCCAGGTGTCATAGGCTCTAAACTCTGCTTCTACCTGTACTTTCTTTCCATCTTCGTATTCCGTTGTTTTTCTTGTTAAAGTCTTACCTTTCCAGTCCTTTGTAGCCTTAATTCCAAAAAGTGCATTACCTGTCTTTGTCAGCTCTGATTTTCCCCAGGCGCTTTCTAAAATTGCCTGTGCTGTCGTTAAGCTTGCCGCTACTCCGCTGTTCTTCATATCGGCGGACGCAATAGCGCCCACCACTTCAATAAAATTCTTCTGTTCTGCGTTCATGTTCCTTATCCCCCTACACTGCCTGTAAGCTCGATACAGCTACCCAGCTTGTAATATCCTTAAGTCGTGCTTCCTGTACTCCGTTGTTTACCTGGATTTTATCTACTGTATGTTTCTTCCCGCCGCGCTGAGCTGCCGGAACTGTCTTACCGCGTGCCGATGATAAGCCACCGTATACCGCGCCGTCTTTAATTGTTACGGTACTTCCTACTGTAATACCTTTGCTTCCCTGGTTTCCGCTGTTCCCGCTTTTCTTAAGCCCGAACTGCTCCGCGATTGCTGTAGCCACTGCTGCCGCGATCTGGTCTTTTTTCGCTGTATAAATCTGCATATCGTCTTTGTCGTCGATAAAGCATACTTCCAGTAATGCCGAAGACGTACCGCTTGCTTTTGCTCTCGCAATCACACGCCAGTTTGTCCGCTTTACGCCCCTGTTCTTAAGTCCCAGCGCTGCGATTTTCTCTACAATCTTTGTTTCTACACCTACTGTCTTCTCTGCTGTTGTTACATAGATTTCCGTACCTGTAGTCTTCCCATTCCCGGCAAGGTCATTTACACAAGAATTAAAATGTACTTCCAGTACATAGTCATAATCTCCAAATTTTACCTGGCAGCAACCTTTACCCAGGTCTTTAAAAGCGTTCCTGTTCGTCGGGTATAAGTCAACCTGTGCATAGTTCCCCAGTGTTTCCTTAATCTTCTGTACCATTACTACGGTTTCTGTTGCTTCTACTCCAAATTTTGAGCTTGCGCCCGGGTCGCCGTCCCCGTGTCCGCTGATAAGTAAAATCTTCATACAATTACGCCCCCGTTACAATCTTTCTCATAATATCGTTTTCCGTGTCCTCTTCCGTAACTGTTACTGTATTGTAAACGTAATCATACAAACTTGTATTACTTTCCAGCATTTTTCTAAAATCTTCTAACGCCTGGTCTAATAATTTGTCGTACTGTTCTTCCGTGATAAAAAGCGTAACAATCGGGAATCTTTCTACCAGCCATTCCCATACCATAGATCGCTTAATGCGTCCTGTTTTGCTTTTTAATTCCTTTTCTGCTTCTGTTACCATGTAAAGCAGTGCTACTTTTACTTTTTCAAGCTGCTGCTTCGGTGTCAGCTTCATAAATCTAAGGATTGCATACACGGTAAGCAGCCCCAGGATAAGAAGGATAAAAAAGTATACCCAGTTTTCAAGAATCATTTTTACAGTTTCCATAGTTTCGTACCTCTAAAAATTTTGTATTTCTGTCGGTTCTAACGCTTCGTCTATGATTGTATCTGTTTTATCTTTCATCTTCTGTATGATTCTCTCTTTTGTCTCTTCCGCCTGGTTCTCTTCTCCCAGGTCGATAAGCTTTTTAATCATTCCAAGCTGTATCTTAATTCCATTTTCAAGTTGTACCGCTTTCAGATACCACACTACAGCGGCAGCAAATACGCCGCCAGCCGTCGGAATGATATACGTAAACACATCTGTAGGCTTTTCGTTCCATACGAACACTAAAGCCACTAAGCAAGCGCATACAAATAGTACACCAGTCCCCATTACAACCTTTTTCTTAAATTCCCGTTTACTCTTTCCTCTGCTCATACGTCTGCCACTCTTCCAGGTCTTTTATGCGGTTGTTCTCTACTGATATTTTTTCAAGTATTTTACTTGAATCTGCTTCCAATTTGTATACTCTTTCCGCTACGTTGTTGTGTTTATCTAATTTCTTTTCGATATAGTCTAATCTTGTACGCATTACGCCGTAAATCACACCGATAGACACGCCATAGACTACAAGCTGTATTAACAGCCCTATCCAAAATTCGTTACTCAAAAATACTAACCTTCCTATACAGAAGACATTTTTATTAAGTCTTCCTTTCCTTCTTCTATGTCTTGCATCATCGTTAGTATAATATTGTCTTCTTCCTCTATCGCCCGGTATTGTTCCAGCTCTAACAGTAGTCTTTTATTTACCTCTGTCAAATCTGTAATTACACTGGCTTGTACTTCAATCATTTGTAAAAGATAATCACTCATTTACTTTATCCCTTATCTGCTGTTTCTCTTCTTCCGTAAGGTTTTCGTAGCTCTCTAAAATCTCTTCCAGGTCTTCGCCACGCTGCACCTTAATTTTTACACCGCGTACTATAATTTTAAGTTTCGCGCCCGTCAGCATTAAATAGCACCCCCTAAGATATCCGCCATAGTTTCTACAAGCTCGTCCGTTGTTTCTACCAGTCCGTCGGTTGTCTCTTTGAGATCGTCGTACTTCTCTTCTGCTGTCTTCTCTCCCGCTTTTTCTGCTGCAATTCTCCGGGCTTCCTCAATCCATTTAGCCAGGCTTCCGTTAATACGGGCTTCCAGCTTTGCAGTTTCACGGGTGCAAAACTCAATCAGTGTAAAACGGTAGTGTTTCGGTTTTTCTTCCGTCTCTTCTACTGTCTCTACGTCTGTCTTAAGCTGTACGCGCACACGCCCCGCCTGTCTCCCAACGATAGCCGCCCCGGTCAGTACTTCCTCTTCTGTCTCTACGCCTTCTCTGATTCTTACCGCTTCCATTGCTTATTTTCTCCTTTGCGCTTTTTACAGTATCATCAAAATACTTTACTTTCAGTCCCCAGGAATCCGTATTTTTTATCCAGCCGTAATAGCTTATTACGCTTCTTGCATCGTGTCCGTTAAGTATCTGCTTCTTTCGTACCTTCCGTATTCTCCGTGTTATTCTTAAGCATATACTGGAACGTAAGGTAGTACAGTCCCGGTAGAATCTATAGCCTATAAAGTCTATTGGTCTGTTCCCTAACTTCCCTTTATCATTGGTTGCGTGTACCTGTAATTTACTCTTTATGTGTAAGCCTATTCGTGATAGCGCATCACGGATACAGGCTACAAACTGCCGTAACTTCTTTTTATTACTACTAAATAATAACATATCGTCCATGTACCTAAAATAGTATTTTATCTTGAAAATATGTTTTATTACAAAGTCTACTGGTGTCAGCATGATATTAGCGAACCAGTGACCGAACGGCGTACCTATTGGTATTCCTCTTTTCCCGGCTGCTGTCTCTTTTACCCAGTAAATATCTATACACATAAACAGTAATTCAAGTAACCTTTTGTCTTTAAACATTTTGATAAGTCGGAACTTCAAAAAGCAATGTAAAATATTGTCGTAGCATTTCTTAATATCCAGGGCTTCCCAGTACTTTGTATGTTTTACATTCTTATACCTCTTTCCTTTCCTGTTCTTCCTGGCTATCGCTCTTTCAATCTTCCTTTTGCAATACGTCCCGCCTTTTCCCTTTATACTTGCGCACGAATACATATACATCCTTCTTGTCAGAATAGGCTCAATGATCTGTAATACTGCCCGTTGTACAATCTTATCAATCATACAGGGCTTAGCGATCATTCGTTTTTTATGCCGCACACCGTCGTATATTTCTTTTCTTCTCAGCTTCCGTGGCTTATATCTGCCTTCTATCAGAAGTGCCTGTATTATTTTCGTGTATTTGTCGATATCCCCTAAATATTTTTCTTTCTGTTGCTTTGCATTTGTCTTTTCGTTTTTCTTTGATTTTGTTGCGTTTGGGCTACTGCATACTGCCTTAATCGCCGTTTTAATGTTTTCATATTCGTAGATTTTTTCGTAGATTCCACCAACTCTTTTAGGTAGTATCTCTTGTTTCTTTAACTTTGATTTCTTATTTACTGGCTTATCCATATACTACCCTTTCTTAAATGCTTATTCGGAATACGTCCAAAGACGTACCGCCCTGTAAATAGCGGCTTCCGGGTTTCCCCTAATAGTTCCTTGCCAGTCGCTTATTTTTACCAGTCCTTCGCCGTGTCGGTTACTCTGGTAAGGTCACAGCTTGCGCCGTGTTTAGATAGTGTGCAATAATTCATATTTTCCATTATAAGCATTAAGAAGCACCCCGCCGATGTTCCAGTTCGCGTTACCGCTGCCGTTGTTCGCGTTCACGTAAGGCAAGCCCGCGTTAGCTCCGTTGTTCGCGTTACCGAAGACATACAAGACGTACCAGGCGGCTTACACACTAAATCCCTTTTATGTATTTTCTCTATCCTTTCATGTTCTATCTCCTTCCCGCCGTTTCTTTTGGGTAGTATATCATTTCATTTTGCAAATTCAATACTTTCCCCCTTTCCTTCCATTTTCCTGGAAATCTTTAGGTATTAGGGGGCTGCCCGCCCCCGTTACACCCCCGGTCTTACTGGCGCTTTTTAAGAAGCACCCCGCCGATGTACCAGTACGCGCTACCGCTGCCGTGGTTCGCGTACACGTAAGGCAAGCCCGCGCTAGCTCCGTTGCCCGCGATACCGAAGACATACAAGACGCACCAGGCGGCATTGTTATTACTCCATAAGTACGCCCCGTTTCCTTTTCCAACAGAAGAACCGCCCAGCTTTTCGCACCACATTTCTAACGGATGTTCCGGGTCAAATCCTTCTAAAAGCTGCCAGCCGGACGTTGTAGGAAATGCAAAGCTTAACGCTTTATAATTCGGGTCTGTATCTCCTACATTATCTTTCGTCGCTGTGTTGTCGTAGCATACATATAGCGTCCCCTGGTATCGGTTCACATTATCCATAAAAGCATACTGCCCGTTATGCTCATGCCCTAAAAGTAACATAGCGTGCTTACCGTCATTCACTAAGCAGCCGTCCCTCATTCCCAGGCTATCGGTTGTTCCCGATATATTAGCGCAATGACTAATAATATTACCTACTGCAATATTTACCGGGTCGCCGTCAAAATAGATTGCTTTCCCTGTTACGCTTCCGTTGCTGTAGTCTTCCACTCTTGTAATTAGTCTCTGCTTCGCTACCTGTGCTCCGCCCAGGCTTGTACCGATTTCCACAGCATTTCCTACCAGGTATTCGTTAGCCGCTGTCGCAAGCGCAATAACAATACGGTTTGTACTCTGTTCCGCTACTAAAGCTTTGTCCTGGTCTGTGTATCTCAAATAGTAATAGCCCTTGCATACTTTTTCCTGGGTATTAAGGCTTGCGTATTTCACAAGTACCAGCATACTATACGCCCAGTAGCTTGTACTATCCATGCTGTAGTATCCTTCTCCGGCTGCTTTTGATCGTGCACGTACCGTAGCTCTATTTATTCTGCAATCCGGGTGCTTTCCGCTCATGGATACGTGTTTATTTCCCATAAGTGAAGACGGGTAGCGTCCCCACTCCCACGGCTCTATATATACCGCTCCGTCAAATGCTCCGGCGGAAATCTGTACATATTCGTATGTATCGTCTCGCCAGCGCTTAAGGTAAAATCCTGGGTATTCTGTAAGTACCATGTACTTCGTTGGGTCGTACCCCGGCTCTCCGATATACGCTACTGTTTCTCCTGTATCCAGGTCGCAGCATTTAGATACAATCCCCGCCCACGGCATTACATAAGAAAAGTCGTCTTTCCCTACTTTTGTCCCTATGGTCGGGTTTGCTTCCATGCCTACGCTTGCGTCTGTACGTTCCCAGGTGTCACTTACATTTGCTGTATTCCACACCCTTTTTACCCCGTAAATCGGCGCGCCTACCTGGGTATGGATTCCGGCAGCTCTTAAGAGTGCGTTTGTTTCTTCCTTCGTGTATCCCTTAATATTTTGTGTGGCTTCTACTCCGGCAGCTTCTATTTGCGCGATTGCTTCCGCCTTTGTATCTGCAATCCCTTTTACTACGTCTTCTGCCTTCGCCTTCGCCGCTTCTGCTGCTTTTACTGAGTTTGCCGCTGCTGTTTTGCTTTCTGCTGCCGCGCTTGCTGAATTTGCCGCTGCTGTTGCGGACTTTCCGGCGGCTGCCTTAGAATCTGCTGCCGCGCTCGCTGAATTTGCCGCTGCTGTTTTACTTTCTTCTGCCTTGCTCGCCGCCGTCTCTGCCCTAGAAGTATAACCCGGTATCTGTTTCATAGCTGATTCTGCTGTTTTAACTGCTTCATTAGCTGTATTTAATGCAGTATTCGCTACTTCCTTTGCAAGTCCCACCGTTCTTAATGCATCTGTAAGGCTTTCGTATTCGTTGCTGCTTTTAATATCGTCTTCGTTTACCGCCCCGTCGTCTACATTCAAATAGAATTTAGCTGTACTTAATACACCGCCGTCAGTTCCGTACAGTACTACGTCTACAATAGCTGTACCCTTGCAAGTTGTCATTTGCCCGCTTATGTCGATTACGATTGTATTATTATCTTTCGTAGCATTTTTAGTAACCTGTTTTCCATCCGCCTTTCTACAGCGAACTTCTACAGTATTTACCCCAGCAAGGCTATAGTCCTCTCCATTGTCTTTAATTTCCGCAATTACCCGGCGTTCTGTATCGCCCATCTTTGCGAATACAACTTTATAGGAATCTCTTAAACCTACATCTAACGTAAGTCGTGTGATCTGTTTATTCATTCTTCAACAGTTCCCCTTTGTATTGTTCAAATTCCATAGCTGCTACTGTAGCATTTCCCGCGCGTACATTTGCTAAGATACTTTCAAGAATCAGCACCGTAATGCTTGAATGTAAGCCGTAATTTCTTTCCGCCATAATAACCGCTGTATTTATATCTTTTTTCGCTTTTTCAATAGTAACGCTAAGCGGCTCGGCTACTCTCTTAACTGCTTCTTCTTTTGTCTCTACGTGGTTTTCTTCCTCAACCTCTACTATTTTTCTCATGTTCTTAATTGCTTCTTCTTTTGTTTCTGTGTGTCTTTCTGTCTTTACTTCTTCTTTGCTCATACTACTTCTTTTTCCTCTTCCACTTTCATTTCGCCCGCTTCTGTATTGAAAAGTCTTACCGTGGTTTTTTCTATTACCGGGCTTTCTTCTTCTTTCGGCTTTTCCGCTTCATTAACCTTTAAGTATCTATCTTCTTCCATATTTTCTCCTAACTTCTCGGGGCGCTTGTTATGCCGCCATTTCTTACAGTTATTGATGAACTCCACCACGTAATAGTGCCATCACTATTCGCCTGTATCTTTGTTATTATCGGAATTTCCCCCGTCCAACCGCTATAGCCGTCGTATGACGTGTTTCTTAGATCGGCGTTATACAGATTCCAACCATGTGCGTACACATTACAACCAAAATGTAAGCCCTTTTCTGTATAAATGCTATTCGCTCTCGAATAGCATAAAATCGTATCGTAACTTGTCGCGCTGCTACTTTCTTCTTGCGCCCACGCCATATATTTCCCCTGGTATTCCAAATCAAACGTAAGCCCTTTATGCGCACTATTACTCTTCCACTCATTTGTACCTATTCGCCCTACAAAATAATCATCCCTATAGAATGAATTTCCCGACTGGTTAAATACTGCTCGTTTGCCTTTTGTTGTTACTTCTCCATTGTAAATAGCGATCTGTCCGGCTGAAATTTGCACATACTTAGAACTATTATTAAATGCAACCAGCACATTATTGTAATATTGCGTCACATAACTTCCCATATCCCCTTTTTCTACTTTGCTCGTTATGTTATTTGCATTTACTTTTATAGCACTTCTAAGTTCGTCTTCTATGCCTTCCGCTCTTTTTACCTCTGCTTCGATAGCGCCATTTGCTACTGTAAATTGTGCTTCTGCATGATCTTCGTATTTACCCAGTACTTCCACATCTTTAATATAAACCGTCGTGTTATCCACATAGTTATACACATAAAGGTACTTTGTCCCCGCTGCGCTTATAGTTATCTCCGTTTCGTACTGCTTAAATACTTCGTCGTCCAGCTCTCCGGCTTTTGTATAATAACTTGTTCCACCAAGCGAAACTCTAATTCTTGCTTTGCTTATGCTTCTTAAGTTCGCCCCAGCTTTGAACCTTACCGTATATGTTCCAGCTTTCAATTTCCAGCTTTGGCGCATGTAAATGTTAGACGTTCCCCTTGTAATACTTGCTACATTCCCTAAGTATTCATCGTTTATAGCTTTAATATTATTGCTATCACTTAAGTCCCATCCGTCTAATTTTCCACTTTCAAAAGTTCCATTTTCTACATAGTTATGTTTCAGTTCGTTTACTGCTTTTTTTGCATATGTTTTTACTGATTCTGCTGACTGATCTATAGCCGTATTCATGCTAACCTGTGTTACATATTTCTTAAGCTTTTCGTCTGTATAACTCTTTGCTCCCGCTCCTACAGTATCCGCATACCCTTTTGCGTTTGTTTCTGCTGCTCCGGCGGAATCATCTACATACTTATACGTTGTATACTTCTTGCTCGCTTCGGCCTTAATCTCTTCTGCTGTCTGGTTTATTGATGTCCCCATTTCGACCGTAGTAACATACTTCTTAAGTTTTTCTTCCGTATAGCTGTTCGCGTTGCTTTCTGCTTCATTTGCCAGGTTTCCCGCTGTTTCGTCTACATACTGAAAAGTAGTGTAGGTTTTCTTGAAATCGCTTTTAAGCCCGTCGATATCATTTTTATAGTTTCTCTCTACAGTGTTTACCGCTTCGCTTATATGGGATTCCACCGACTTTTTATAGTTGATGCTGATAGATTCCGCTTGTATGCTATCTGCTTTTATAAGCGCTCCGTCTAACTGCCCGACACATATATAATCAGCGTAAAAGCCACTACCAGTTCCGAAGGTCTTCCAGTCCCAATCTTTCCCGTCCGCTGTACGTTCTGATGCAATACAGAAGCCCATTGTACCGATAGACATAGCCCCGTAGGTCGGACTTCCTTCTACCAGGTCTTCAAATATTACCGCCCTTACTTCTGAAGGTTGCGATATGTCGCGCTGGGCTTTTAATTGTGCCTTTACAGCGTCGATTTTACCGTATACTTCTTCCGCCTTAAGTGTCCCGTCTTCCCTGGTTACTTTCTGTATAATATCTGCCGCGCTGGTTGTCTTGTCAAAATAATTTTCTATAAAGTTCCCTAGCTCAACTTCTGCGTTTTCTTCCTCTATGCAGTCGTACACAAGCCTTATACATCTTGCCGTTACATTTATCTTAAGCTTTCTGTCCTTTGTTAATACGTCGTCGCCTATTCCTATTGTTGTTAATTTCTTGTAGTCTTTATAGTCTTCCGTATTCGCAACTTCTACCAGGTCTACTTTATAATTTACTTTCGGCTTATCAAGCCCGTTTTCATACTCTTTTGTGCACCGTCTTTTAAGTTCTTCCCTTAAAAGTTCCAGCGTACTAAATCCTTCTTCCCCTTCCTGGCAATCTTCCAGTAACTTAACATCTTCAAATTTAATAACTGCTGCCCTGGGATTTGCATAGCTTCCAATGAGCGGGCTATCTATCCACGGTTCTTCCCCTTCCAGGGTGTGCCCGTTGTATGATACCGGGATAATTCGCGTTACTACATCGTCTATACTTATGTCCGCTTCTATCCCTGTCATATTCTGCCCGAACTCTGCACACGCTCCATAGTCCCCGCCCAGGCGGTCATTTATGATAACGGTAAAATTATCATACATTCTTTCGCCGC
>UMFG01011798.1_pt1 | contig 10041 bp, 7 predicted proteins | sample 1964961 | NCBI WGS metagenome assembly UMFG01 (sample SAMEA4836041, study PRJEB28245) | human gut metagenome | biome: gut microbiome; material: fecal sample | place: Denmark | collected 2008
CCAAAAGAATTGACCGATGACTGCAGCATCGCATTTGAAATATTGATTACCGTGCTCTGGATTCCCGCCGGAACCCCGACTTCAAAAATCTGCTTCAGATACACAGATCTGATCCGAAGCTTTGCAAGGTGAAGCTGATAGCTGCTCTCTGTGTGATGCAGGCACCGGAGTACCAGGATACAGGATACCAGCTGGGATATAACGGTCGCAATCCCGACGCCTGCTACATCCAGATGAAAACCGATGACCAGGAACAGATTCAATACTGCATTAATCACTCCGGATACGATCAGGAAGATCAACGGACGTTTGGTATCCCCCACTGCCCTTAATATGGCTGCTCCATAGTTATACATCATAAAAAATGGCATACCGCAGAAATAAATCCGCATATAAAGTGTGGATTTGGCAATTACATCATCCGGTGTCCCCATAATTTCCAGCGCGCCTCTGGCAAAGACCACTCCAATCACCGCCATCGCCACTCCGCTTACCAGAGCAAGTGCAATAGCCGTATGTACCGTCTCCGACATTTCTTTTGTTTTTCCGGTCGCATAATATCTCGCTGCAAGTACATTTGCTCCCAATGAGATTCCGATGAAAAGATTGGTAAACACATTGATCAGTGCCGTTGTCGAACCCACCGCTGCGAGCGCCTGACTTCCGCTGAAACGTCCCACTACCACGATATCCACCGCATTGAACATCAGCTGTAAGATTCCTGACAGCATCAGTGGTATGGAAAATGAAATCAATTTGTCCATGATGGTTCCATTGCACATATCAATCTCATATTTATTTTTCTTCAAAACAACTCTCTCCTTTTATAGTAATATCTTCAATCAAAGCATAAAGCCGTAATTTTTATTGTAGCATAGATTTATCGTTTGTGAACATTTAATTATTAATTCGTTTTATATGTGTAAAGACATTTTCCTTGACAGAACATCAAAAACAACCTATAATCACTTAGCTTATATGTTTTCATTTACATTCATTGTAAACATCCATATCAGTAAATATAAAAAAGGAGAATACGTATGAATATTCAGCTCTCAGAGCATTTTACCTATAAAAAATTACTTCGTTTTATCCTGCCCTCCATTATTATGATGGTATTCACTTCCATCTACAGTGTGGTGGACGGCATCTTTGTATCGAACTTTGTGGGAAAATCAGCATTTGCTTCCGTGAATCTCATTATGCCTTACCTGATGGGAATCAGTGCACTTGGATTTATGATCGGTACCGGAGGAAGTGCTTTTGTATCAAAAACCCTTGGTGAAGGAAAGAAAGAACTGGCAAATCAGTATTTTTCGATGCTGGTTACGATTGCTGCTATCGGAGGGTTTGTGTTATCTGTTCTCAGTTTTATATTTATGAGGCGGATTGTCATGGCATTTGGTGCCGCCGGTGATCTGATTGATTATTGTACCCTTTACGGACGGATCTCCTGCATATCCCTGACCGCCTTCATGCTGCAGAATGTCTTCCAGAGTTTCTTTGTGGCTGCCGGAAAACCCCAGCTTGGACTGAAAGTCATTGTGGCTGCCGGTTGTACAAACATTGTTCTCGATGCCCTGTTCATCGGTGTATTACACTTTGGAATTGCAGGCGCCGCGTTCGCAACCATGACCAGTGAATTTATCGGCGGTCTGCTCCCGGTGGTATATTTCTTCCGTAAGAACGACAGCCTCCTTCACTTTGTAAAACCGGTATTCGACAGACGTGTATTTCTTAAGACCTGCACCAATGGTTCCTCGGAACTCATGACTAACCTGTCCATGTCCTTAGTCAATGCATTATACAATCTCCAGCTCATGAAGATTGCCGGAGAAAATGGTGTTGCTGCTTATGGTGCAGTTATGTACGTCAATTTTATCTTTGTTGCCACCTTTTTAGGCTATGCAATTGGCTGTGCCCCGGTTATCAGCTACCATTATGGTGCTGGAAATCACGCAGAGCTTAAAAATCTGTATAAAAAAAGTATGTCTATCATACTGGTCTGGGGCGTGATCCTGTTCGGTGCCGCACAGTTACTGGCACCTGTTCTGTCTAAGATATTTGTCGGTTACAATACCGGCCTGTACGCTATGACACTGCACGGCTTCCGTGTATATGCCATTGCATTCCTGATCATCGGTATCAATATCTTCGGATCCTCGTTCTTTACTGCACTGAATAACGGCCTGATATCGGCTGTCATCTCATTTCTGAGAACGTTAGTGTTCCAGGTCATCATGGTCCTGACACTTCCACTCTGGTTCGGGATCAACGGTATCTGGAGTGCGATCAGCATTGCGGAGGCGCTGACACTTATCATGACCACTACATTTTTCGTCCGTCAGAAAGACAAGTATCATTACCTGTAAGACAATCTCTTTCAAATGTATAACAATATAAAAAACGTATCTCTGCAATGTTTCTCCACTGTCTGAAAAGGAAGCATCTCAGAGATACGTTTTTTATTTATTAGAACATCTTTTAAAAATTAATATCTTCGATCTTAATTCTCTTCCGCATAGAACACATTCTTATCCAGTGCCTTGTTCTGGTGTGCAACGATTGTTGTACATACAGCATCACCTGTGATATTAACGGCAGTTCTTGTCATATCCAGAATACGGTCGATACCCATGATCAGACCAATTGCCTCAACCGGAAGTCCGACAGAATTGAATACCATTGTCAGTGTTACCAGACCTACACTTGGCACACCGGCCGTACCGATGGATGCAAGTGTTGCAGTTCCGATTACAGTAATATAATCTGTCATACTTAAGTGGATTCCGAATGCCTGTGCGGCAAATACAACGGCTACCCCCTGCATGATCGAAGTACCATCCATATTGATGGTCGCTCCAAGAGGAATGGTGAAAGATGATATCTTCTTAGATACACCCACCTTCTTTGTCAGGGTATCGATTGACAGCGGAATCGTTGCATTTGATGTTGCTGTTGAGAATGCGAAGGCCATAACCAGGAAGAACTTCTTGATAAATTTCAGAGGATTCAGTCCGGTAAATATCTTCAGTAAGATCTGGTATACACCGAAACACTGGATTGCCAGTGCGATCAATACACCGATCATATATTTTGCCAGCGGTACAAATGCACTGAATCCGATGTTTGCAAATGTGCGGCTGATCAGGCAGAAGACACCAATTGGGGCAAGTGCCATGATCATCATCGTCATTTCCATCATGATATCGTTAAACTGGCTGAAGAAGTTCGCAACTGTCTCTGCGCGTTCTCCTAATTTTGCAAGGATCACACCGATGATCAATGCAAATACGATGATCTGCAGCATCTCTCCGCTTGCAAGAGAATTAATCGGGTTATCCGGGATAATATTTAACAGCGTGTCTGTCAATGAAGTAGCCTTCATAGTTTCTACAGATGCTGCATTGGTCTTGATCGTGCTCATGTCCAGTCCCACACCCGGATTGATCAGGTTTCCGACAGACAATGCTACGGTAACCGCAAGTGCTGTTGTTGCCAGATAAAAGATCAGTGTTCTTGCACCGACTGTACCAAGCTTCTTCGTATCCCCGATCGACATACTTCCGCACACAAGCGAACAGAATACCAGTGGTACAACCAACATCTTCATCAGTTTGATAAAGCCTTGTCCGACCACGTACAGTACACCTTCTACGATAATGTCGTCTTTGATATGTCCACTTGGAACCGCATAACATAAAATAATTCCAAATACCGCTCCTGCAAGCAATGCAATAAAAATCTTCGTTGTAAGTCCTATTTTCTTCTTTTCCTTCTTCTGTGTCTCTCCCATATTAGTCCTCCATTCTCTCATCCATATATTCTTTCAGTGAAGCTCTCCAGTCCGGCATCTCGTATACATTGATGATACGAAGGATAAAATTATCCAGGACCGCATATGCTGGTCTTGCAGAAGAAAGATCCGATTCGCTGGTCACTACCGGGCGCAGAGTGATCCTCTTTCCTGCAAGTTTCAAAACTTCCTGCGCAAATTCATAACGATTACATACACCCTGACAGGTTGCATGGTACGTTCCGTATTCATTCGTTTTGATCAGATAAAGAATAATACGTGCCAGGTCTTTTGCACTGGTCGGAGAACCAAACTGATCTGATGCAATCAGAAGTTCATCCTTTGTATCTGCTGCATGAAGTACGCGGTTTACAAAATTATTGCCATTTCCATACACCCAGTTACTGCGCAGGATGAAATGCTTGTGTGTAAATTCCTTTACATAATTCTCCCCTGCTCTCTTGGAACGTCCGTAAACGGTCTTCGGATTTGTGTCGTCGAACTCCGTATATGGGGTATGCCGGATTCCGTCAAATACATCATCCGTGGATATCTGTACCATCTTGGCCCCTGTCTTTCTTGCCACAATACTTAAATTTCTTGCTCCCAGCGCATTCACACGGTATGCAAGCTCCGGTTCTTTTTCACAGAAATCTGTATCTGTGACTGCCGCACAGTTGATGATCACATCCGGACGGTTGATCACTCCGAAATTCAGCACCTCATCGGTGTCCGTAATGTCTAATTCTTCCTTATCTGTGTTAAACACTTCCATTTCTAATGGATCCAACACTTCATTGATGGCCGATCCGATCTGTCCGGATGCACCAACAATCCATAATTTTAACATATCTGCTTCCTCCTCATCTGCCGGGACCGGCTGACGCCAGTCTCTCTGCTTTCCTTTTAATATAGCTAGTATACACAAAAAAACCGTCAGTTTCAATTCTTAACCAACGGTCTCAAATCTACTCCTCTATGGTATTTTTTTCCACACATCGGTAATGTCAGCGTTTTTACTGACCTCCTGCACCACTTTTGTGCTGCTTATATGTAGAATATCTTTCCCTTCATTCTGCATAAATACAAACACCGCAAACAGAATCATACAAATAAATGTACGGATTCCCAGGCTTCCCTGTTCTGCCTCTTCCTCACCATACAGTTCACTATAAGATGCCCTGTATCTGGGATGTATTGCCGGTATCCCGGATTCCTGATAGCTGTAACGTGTCTGTTCTAGAAGTTCTCTTCTTCGCTTTTCCGCTTCATTCAAATGCGCTCACCTCTGAAACAATATATGAGATATCTGTTTCGCTCATGTGCAAAACTTACTGCATACAGACTCTTTTTCATGTTTTTTAAGAGTTTCTGCTTAACGATCTGCCAGTTCTTTTACGATATCTTCCCATGTCAGACCTTTTTCTACCATCAGAACCATTGCATGATACAGGAAATCCGCGATCTCATATTTGACTTCTTCCGGATTCGGATTCTTTGCTGCGATCACAACTTCCGTTGCTTCTTCTCCAATTTTTTTCAGGATCTTATCAATTCCCTTATCAAACAGATAATTCGTGTAAGACCCCTCCTTTGGATTCTCTTTACGGTCTGCGATCGTGTCATATACCGATTCAAAGATCCGAAGCGGATTCGTCTCATCATAGTCAATTCCTACAAGCGGCTGGAAGAAGCAAGTCGGATTACCGGTATGGCATGCTGCTCCGATCTGATCTACTTTTGCAAGCAATGTATCCAGATCACAGTCAATCGTCAGGGATTTTACATACTGGAAATGACCGCTCGTCTCCCCCTTTACCCAGAGTTTCTGCCGGCTTCTGCTAAAATACGTCATCTTTCCTGTCTTGATCGTCTCATAGAAAGATTCCTCATTCATATATGCCAGCATCAGGATCTCCTGTGTCTTATAATGCTGGACGATGACAGGAATCAGGCCCTGATCATTGGTCTTAAACTGTGAGAACTCCATCATACTCTCAAAAGATGTCATCTTAATTCCTTCTTCCGTACACTTATCTTTGAATGCCACACAATCAATATCTGTACGGCTTACATATCTTCCCGAAAGCCCCCGGACACCCGGGCATTTCAAAATTTTAAATAACTCTGACTCTTCTTCCGTATCCGTAATGATCACACACGGTACATCTGTTACATTCATAATGGAATTCAGATCCAGTCTGTGCATAAAGACAATTTCACTGCTGTAATCCTGGATCAGATGCTGATGTTTGAACAATGCATCAAAATCATTTAATGATACCGCAAGCTTCTCTTTTCCGAATCTCTTTGCCGCATCCTCAATCAGTTTGACACTATCCGGCTTAGAGAAATTCAGCATTGCCCGTTTTGCACCTGTATACAGAATCTTCTTAATATCTTCCTGGCGTCTGATATTGCCGCCTGCGATCATCGGGATCCTGATCACACGATTGATCCGTTTCATCAATGTGATCGTTTCATCATGTTCTTCATCCGAATCTGAGAGATCCAGCACGATCAGTTCATCTGCACCGTGATCACTGTAATATTTTGCAAGTTCAATTACGTCTTTGGATACAACAGTCGGATCATCAATCCATCTGACCGCTTTCCCATCTTTTATGAAAATGCAAGGTATTAATCTTTTATAACTCATGTCTGTCCGTCTCCTTTTAGAGGCTTCCCTTTGTGGTCCATGCCTCTTTTATCCTTGGCTCTTCCATTGTCGCCATATCAAGTGCTTTTCCGAACGCTTTAAACAGCGCCTCCGCCTTGTGATGATCGTTGATACCATCCAGAATCTTCAGGTGGATATTCATCATTGCGCTGTAAGAAACTGCGTAAAAGAATTCCCTTACCATCTCAGTATCCATCTCACCCATCTTATCTGACACAAACTCTGCATTATAATTCAGATATGGTCTTCCGGAGAGATCCACCGCACAAAGTGCGAGTGTCTCATCCATTGGAAGCATAAAGTGGCCATAACGTTTGATTCCGGCTTTATCTCCTATTGCTTCCAGAATAGCCTGTCCAAGTACGATTCCCGTATCTTCGATGGTATGATGACTGTCCACTTCCAGATCCCCTTTCGCATGTACCGTCAGATCGAACAATCCGTGTCTTGCAAATCCATTCAGCATATGATCAAAAAAACCGATTCCTGTATCAATCTCCGTCTTTCCGGTTCCATCCAGGTTCAGAGTTACCGTAATATCCGTCTCCTTTGTCGTTCTTGTCCTGGTGACTGTTCTGTTCATAGCTCCTCGCCTCCTTATTTTTCTGCTGTCTTCTACTCTTCGCCCTCAAAACGGACTTTGATAGAATTGGCATGTGCCGTCAGCTGCTCTGCCTCGGCAAATGCTTCAATATCTTTATGTATATCGCGTAATGCTTCTTCCGAATATCCGATGATACTTGATTTTTTAATGAAATCATCCACAGAAAGCGGTGAGAAAAATTTTGCTGTACCATTGGTTGGAAGAACATGGTTCGGTCCTGCAAAATAATCTCCCAGTGGTTCACTTGCGTATTCCCCGATAAAGATGGCACCGGCATTCCTTACTTTTGTCATCACATCATATGGATTCTTTGTCTGGATCTCCAGATGTTCGGATGCAATCTCATTTGCAATATCAATCACATCATCCATCGTATCTGCGACCAGGATATAACCGTAGTTGTCCAGTGATTTCCGGATGATCTCACTTCTGGAAAGTTCTTTTAAGAAGCCATCCACTTCATCCGATACTTTCCGGGCAAGTTCTTCAGATGTTGTGACCAGAATTGCAGATGCAAGTTCATCATGCTCTGCCTGTGAAAGAAGATCTGCTGCCACAAATCTTGGATTTGCCGTCTCATCTGCAATAACAAGAATCTCGCTTGGTCCGGCAATTGCATCAATGCTTACATAGCCATAAACTGCTTTTTTCGCCAGAGCAACATATATATTTCCAGGTCCTACGATCTTGTCGACTTTTGGAATGCTCTCTGTTCCGTATGCCAGAGCAGCAATAGCCTGCGCCCCACCGACTTTATAGATGACATCCGCACCGGCTTCATGTGCTGCAACCAGTGTGTTTGGTGTCACTTTTCCATCTTTTCCGGGCGGTGTGACCATCACGATCTCATCAACTCCGGCTACCTTTGCAGGTACAATGTTCATCAATACAGAAGATGGATATACAGCTTTCCCGCCCGGCACATATACACCGACTCTGTGAAGTGGTGTGACTTTCTGTCCCAGGATTGTTCCGTCCGGTTTGCTGTCGAACCAGCTGTACTGTCTCTGTTTTTCATGATACGTACGGATGTTCAAAAGAGCTTTGCGGATGATCTCCACCAGTTTTGGATCTACTTCTTTATATGCCTCTTCGATCTCCTCTTCTGTAACCTTAATATTGTCTGCAGTGATATCTGCATGATCAAATTTCTTCGTATATGCAAATACTGCCTGATCCTTTTCTTCTTTTACATGAGCGAGGATTTCCTGAACTCCCTGTTCATACTGACCGTAATTATTCGGGCTTCTCTTCAGAAGATCCTCCAGTAAGTTCTCTTTTGCATCTTTTGTCAAACGCTGTATTCTCATAGCCTTAACCGCCATCCTCTCATTTTATTTTCTTTCTGTCTGTACAGTATTATACCTGCTCCCGCAGTCTTGTCAGCAGGTCTTTGATCCTTGCGCTTTCCATACGCATACTGACCGGGTTCACAATCATCCTAGCAGACAACGGACATACTTCCTCCAACACTTCCAGACCATTTTCACGGAGGGTTGACCCCGTCTCTACAATATCCACGATCACTTCGGACAGTCCGACGATCGGTGCAAGTTCAATGGAACCATTTAACTTAATGATCTCTACAGTCTGATGCTTCGTGTTATAGAAATAATCTTTTGCAATATTCGGATATTTTGTTGCTACCCGGATCAGTTCATGATGCTGCAGAAGTGGTGCGGCATCTTTGTATCCGCATACACACATCTTACATTTTCCATATCCGAGATCCAGTACTTCATGTACCTTACGTCCTTCTTCCAGGATTGTATCTTTTCCAACGACTCCGATATCCGCTGCGCCATATTCTACATATGTCGGAACATCCGGTCCTTTTGCAAGAAAGAAACGGAGTTTCAATTCTTCATTGGTGAAAATCAGCTTCCTGGAATCTTTATCTTTCATCTCTTCACAGGTAATCCCGATTTTCTCAAATAATTCTAATGTCTGTTTTGCCAGACGTCCTTTTCCCAGGGCAAATGTCAGGTATCTCATAATGTCTAACTCCTATCTGTACTATTCACGATCTTCTGCTCTCCGGTAACGAGATTGACCATCGTTACTTCTCCGGTCTCCTCGATATATACCAGACTTCCGGCATAATAATCATTTCCGTAACGGATATAATCTTCCAATCCACTGTTTTCATCCTTCTTCAGAAGTTCTGCATTCTTGGCTTTTCTACGGAAATCCTTCGCAAGGCGAATTGCTTCAAGCTGTCTTCCTTCCGCATATATGATGATCGTATTCTTTCTTGGATATACGATGCGGATCTTCTGACGAGTCAGTGCACTCACCAGTTCATCAATTACAATCGCAAAACCGATAGATGGTGATTTCTTACCGAACTTTTCGATCAGATGGTCATAACGTCCACCCTTTACAACTGCATCCCCGGTTCCGTAAGTATAACCACGGAACACGATTCCTGTATAGTATCCATAGGTTCCTGTCATGCTCAAGTCAAAAGTGACAAATTTTTCCACTCCGTAATAGCGCAGGATGTGGTATATCTTCTCCAGGCGTCTGATTGCCATCACCCCTTTGGAGTTCGGCGCAAGGTTTTCCGCTTTTTCCAGGATATCAATTCCTCCGATCAGTTCATTCAATGCTGAAAATACTTCTTTGGAGCTTCTCTTTGCCTGAATACTGTCCAGAAATTCTTCTACACCGAAGTAATTGCGGTTACCGATCAGTTCTCTTACCCTTTCTTCCGCCTCTTCATCCAGACTTGCGTCTTCGATCAGACTCTGGAAGAAATCAACATTACCGACACAGAGCTGGAATTCTTTCAGCCCGATCGTCAACATAGATTCAATCACCAGGGCAAGCATCTCTGCATCTGCCTCTACCGAATCATCCCCGACAAATTCTGCTCCCATCTGCGTCGTCTCTCTTAAGCGTCCCTGATAACTGGAATGGTTCACAAATGTATTGCCTGTATAACACAGACGGATCGGA
>UMFG01032140.1_pt1 | contig 10038 bp, 9 predicted proteins | sample 1964961 | NCBI WGS metagenome assembly UMFG01 (sample SAMEA4836041, study PRJEB28245) | human gut metagenome | biome: gut microbiome; material: fecal sample | place: Denmark | collected 2008
TACTATTTAAACTAAAATTAATATCTCGTCCAATTCTTATATTTTTAAGCTTGAACGAGATATTAATTATTGGCATAGTTAAAACATAGTTAAAAATAAATAATTTTATATTATTAGTACTCTTTTATAGCTTTAATTAATTTTTCCATTTCCTGGAAAGTACCTATTGTTATTCTCAAATATTCACTTATTCTTGGCTTATTAAAATATCTAACAAATATATTTTTGGATTTTAAATATGCAAATAATTTTTCAGCACTTATATTTTTATTTGTAGTAAATATAAAATTAGCCTTACTTGGTAAAGTTTCAAAGCCTAATTTAGAAAGTTCATTAATAGTCCATTCTCTAGCCGAAATTATTTTGTCTACACAATCATTGAAATAATCCTTATCCTTAGCAGATGCTGTAGCAATAATTTGAGAAAAAGAATTAATTGTATAACTATTGAAGCTATTTTTAACAGCTTCGAGAGCATTAATAAGACAAGAACTTGCCATTGCATAACCTACTCTTATGCCAGCTAGAGCTCTTGATTTAGAGTAAGTTTGAACAACAACAAGATTGTCATATTTGTGTATGAGGTCTACTGCACTTTTCCCACCAAAGTCAATATATGCTTCATCAACAATAACAATAACATCTTCGTTATGCTTAATAATATCCTCTATGTCATTTAGTTCCATATATACTGATGTTGGTGCGTTAGGATTAGTAATCACTACACCACCATTCTCTTTATAATAATCTTCTTTAATAATGCAGAAATTATCATCAAGAGCTGGTCTTTCATAAGGTATATTATAAAGATTACACCATACATCATAAAATGAATATGTAATATCTGGAAAAAGTATCGGTTTTTTTGAATTAAAAAATGTCATAAAACAAAAAGCTAAAACTTCATCAGAACCATTACCTAAAAAGATTTCATTTTCATTAACAGGATATGTTTCCATAAGAGCATATTTTAGGTCAGCACAAACAAAACTCGGATATAATCTTAATCTATTATAATCATAACCAGCTATTGCTTTCTTTACAGCAGGAGATGGACTATAAGGACATTCGTTGGTATTAAGTTTAATCACATTTTTATTTTGTGGCTGTTCACCTGGGACATAGGGTTCAATTTCTCTTAAATTTTCTTTCCATTTTTGCATTTCAATTCACCTCATAATTATAATTAATTAATAACAGTATAACATATTTTTTTAAAATTTACATTAAAATTTCATAATTTATAAAAATACTATTGACAAATAAGAATAGACTTGTTAAAATGTTAGATAGCTAACATTTAGGAGGTGCTTAATTGGAAAAAAGAATATGTAAAGACATTCACAGAGTTTCTAATAAGTTAGGCAGAAAAATTGACTCAATAATCTGTAAACAAAGCCTTACCCATTCTCAATATGCAATTATAAGCTATGTATACAACAATATTGATAATGATGTTTTTCAGCGTGATATAGAAGAAGAATTTGGAATTCGCCGTTCTAGTGTTTCTGCTATGTTAACTACTTTAGAAGATAAAGACTATATTATTCGTAGCTCTGTTACGCAAGATGCCCGTCTTAAAAAAATTTCAATTACAGAAAGAGGAATGAATATTGTAATTAAATCTAGAAAAATCATTGAGACTTATGAAAAATCATTTCTTTCTAATATACCTAATGATAAACTAGATATTTTTTATGAAGTTCTTAATATGCTCTATAATTTGGCTGATTAAATTGAACAAAGGAGAAAAAAATGGAAACAACAGTTAAAGAAAACAAAATGGCAACAATGCCTGTAAACAAGTTACTTATTTCTATGGCTGTACCAATGATGATTTCTATGCTTGTTCAGGCTCTATACAATATTGTTGATAGTGTATTTGTAGCAAAGTATAGTGCTTCTTGTATGACAGCAATTTCACTTGTTTTCCCAATACAGGCATTAATGATTGCTGGTGGTGCTGGTATTGGTGTAGGTATGAATGCCCTACTTTCAAGATTTTTAGGTGCAAAAGACCAAACAAAGGTTAATAAAACTGCATTTAATGGCATTGTAATTTACATTATTTGTTATTTAATCTTTTTGTTAATTGGACTTTTTGGTGCTGAGCCTTTTATGAAAGCACAAGCGAGTTCAGCAATAATAGCTGATGAAGGTTCAATTTATTTAAAAATTGTATGTTGTTGTAGTTTTGGTATGTTTGCACAGTTCTGTTTTGAAAGAATGCTACAAGCTACAGGTAGAACAATTTTTTCAATGTATACACAAATGACAGGTGCTGTAATAAATATTATATTAGACCCTATTTTAATATTTGGCTTATTTGGTACTCCAAAAATGGGTATGGCTGGTGCAGCTATTGCTACTGTAGTTGGACAATGTTGTGCTGGATTACTTGCTATATTTTTTAATTTAAAGGTAAACAAAGATGATATTCATTTAAATAAAATAAAAGAATTTAGACCAAGCGGACGAGCTATAGCTATGATTTTATATATTGGTGTGCCATCAATTATAATGCAGTCTATAGGTTCAATAATGGTATTAAGCATTAATACCATATTATCACATATGAACATTATTGATACTTCATTAGGAATTATAGAAGCAAGAGATACAGCAATTGCAATATTTGGTATATACTTTAAACTTCAAAGTTTTATATTTATGCCTGTATTCGGTCTAAATAATGGTATGGTACCTATTATAGCTTTCTGTTTTGGTGCAAAACAGAAGGATAGAATGGTAAGGACAATTAAACTTAGTATTTGTTATGCTTTTACTTTATTAATAATAGGTACTATTATATTCCAGCTTATACCTGATAAACTTATTATGTTATTTGCAAATGATAGCAATTTAGAACATTTACTGTCAATGGGCGTACCAGCATTGAGAATTATAAGTATACACTTCCCAGTTGCAAGTTTTTGCATAATAAGTCTTTCAGTATTCCAGGCACTTGGAAATGGTGTGCTATCAATGGGTGTTTCATTTATGCGTCAGTTAGTTGTTCTTGTGCCAGTTGCATTTCTACTTTCACTGACGAATAAATTGGGAAATGTTTGGTTTGCATTTTTACTTGCTGAATGTATATCATTTATTCTTTGTACATTTGCTTTTAGATTTATGTATAAAAAAATTATTAAACCTTTGGGAGCTAAATAAATAGCTACATAGTAAAGATTGTTTATAAAAGGAACTTAAAAAAACATTTCTAAAAGAAAAATCTCTTAGACCGTGAAATCTAAGTGATTTTTCTTTTAAGGCTATTTTTTTACAGTGCCTTGAGCTATATTTTTTTCATCAGTTGATAAAAAGCAAAAAACTAATCTTTAATAGTTATTTTTATTTATTTTTTATAAAAACTAACACTCTTGTTTTTTAAATCAACATCATAGCTATAACTATAATCACCAAAAGCATTTCCAAAAAAACTAAGACAACCATGTGGTGACATATAAAATTTGTTTTCCCTAAAAGTCCATTCATAAGTTGAGTATAACTGTTTTGATTCAATATCATTATTCAATAATAAATCCAAATCTTTTTTATTTTCCATATTAGGCAATAAAAAAGCATACTTCTTTTTTTCTTTTAAAGAATAAGCCAATATCATATAATTATCTTTATCAAATTTAATATCGCTAAAACCATATATTTCAAGCAATGTTCTAAAAATCAGACATAAGTCCCATTTTATCCCAAAACATAATCGGATTTCCACCACAATAAACATACCAATTACTACCGTCCTTAATTGGGTCTTCTGTTGTAAATCTAACAATACTAGGATTATAGCATCTCGCTCTTAGGCATATTTTTTGTTTCATTATCCCAATATTCGCCATAGTATCTAAATGGGTTAGTATCATTTTTATCTCTATTTATTTCATTACCAAAGGCGTCATAGCTATAAGTCTTTGTAACTTTTCAAACCGTGTCATAAGTATATGATGTCTGTCCGTAACTTGTACCACTAAAAGGTGTTTGTATTGTTTTGACCCAATTGTTGTCTACCTACATATAACTTGACTTTGTTCCAACTTATTAATATGTAAGGACTGAACTTAGGATGAAATATAAACAAAAAAAGAAGTATAAAACAGTTCCTTATGAGGTGTCCCATTAAATTTTAACTTTAAGGGGGCACCTCATAAGGAAAATAACAAATACTCTTTATAAATATAATTAATAAATTATAATATTAGCTAAAAAATAAATGTTCAATTAAAATTTTTAAACCAATAATAACAAGCAAAAAGCCACCAACTCTTTCAGCATAAGACTGAAAAACACCACTAATTTTCTTGCCTAGCATTACACCAACATAAGAAATGACAAATGCAACCACACCAATAACTGTACAAGAAAACCAAATATTTCCACTGTCAACAAAGGCAAAAGTTACACCAACAGCTAAAGCATCAATACTTGTAGCAATTGCCAATATTGTAAGATTTTTAAAAGACATAATATTGTCTTGAGTATTTTTTTCATCTTCTTCATTAGCAAAACTTTCTTTTATCATATTACCACCTATAAAGGAAAGTAAAATAAAAGCAATCCAATGGTCAAAAGCTGTAATATATTTACTAAAACTACTAGCTAAAAAGTACCCTATAAGAGGCATAATAAACTGGAAGAATCCAAAAAAAGCACCAAATGTAACTGCGTGTTTAACTTTAATTTTTGGTAACATAAGACCGTTTGATACTGATACAGCAAAAGCATCCATTGCCAAACTAATAGCAATTGCAAAAAGCTCTAAACCCCCCATTAAATTACTCCTCCAACCCAGATATGTAATTAATAAATTGTTGTGCTGTTCTACCAGAAATTCCACCGTGACTTAATTCCCACTTATTTGCTTCCTTACATAATTCATCGTCTGACATCTTAATACCAACCTTGCGAGCTAAGCCAATAACGATACCAAAGTACTCCTTCTGGCTAGGCTTAGAGTAATTAATTGTAACACCAAATCTCTTAACAAGTGAAAGTTTTTCTTCCAGTGTATCTGACCTGTGCATACCATTATCACTTTCAATATCATTTCTGTCACTCCAGTTTTCCTTAATAAGATGTCTTCTATTGGATGTGGCATAAATAAGTATATTATCAGGCTTAGTTTCAACACCACCTTCTATAACAGCTTTTAAAAACTTATATTCAATTTCAAATTCTTCAAAAGACAAGTCGTCCATATAAATAATAAATTTATAATTTCTATTTTTAATTTGAGCAATAATATTAGACAAATCCTTAAACTGATGTTTATAAATTTCAATCATTCTAAGACCTTGACTATAGAATTCATTAACAATAGCCTTGATACTTGTAGACTTACCTGTACCACTATCACCAAAAAGAAGTACATTGTTGGCCTTTTTACCTTCAACAAAAGCCTTAGTATTATCAACCAGTTTCTTCTTCTGAATTTCATAGCCAATAAGGTCATCAAGCATAACCTTATCCATATTGTTAATTGGGTGAAGTGTAACATAGCTTTCTGTAGATGATGCAATTCTAAATGCCTTGTTAAGACCAAACATACCCACACCATAATCCTTATAAAATCCTGTTACAGCATCAAAAAAGTCATTTTCATCGTTTGCCTTTTCAAGTTTTTCACTAAGCATTTGCACCTTTTCACTTACATTTTTATTATACATAAGCTCTTTTTTACCAATAGCCTTGTAGTTTGAAATTCTACTAAAGCAATCAATACCTAAAGCATCTTCAATTTCAGAAAAATCATAATTAAAAAGTTCTAAATATGCTTTAAAGTCATTTTTAGCAAAATAATTTACACTACCATCATTAGCACCTGTTTTTTCACAAGTAATACTAAAAGGATTTTCATTAGTAATAAGTAAAAATGTAAGGTAGTTGTGCCACAAATTTTTATCAAATCCATAATCAGTAGCAATCTCAAGTATTCTCTTTATTTGAGTATAAATTCTAACTGTTAGTTCATCTTCTGATTGTGTTTTGTCGTGGTAATTTTTGAAAATATCGCCAAGCTCCATAAGTATTGAATCCTTTGGCATATCTCCATATATTAAAAGTCTTGATATTATATGATTCATAATATAACCTCCAATCGTTATTACTACAATAATAATACCCTATCCTTAATTTGTCAACTTGTTTACATAATTGTTTTATAAATTAATAAGACCTCTCTTATACATTTGGTCAACAGCAATAATTACACCTATTTTACCATGAAACCAAGTTAAGCCACCCTGCATATATACAGTATAAGGTTCCTTCATTGGAGCATCAGCACTAAGCTCTATTGATGAACCTTGAACAAAAGCTCCAGCTGCCATTATTACTTGAGAATCATAGCCCGGCATATCCCAAGGCTCCGGCTTAACATAACTATCAACTGCTGCCCCTGCTTGTATACCTTGACAATAGGCAATAACATTTTCTGGTGTTTTCATTTGAATAGCTTCAACAATATCAGGTCTGTCTTCATTAACCTTTGGCATACATTCAAAGCCAAGCTTTTCAAATATTGCCGCCGAAAAAATAGCAGTCTTTAAACTGGCATTAACAACATTTGGAGCAAGAAAAAGGCCTTGAATAAGACTAGTTGTAATACCTAAGCTAGGTCCAACTTCCTTACCCATACCTGGAGCAGTAAGTCTAAATGCAGCGTTTTCAACACATTCCTTTGTACCTACTATGTAACCGCCTACAGGAGCAAGTCCGCCACCAGGATTTTTGATTAATGAGCCAACTATCATATCAGCACCAACATCTGTAGGTTCAAGTTCACTAACAAATTCACAATAACAATTGTCTACCATACAAATCGCATCTGGCTTAACTGATTTAACAATATCAATTATTTTTTTAACAGTTTCTATAGTTAAACTAGGTCTGTATTCATAACCTTTTGAACGCTGAATTTCAACAATTTTTGTTTTAGGTGTAATCATTGATGGAATATTATCAAAGTCAACTGTACCATTAGAAAGTAAAGGAAGTTCTTTATAAATAATACCATTATCAACTAAAGATCCTTTAACTTTTCTTTTAGAACCAATAACACCTTCAAGAGTATCATAAGGAGATCCAGCAACACATAAAAGTTCATCGCCATATTTTAAATTACCAGCTAACGCTATAGTTAAAGCATGAGTACCCGATATAATTTGAGCTCGAACAAGTGCAGCTTCTGCATTAAATACATCAGCATAAATATCCTCAAGCTTATCTCTGCCAATATCGTTATAACCATAACCAGTTGTACCATTAAATGCAGTATCACTTAAATGATTTTTCTGCATTGCTCTTAATACTTTGTATTGGTTAAGCTCTGATATTTTATCTATATCAGCAAATTTATCTTCAATACTTTTTTCAGCTTTAAGACAAAAATCAAGTACTCTTTCATCAATTCCAAACTCTTCTAAAATATATTCTTTTAACATTTTAATTCTCCTTATTTATTTTATAAGCAATATATTGTGCAACCTCTTTTGGACTATTAAATTCAAGCATATCAACCCATTCCCCATTGCTTTGATGTTTAAACCAAGTAAGTTGTCGTCTTGCAAAATGTCTTGTATCTCTTTTAAGAATATAAATAGCTTCTTCAAGGGAATATTCACCCTTTAAGTAACCTATAATTTCCTTATAACCTAAGCCTTTCATAGATACAAGATTGGTTGGATATTTTTCAATTAATGATTTAACTTCATTAACAAGTCCCATTTCAATCATAATATCAATTCTTTTTTCAATACGACGATAAAGGACTTCTCTATCCATATTTAATATGAAGTTTTTAACATTATAAGCAGGCTCCCTAAGTTTTTCCCTTGCGTTGTAATCAGAAAACTTCTCGCCAGTATCTTTACAATACTCTATTGCTCTTATGACTCTTTTAAGATTGTTAGGATGGACAGTTTTTGCATATTCTGGATCAAGGACTTTCAAAATATTATGAACATAATCATTACCCTTTTCTTCTGCCCTTTTTTCAAGTTCTAAACGCATTTTATCGTCTTTTTCACCTGGGGTAAAGTCGTTATCATATATTAAACCATTTACATAAAAACCTGTACCACCTACAAGAATAGGCATTTTATGTTTTGCATATATTTCAGCCATAGCTTCTTTGGCCATTTTTTGAAATACAGCTATTGAAAATTCTTCATCAGGCATAAGTATATCAATTAAATAGTGCTTAATACCCTGCATTTCATCATTAGTTATTTTAGCAGTACCAATATCCATACATTTGTAAACCTGCATTGAATCAGCTGATATAATTTCACCATCAATAATTTTAGCAAGTTCTACAGATACAGCAGTTTTACCACAAGCAGTTGGACCAGAAATTGTTATTAAAGGGAATTTCATATTATACACCTCATTTCAAATGAATATTATACACATTATTATAAAATTTGTAAATAATTTTTAATGTTTATATTCTAAGAGATTTAAAATTCTTATTAACCCTAGAATATATGTCTCATTTTCTCAAAAATAATATATTTTACAATACCATTGATACCAATTTTATTCCAAATTAATTTAAAAAATTTTATTATAGTAGATAACCTTTTTTTATCTTAGGCTTGGCATTTTTCCTTGTAAGGTGTTGATAGCATTATGTCATTACTGCTGATGCGTGTCCTAACCAAGCTTGAGTTGCTTTTAATGAAACATTTTCTTAGAAACACCTTGTCATAAATGTATGCCTTAAACTATGAGGAGTAATTTATAGAAATTCAGTATTTATTTTTTATATTTGTTAATCAATCTTAAAAAAAGTAGTGATAAACAACTTATGTCTACAAGTTGATTTTTTGATACCAATTCTATACCGAAATATGACAAAATCCGATAAAATTTACATTTCTTATATTCTTTTTTGATATTATTTTCTTAAAAAACGGCTATTTTGCTAGAGTTAAGAGCATTTTAAATTTTTCCTTGAATATCCTAATTTATATTTAAACTAATTGCGTATACTAAATATTGAGGAAATTAAATTAATAACTCAAGGAGGAAAAAATTATGTTAAAAAAACTTTCATTCCTCGCCCTTGTTTGTTTATCATTGACTTTCGTTGGCTGTGGTGCTGATGGAAATAATACAGACAATACTAGCACCACAAACACTGGTACCGACACAACAGATAACAACAACGGCACTGACAATAACACAAATGATAATACTGGTAACACTACAGATAACAACGGTGTTAGTGGTGAAATCGGCAACGCAGTTGAAGACTTAGGCAATGGTGTTAGTAATGCAGTTGAGGACATTGGTAATGCTGGCAATGATGTATTAAACGGTACTAATAACAATACCAATGGCACTAATGGTAATAATGGTAATAACGCAACTACAGCACAGTAATTTTTCTAGGCAGAACTTACATTCTGCCTTTTATTTTATTCCTCTAAAAAAATTATAAACAGCCTCTGCCGCTTTAGTATCCATACCATCAACTTTTTTTAGTTCTTCAATTTCAGCAATTTTAATTTTAGATATATCTCCAAAATAAGACATAAGTGCCTTTCTTCTAACCTTTCCTATTCCCTTAATATCCTCTAAAATACTGTGAATCTGATTTTTTGCTCTTAATTGTCTGTGATAATCAATCGCAAATCTATGAACCTCATCTTGTATTCTAGTAATTAGCTTAAATCCTTCACTATGTGTATCAAGCTCTCTCTCTTCACCTTTATAAAGTAATGCCCTGGTTCTATGATGGTCATCCTTAACCATACCACAAACTGGTACAGCAATCCCTAAATCATCAAGGGCTTCCTTAACAGCTGAAATTTGCCCTTTACCTCCATCAAGAAAAATTATACTAGGCAATCTATCAAATCCAGCTTTCTTGACAAGTGGATTAGTTGTTTCATTAAGGTATCTTGTAAATCTTCTTAAAATAACCTCAGACATACTAGCATAATCATTAGCCCCAATAACTGACTTAATTTTGAACTTTCTATAATCACTTCTTCTAGGCATACCGTTTTCAAAAACAAC
>UMFG01023689.1_pt1 | contig 10009 bp, 7 predicted proteins | sample 1964961 | NCBI WGS metagenome assembly UMFG01 (sample SAMEA4836041, study PRJEB28245) | human gut metagenome | biome: gut microbiome; material: fecal sample | place: Denmark | collected 2008
TAACGTGAAATAGTCCAAAATATGGACTATTTCACGTTGTACCTCCAGAGGAGGTACAGGGAACTTAAACTTTGCAAATTTTTTCATATCAACAGATGCAAAACTCGATTGATTCAAATTTTGCAAACAATACTTGTCAAGTTTGTAGCAATAATAAAACAAAAATTTAGGCATAAACCTATCTTCATATTCAGGTTTAACCATTAGATAGGTAAATCTCTGATTTGCAAGTGATGGAACTGTTATAAGTGCATGTTCTCCAACAGTTGCCGAAGTTGCTACTATAATTGAATTTTCAGGAAATAATTGCCCTTTTACCGCGCATTCATTCACATGCTGAAGTGCATCCGATAATATGTTACCATTGGCTCTTATATCTTCCATCTTAAACCAAGGGACTGTTCCATTTTCCCAAAACTCACTTTTAGATTTAGAAGGTGTGTATCCATTCCTTGTAGTAAACAATTCTTGAAGTTCATGCATTTCAACTCCGTCTGGACACAATTTCTCAATTAATTCATCTAATCTGCTCATCGCATCATCTCCGTTATTTGTTCATATGAATAATCCTCAACTTGCTTTCGCAGTATATATTCATCACTTGTCGTGTACTTATCATCATATTTTATCTTTGCAATTGGAGAATAATAATAGCCATAGCCTTCCAATACAGGAGTAAAATCACTTGTAAATGCACAAATCACCTTTGCTGTGTTCTTTCCTTTATAATCACCTAAACGTAATGCTACCTCACGAAGTGAAAGTTTTTTAAATCCTTGTTCAAAAAATAAAAAGCATATACCTCCCGCTTTGGCTTCTGAAGAATATGCCAAACAATCTGGCTTTTCACGTCCTATTTTATCAATAAACTCTTTTTCTCTACGGGTCAGTTCTTCATGGTTGCCAACTTTTTTCAAAATCTTATCAAAACCAAAATGAACACCATCAATTATCCGAATATTTTCAGCTGGATAAATTGTAGGAATAAAGCTGCTCCCATCATCATATGCCCAAAATGTCAAAATATTATTACCTGATCCCCACTTTTTTATTTCTGCCCTTGCCGTTTGTGGACTGTCTGCCCAATATGACAGCTTTTGACCAGGAAAAAGATTTGAGTACCTATTATCTTTTCTACTTAATCTCAGATTCCCGCTATGAAGTTCACTTACTGTTTTTCCATAATAACTTTTGTTAAATTCAAGGCATCTAAAAAAATTAAAATCATGTGATTCTATTATCGGCAATTCCTGATGTTTCCATATATCTATTCCCCAGTATTGATTCGGAAAAAATTCTCCCATAAATCACACCTCGATTTCTGCGATAATCTTATCAATCTCATCACGGAGTACCTGCTCACGGGCAACAATTTCCTTAATTTCTGCATTCAACTTCACGATATCAATTTTCTCTCTGGTATCTTCGGCTTCAACATAGGTGGACACAGACAAATTATAATCATTGCCAGATACTTCTTCATAGCTTGCCAGATGTGCAAAATGCTCCACTTCTTCACGCTTAGCAAACACATCCACAATACGGTCGATATTCTCTGGTGTCAGCTTATTGTTGTTGGTAACCTTCACACACTCGCCTGTGGCATCAATAAACAGTGTCTTGTTGTCTGCCTTGTTCTTTTTCATTACCATGATACAGGTTGCAATCGAAGTACCAAAGAACAGATTACTCGGCAACTGAATAACGCAATCCACATAGTTGCTATCTACCAGATATTTACGGATTTTCTGCTCTGCACCACCACGGTACATGATTCCCGGAAAACATACAATGGCGGCAGTTCCGTTAGACGCAAGCCATGACAGGCTGTGCATGATAAATGCCATATCTGCTTTACTCTTAGGTGCCAAAACTCCTGCAGGAGCAAAACGAGGGTCATTAATGAGCAATGGATTTTCGTCTCCCGCCCACTTGATAGAATATGGTGGATTAGACACGATCAGCTCAAACGGCTCATCATCCCAATGTTGCGGACTAAGCAATGTATCTTCACATGCAATGTTAAATTTATCAAATCCCACATCATGCAGGAACATATTAATACGGCACAGGTTGTAGGTTGTGATATTAATTTCTTGTCCGTAAAAACCGTTACGTATAGCGTCCTTGCCAAGAATTTTCTCAGCCTTTAAAAGCAATGAACCCGAACCACAAGCCGGATCATATACTTTATTAATTTCCGTTTTGTCTACAGTTCCAAGGCGTGTGAGCAGTTCGGACACATCTGCCGGAGTAAAGAACTCTCCACCAGATTTTCCGGCATTCGATGCATACATAGTCATAAGGTACTCATACGCATCGCCAAAGGCGTCAATAGAATGATCTTTCACATCTCCCAGATTCATTTCTCCTACGCCATTCAGTAGTTTTACAAGTTTTTCATTACGCTTTGCAACTGTAGAACCCAGTTTATTGCTGTTTACATCATAGTCATCGAACAGTCCGGCAAAGTCGCTCTCTGCCTCACTGCCTTTCGCTGATTCCTCAATGTGGCGAAACACACGCTCCAGTGTTTCATTTAAGTTTTCATCATTCGCAGCATTAGCACGGACATTACAGAAAAGTTCACTCGGAAGGATAAAAAATCCTTTTTCCTCTACCAGTCCTTCTCTTGCTTCTTCTGCATCCTCATCCGGCATTTTTGCAAAGTCAAAATCAGTGTTACCCGCATCGATCTCACCGCTGTTTATGTAATTACACAGGTTTTCGGAAATATAACGATAGAACATCGTGCCAAGAACATAATTTTTGAAGTCCCAACCATCGACTGCTCCACGCAGTTCATCTGCAATCGCCCATATTGCACGGTGTAACTCATCACGTTCCTGTTCCTTTTTGGTATCAACCATTCTCTTTTCCTCCGTTATCCTCTGGTACAAATTCCAGAATATCGTCAACGCCACAGTTCATAACACGGCATATACTCTCTATACTCTCGAGGGAAATATACCCATTACGTTTCAGCCGTGTGATAATATTTGCAGAGAAACCAGCCTCCTTCTGCAACTGTGCATTTGTCATATTTTTTTCTATCAATAAATGGAATAATTTTTTATAACTGACCGCCATGTCATTCCTCCATTCGCCTGCCAACAGATATATAGAAAGTGTATCACGAAAACGTGAATAATTCAACTTATGAAATAATACCGCCTGGCTAAAATTCCATACAATGATAATATTTTCCGTAAAAAAAGCGGCTGATCAACACCTTAATCAACCGCTTTAACTAATCCTTATAGTCCGCACAAAATACTTCTTTTTATAATTCCCAACCCGATATACTAACCATTCAACGCTCACAGCAATTCGTCAATTTTTGCAAAATCGATATTCAAATCATCATAAATCCCTGCCGGAACAAGATCAGAAAATGTATATTCGTTCATATCATTCTTTTCAAAATTATATACAATAATCCTGTTTTTCGTTTTATCCACGATCCAATATTCACGGACACCGGCCGTGCGATATTTAAAAAGCTTTATCATGTAGTCAATCCGCTGGCTTCCCGGTGATACCACTTCAATAATCCAATCCGGTGCTCCCGCACATCCTTTATCATTTAATTTAGATGGATCGCAGATCACGCTTACATCCGGCTCTACGTAAGTATGATCATCCTCGTTTAAAAAAACTGCAAATGGAGCGACATAAGGCCTGCATACTCCGCCTTTCTGCTTAATATAGTCCCGAATAACTGCAAATATTTCACCTACAATTTCCTGATGAGCCCGGCTTGGAGGTGCCATCATATACATGGTACCATCTATCAATTCTGCACGGGTTCCTTCCGGAAGATCATATATATCTTGTACTGTATACGTTTTGTATTTAGGTAATGGCATAGCTCCTCCTTTCTCGGCTGAAATATACTTTCCTCTATAATAAATAGTTTATCGTATCTCCGTTCTTTTATCAATCAATTCATTGATATGTTTTTCAATTTTTAAGACCTCAATATGATCAAAGAAAAGCGGCTGACCTCCCGATCAACCGCTTTAAATAACTCTTTTACCTATTATCTTCCCGCCTCTTCATCCCAGCTGCCGTCTTCTTTCACGTACCAGCCGTCCGGTGTCCGGCGTTTTGAATACATAATGCCGGCACTGCCGTCTTGATTCGGATTCAGATAATACCATTTTCCATTGATGAACTGCCATCCTGTAAGCATACCCTGGTTTTCGTCCATATAGAACCATCCCTGATACAGGGTGTCATAGATCCAGCCGGTACTCAGATATCCCTCAGCGCCAAATGCCCACCATCTGCCGTTGACTTTTTCCCAATGAAATGCACCGGTATTGCCCATAGGCCAGGTGCCGTCACTGTAGCGGAGCCACCAGCCTCTGGCATCCTTTATCCAATGGCTGTAACCATCATTCACTGCCTGATTCGATGCACCGGTGATAACCCCCTGCTCCTCGCTGCGGTAGCCTTTCTGGCTATCTTTGGTTACTGTGCCGGAACTTCCGCTGCTGCTTTTTCCACTGCTGCCTTTTCCGCCGCTGCCTTTTCCGCCACTGTCTTTTCCGCCGCCTGAATGACTGCCTGAGCTTGAAGGCGCTTGCTGAACCGTCACATTGACTGTTTTTACAGCATCATTAAAATTGTCCATCGAAGCTTTCACATATACCTGATAAGTTCCCGCATCTGTAAAGCCCGGGATCTCACTCTGGTAATCCACTCCATTCTTAGAATAAGTAAATACCACTGCATCCAGACTCACATTTGAAAGACCGGTTTCCACAGATGCATGGATCTGCGGCTTCTGTTCGGTACCATTGTAGGTAAGCGGATCTGCCGACACAGTCATGGATGCAAAATCACGTGCTATGATGCTGCCTTTGATAGATGTGCTATTTTCTGTCAGCTCATAATTCTTTGCATTGTCACCTGCTAACGTGATATTTGCCGCCTCAATATCATGCTCTCCAACATCCGCACTCTGATATGCCAAATTCACCTAGTCAGCACGAACATCCTGAGAATCAGGAGTGCCGGAATCACTGTAAAGCTGAACGGATAAATTCTGCTCCTCCGTAATATCTGTCGTTCCATCATAGACTTTATCGAAAAAGTCTCCTGTTATCCGTGCATTTAATTTACACTTGTCGATTGTAAATATAGCTGTATTCGATTCATTCTTATAATTTCCCTGTCCCAACAGATGGACAGTGTATGTTCCAGCATCTTTTCGCTCTCTAACTATACTATTATCAGTTCCTGTCCAATATGTCCAATATTTGATTGTATAATCCGCCTTATTCACTTCATCCTCGGAAGTTCCCTGCCAGTTCTCAACCACCTTGATCTCCGGGTTCTGGGATTGACCATTATAAATGACGGTCTCTGGTTCAAGTGTTACTTTTGTATCTGTAAAACTCCGTTCGGTAATACTCGTTCGGTTATCAGAGCAAAATACCTTCGACTCGTAATTATCTACTGTCACCCTTACAAATACAAACTGCTCCGACTCTGCTACATTCACAATCTTCGGACACTCCGACTCCCACTGAGCTTCTTGTAAATCATCCGTATTCTTTGTACGCTTCAGCTGATATTCGTATCCTGCACCTTTAGGAATGCCACTTGCGCTAATGGCAGCTGCCGGATACCCTTTAGATCCATTATATATATCTCTGGTAGCCGTTACGATCAAATTCCAGTGATCAGGAAAAGCTGCTTTATTAACCGTCAATGTTATATAAACCGGATTTTTTCCGGCTTCATATAATCCACTTGCCTGTGTATTCACCTTGATTTTAAATACACCAGCCTTCTTCACCGTCAACTGACCTGTTTCCTCGTTAATCGTTCCTTCTCCCTTATCACTTCCTGTATATTCAGCAAGTTCATATTGCAGGTTTCCGGCGTTAACCGGTTTATGAATACCCGCAAGGCTTGGAACATTGATCGACATATTTTCTTTATAATTTTCACTAATTTCCGCTGTATAACCTGTAATTGAATCCGGTTTCTGCTTTAAATCATCGGGCAGGCTTCCGTTTCCGCTGATTGTGCCTTTATTGATAAATGTTCCTTTTTCTTTTTTAAATGGACCATTTGAAACAAATTCCCCTTCATTGGTAAGTGTACCACTATCAATTATCGTACTTCCAGAGGTTACCTTTCCGCCTCTTGCAACAGTGAAGGAACTATTTCCATTAATGTATAATCGATCGGTATTCAGTTCCTTGGCTTGGATCGTTGCAGATCCACCCCTCTGCAAAAATCCTATTCCATCACTATTAGATTTTGTTGAAATTGTTCCACCTGAAAGTTTAAAATTACCCTCATTCTCAATTCCGGGTTTTCCACTTCCGGTTACCGTTAAACTTCCACCAGTCATCTGGAAATTTCTACGGACATACACACCATTCTTGTGTGTTCCCGCAGCAGTAACAGAGCCTCCGCTAATATTTAAAGTTCCATTGCTTTGCACAACAATAGCTCCTGAAACTGGATCGCTATTTTGTTCCGCATAGGCAGCTGCTTCTATCGTTCCACTCTCTATCGTCAAGCTGCCTGCGACCACTATTGCGCTGGATGCATCATCACTTGTTCTTTTCGTTGGAGAATTCTTAACTGTCAACGAAGCCGATGCTGTTTCTGCCTTAATTGTCGCACTTACATTTTCCTTAATTTTGAGGCCAACTCCTCCAACCTCTGTCCCTTTCCCCTCTAATACATTTCTTCCATTTAATACTATCTCCCATGTTCCCCTGCTTAACTCAAGGTTCTGTACGGAAGCATTCGTCATTATTAATTGAAATCTATTTTCTCCTGAACTAGTAACCGTTATACCGTGCTGATTCAATAAATTCATTACGTCGTTGCGAAGACTAGAAAACCCACTCTCATTATAGGCAAGATTTTTAAAAGAGTTCCCTTCTTCAAAATTTACACTTAACACAACATTATTAGGATCATACGCCGTCAACGCCGCCTGGTCTCCCGTCACAGACACTTCCACCACCAGCGCCTCTACATCTTCCGCCAGTTCATATACCTCCGGCAGCTCTGCTGCAAACTCATAGGTGCCTTCCAGCGGCCAGCGGCCTTCTTCATCCTGCACATACTCGTTACAGCTCCAGCCAGTGATCGGAAGTTTTTCCTCTTTACCAGCTTCGCTTTCTTCTCCGACCTGGGCAATAATAGCCTGTGGTAAGTACTCCGTGACCTCTTCGAAGGATGGCTGGGCTTCCTCGGTAACTCCGCTAAGCTCTAATTTGCCATCCAGCAGATTCTCTTCCGGATCATACCAGGACCAGGAGAAGATCTGGGACTTCACAGCCGGTATCACTGTTCCGCCTGGAACTGTCGTATCTTCCATATCCGATGGTGTACTGACGGAAGGTGCATTCTCCTCTTTGTCAGCAGAATCTTTCTGATCGTTGGTTTCTTCATCATCCGGCCCGGTTTCAGAATCGTCCTCGTTCATACCGGAAGACGCGGCTGTATTCCGTATGCATCCGCTTTCTACAGTGCAGATGTGGGTACATTCCGTCGGCTCTTCTCCTATCTGGGACGAGGTTGCTTCCTCATCCGGCTCGCCGTAGCACTCCTCGGTATGCACATGGACACATTTTTTTCTCTCCGTCTTCTGCGGCATATCCGCCCATGCTGTATTTCCAAATAATGTCGATACTGCCAATGTCATTGTCAGACACACCGCTGCCGCCCTTCGTATACCTTTCATTCTCCCATCTCCTCTCTGTTTACCTTTCATCTCTTTTGACGCCCATGAAGATTAATTCTCATGATGTTATTATTAAACAATTTTCAAAAAATGTCAACAAACCGTACACAATATATGTTTAATACCGTCATTTATATGATTTCCCGATTTTCATTGTGAATTTCGTTACCTGCTATCTCCATCCCGCCCCAGATACTCCCACACAAACCGCGATACTTCCGCCTTTTTATGGTACCTCTCCCGCACCGCATATACATGCAGCCGGGTCTTTGCACGCGTCATTGCCACATAGAACAGACGTCGTTCTTCCTCCATATCCTCGTCCAGCATCGCGCGGCTGTGCGGTGTGATTCCCTCATTGGCATCGAGAATATAGACAATGGGAAATTCCAGCCCCTTGGCACTGTGCATCGTCGCGAGCGTGATCGCGTCCGTCTCCGTCCGCCGCTGCGCCGCCTGCCGGAGCAGTTCCTCCTTGTACGCCTCGATGTGTGCAAACCACTCGTCAAAGGTCTTGAAACCCGCCGCACTTTCTTTTAACTCATCGGCAGTCTCTAAAAGTTCCTCCGGCCGCATCCGACGGAATGCCGCATACTCGATCAGATATTCGTCGTATCCTATGCCCTGGCGGATATAATTGACGGCTGCCAGAGGTGACATCCGGGCGATGGCCCGCAGATCGCCTTCCAGACTCTCGATCCGCTCGGCAATCCAGTCTTTCTCCGCATAGAATGCCTTCATCTTCTCGAACGAAACCGTCTCATCCGGCATCGCATCCCGGCTGATATAACGCTTCGGACGGTTGATGACCTGCAAAATATCTTCCCGCGCCCGGCTTCCCATGGCGATCCGGATATAGGTCAGGATATTTCGCGAAATCCAGTGTTCATAGAGGTTCGGCACCGTATCCCTTGTCCGGAAGGGAAGGTTGTATTCCATCAGCTTTTCCATCAGAAAACGAGGACCAGCATTGGTCCGGTATAAAACTGCGATATCCCCCGGCCGCACTCCCGACTGCAGATACAGCTGTATCTCCCTGGCGATGGCCAGATTTTCCTCCCCAGGATCCTGCCAGAGCTTCGTAATCACATTCTTCCCATGCCGTCCCGTTGTATGGATGGCCTTTGAAAAACGTTTCTGGTTTTCTCTGATCAGCCGCAATGCCGGTGCCACGATCTCCTCGGTACTGCGGTAATTCACATCCAGAAGAATCCGTCCGGCACCCGGATAATCCCGCTCAAATCCCAGCATAATCTCCGGTTTGGCCCCACGAAACCGGTAAATCGACTGATCATCATCGCCCACGATAAAAAGATTATCTTCCGGCTTGGCTAACATCCGCACGATCTCATATTGAAGCCGGTTGATGTCCTGAAACTCATCAATCAGGATGTACCGATACCTCCTCTGCCAGGCAGACAGGATATCTTTTCTTTCCGTAAAAAGTTCCAGACACAGCACCATCATGTCATCGAAATCGATGAGTCCGGCCCGGCGCATTTTCTCTTCATAGCCTGCATAGAGCTGACGGAAAACTGCATCCGGACAGTTTTTGGAATAGTAATGTTCCAGTGCAATCCTCTCTCCCTTGACAGAGCTTATCTCACTTAAAATGGAGGCTGCAAACTCATTTTCATCCTCCGGCTCCAGACCTCCGGCCTGAGCCAGCTCCCGGACAAACTGCATCTGCTGCTCTTCCCGGACAATATTGTCAGCGGTATATCGGTATGCCAGCTTTAAGATCCTAAAAAAGATCGAATGAAAAGTACCGAAGGTGACTCTGGAGCCGCCGCCGGTCAATGCTTCATACCGCTCCCGCATCTCCTCGGCTGCTGCCCGGGTAAAGGTAATCACAAGAATATCCCCCGGATCGATTCCGTACTCCTTCGTCAGATACTGGACCCGATGGGTGATCACCGTTGTTTTCCCTGATCCCGGTCCCGCCAGAACCATCATGGGACCATCTTTATGCATGATTGCCTGTGTCTGTGCTTTACTGAATGCCATTTCCTGTTTCCTTACTCCACAATTCAAGAATATCTCGGCATATTTGCTTCGAAATTCGCATTTTGACGTGCAAGACATCCTTCTGCCGCGCATCTGAAGCAAATCTGTCAAGTACAAATGTAAGAAAAGTGCGCCTTGGAATGTATTTCTCACAAAGCGCACCTTTTCACTGCTTTTCATGCATCTACGATACATGAAAAAGCAGTTGTTTATTTACTACCTACTGATTTAATCTGAGATTCAAGTCGAACGTCCGTGAGACTTGGCGCGTGATTCTGG
>UMFG01032667.1_pt1 | contig 10004 bp, 6 predicted proteins | sample 1964961 | NCBI WGS metagenome assembly UMFG01 (sample SAMEA4836041, study PRJEB28245) | human gut metagenome | biome: gut microbiome; material: fecal sample | place: Denmark | collected 2008
CATTACCAAGCAAACTATTATTATATTTACTAGCACCGTGAAGGTGACCATAAATAACTTTTTTAATATTGTAGCTTTTAATTATATCAGTAAAAAGAGAATTTTCGCCACTGTCATTTGTCGGTGGAAAATGAGTCGCTACTATTATATTACTTTCATTATATCCATTTTTTATAGCCATATCAAGAGAAAATTTAAGCCTACCAGCTTCTCTTTTGTAAATTTTATTATCGTGGTCAGTATATCTGGTATCATTTGGACAAATCCAACCTTTAGTACCACAAATAGCATAATTTTCATATACAGCATAATTATTTTTTATAAAAAACATATTGCTATACATATTATTTAGTTTAGCCGTTGAATTCCAATAATAATCGTGATTGCCTTGTACAATAATCTTGTTACCATTTAATGCCGATATAAAATCTAAATCCGGTTTAGCTTCTTCCATAGCCATACCCCAAGACAAATCACCATTTACAATAACTGTATCATTATTTGAAACTATTTCATTCCAATTTTTAAGTATTTTTTCTGTATGATTTTCCCATATTTTATCAAAAATATCCATAGGCTTTTCTTTAAAATGACTTAAATGTAAATCAGACATTGCATATAATGACATTTTATTCACCTAATTCCTTAAGTATATTTTCAAGGTCACTATTATATTGTTTAAGTTTTTCAACATTACCTTCTTGATATAGCTTAATAAATTGATAATTATATTCATTTTTATTTTCTATTGCTGTATTATTATAAATATTGTGTATATTATGTATTATTTTATCAATTAATTCTTCTCTGTTTTCCATAAACTGCTGAGATTCCATTAATTCATCTTTGATTTTATCCATTTCTTCATCAAGTTTATATGCTGCCTCAGCACAAACCTTAAGTCTATTTTTAATTTCAGCAGGAACATTTTTATCAAATTTATATCTTAAAGAATGTTCAATAGTTGCCCAAAAGTTCATAGCAAGAGTTCTAATCTGCAATTCACACTTAATTTTTCTATATTCACCTTGAACAAACATAGGATAATTAATGGTAATATGATAACTTCTGTAACCACTAGTTTTAGTATTAGTTATGTAATCTTCTTCCTCTATTACTTCCATATCATAGCCGTGACGCTTTCTAATTAACTTTATAACTTCCTGAATGTCGTCAACAAATCTACATATAATACGCACACCAGCTATGTCTTCCAAAACATCAAGTGCCTTATCTAACGGAATATTTCTTCTATTAGACTTTTCAATAATACTTGCAACAGTTTTAACTCGTCCAGTAACATCTTCAATTGGAGAAATTAAGTTAGCTGTACGATATTCCCTCATTATCCCCTTAAATTTAATTATTAATTCATCAACAGCTTGTTCGTAAGGAAGCAAGGCCTGTTTCCAATCAACTAACATATTAACAACACCTCCAAAAATATTTTAACATAATTATATTTAGTTTTCAACTTTAATAACATAATAAAAATTATTTTGATATTTTTCGCAAAAAGATATTGACAAATAAGAATAAAAATGATAATATGTATTTACAAGTAATAATAATTATCATTTGGAGGTAAAATAATATGAAAAAATTTGTATGTTCTGTATGTGGTTATGTTCACGAAGGTAATGAAGCTCCTGAAAAATGTCCATTATGTGGTGCTCCAGCCTCTAAGTTTAATGAGGTTAAGGAAGGTCTTACTTTCGCTTGTGAACATCAGGTAGGTATTGTTGACGGTGTTGACGAAGAAATCGTACAGGGTTTAAGAGAAAACTTTGCTGGTGAATGTTCAGAAGTTGGTATGTACTTAGCAATGAGTAGAGTAGCTGACAGAGAAGGTTATCCAGAAGTTGCTGAGGCTTACAAGAGAATTGCTTTTGAAGAAGCTGAACACGCTGCTAAGTTTGCTGAAATGTTAGGTGAAGTTGTTACTGATTCAACTAAGAAGAACCTTGAATTAAGAGTTATGGCTGAACACGGTGCTACTCAGGGTAAACTTGACATTGCTATTGCTGCTAAGAAAGCTAATCTTGACGCTATTCACGACACAGTTCACGAAATGGCTAAGGACGAGGCTAGACACGGTAAGGCATTTGCTGGTCTTTTAAATAGATATTTTAAGTAATATTTTACACATTTCTTATAATAAATTAAGAGCAGATTTATTTCTGCTCTTTTTTAGTGTTTAAAATTAATAAAAAGGGATACAACCTTTTATAATTATACATAAAAGCAACTGTATTTATCAAATAATAAAGCGGCGTAGAACTAAAAGAGTTCTACACCGCAAAGTTATCAATATTTATCAACTTTACTAGTTGACTAAGAACCATTAAATAACAGTTATCATAAACAATATATTTTTAATAAAATTATTTGTCTAACTCAGCAAAATACTTGATAGTTCTTACCATCTGGCTAGTGTAAGAATTTTCATTATCATACCAAGAAACAACCTGTACTTCATATAAATCATCAGCAATCTTATTTACCATTGTCTGAGTTGAATCAAATAATGAACCATAAGTAATACCAACAATATCTGAAGAAACGATTTCATCTTCATTGTAACCGAAAGAATCAGAAGCAGCAGCCTTCATAGCAGCATTGATACCTTCAACAGTTACATCAGCACCCTTAACAACAGCAGTAAGGATAGTAGTAGAACCAGTAGGAACTGGAACTCTCTGAGCAGAACCGATTAACTTACCGTTAAGTTCTGGAATAACTAAACCAATAGCCTTAGCAGCACCAGTTGAGTTAGGAACAATATTAACTGCAGCAGCTCTAGATCTTCTTAAGTCACCCTTTCTCTGAGGACCATCAAGAGTCATCTGGTCACCAGTATAAGCGTGGATAGTAGACATAATACCAGCCTGAATAGGAGCATATTCATTAAGAGCCTTAGCCATAGGAGCTAAACAGTTAGTAGTACAAGAAGCAGCAGAAATAATCTTATCATCAGCTGTTAAAGTCTTCTCATTTACACTAAATACGATAGTAGGTAAGTCATTACCTGCTGGAGCAGAAATAACAACTTTCTTAGCACCTGCTGTAATATGAGCAGCAGCCTTATCCTTAGAAGTATAGAAACCAGTACACTCAAGTACTACATCTACATCTAAATCGCCCCAAGGAAGCTTAGAAGCATCAGCCTCTTTGTAAATTTCAATTTCCTTACCATTTACAACAATAGAAGATTCCTTAGCTTCAACAGTACCGTTGAACTTACCCTGAGTTGAATCATACTTTAATAAGTGAGCTAATACTCTTGGTGCAGTTAAATCGTTGATAGCAACAACTTCATAACCATCAGCAACAAACATCTGTCTGAAAGCAAGTCTACCAATACGACCAAAACCATTAATAGCAACTTTAACCATTTTTGTTTCCTCCTAAAAATAAATAAATATCAAACAAAACTTAAAGTCTTGCAAGACAGTATGTTATAAATATAACAATAAATCAAATTCATTTATAACATTAACTAAACTTAATTATAGCACAAATTTCCATATCTTTAAACATTTTTTTTTAAAATTAGTGTAAAATTTTAATATTTATCAATATGCTACAATTTTAATATATAAATTCTATTGAATTTATGCAAAATATACTACTTTTAACTATAATATACCCTGCAATCTATATTTTATTCAGAGTATGCCTTATATATTCATTAAGACATACTCTAATTAATTATATATTATTTAAATTATTTAAAGTATTCAACGCCAGAAATAAATATCTTTTGATCCTTTTCGCCAGGTACATTAGTGAATATTCCATTACCAATTCTCTCTGAATGACCCATCTTACCTAATACTCTACCATCCGGACTTGTAATACCTTCAACAGCATAAATAGAACCATTTGGATTATACTTAATATCATAAGTAGGTTCACCATTAATATTAACATACTGAGTTGCAATTTGACCATTATCAGCAAGGGCTTTAATTGTAGCCTCATTAGCTACAAATCTACCTTCACCGTGAGAGAATGCTACTCTGTGAACCTGACCAACAGCAGTATTCCATAACCAAGGTGACTTGTCAGAAATAATCTTAGTATCAGCAAGGCAAGAAATATGTCGACCAATAGTATTGAATGTAAGAGTTGGTGCAGTTTCTTCCATATCTCTAATTTCACCATAAGGTACAAGACCAAGCTTAATAAGAGCCTGGAAACCATTACAAATGCCTAACATAAGACCATCTCTGTTCTTAAGCAAATTCATAGTAGCTTCCTTAACTTTTGGATTTCTAAATACAGCAGCAATAAACTTACCTGAACCCTCTGGTTCATCGCCGGCAGAAAAACCACCAGGAATCATAATAATCTGACTATTGTTAATCATTTCTGCCATTTTATCAATACTCTCAGCAAGCCATTCATTCTTAAGGTTACTTATAACAAGAGTATCTGCAATAGCTCCAGCATTTTCAAATGCCTTCTTAGTATCATACTCACAGTTAGTTCCCGGGAACACAGGAATAAATACCCTAGGAGCAGCAATACCCTTGCCAGTATGCTTTTTAACTGCAATTTCAAATGGCTTAAGAGTAATATTCTTAGTATCAAATGTGCTATAATATTTAGTTGGGAAAATTCTTTCAAGTGGCTTAAACCAAGTCTTTTTAGCCTCATCAATAGTTATTACTTCTCCATTAACCTTGAATAGATTTTCTTCAATAGTTTCACCGATTATCTTATAGTCATAACCTTCTAAAAGTTCCTTAACTGACTCTTCATCTCCAGGAATTTCAAGAATAAATGAGCCATAATTATAATTAAATAAATCATCATCGTTTATTTCAAAGCCAATATCATTACCAAATGCCATTTTACTTAAAGCAGCAGCAATACCACCTTGACCAATTGTGCCAGCAGCAGTAACAGCCTTGTCTTTAATAAGTTTACTAACTAACTTAAAGTTCTTAATAAGTGAATCAAATACAGGCAAATCATTATCATCATATTCAGTTGTAAGTTTAACTATATAACTTTCAATTGTTTTAAGTTCTGGTGAAATAATAGTATCAATATCTGAAACATCAACAGCAAATGAAACTAATGTAGGCGGAACATCTAAGTCATTAAATGTACCAGACATACTATCTTTACCACCAATTGAAGCTGTACCGAGCTTCATCTGGGCAACTAATGCACCAAGTAAAGCACTAAAAGGCTTACCCCATCTTTCAGGTGTATTACCCAATCTTTCAAAATATTCCTGGAAAGTAAGTCTACAAGAATCATAATTTCCACCAGTTGCAACTATTTTAGCTACAGATTCAACTACTGCATATAATGCACCGTGGAAAGGACTCCATTTGGCAACCTTTGGATTATATCCAAAACTCATAAGAGTTGCTGTAGTAGTATCACCATCTAATACTGGAACTTTAGCAGCCATAGCCTCTACCGGTGTAAGCTGATTTTTACCACCAAAAGGCATAAGAACTGTACCAGCACCAATAGTAGAATCAAATCTTTCAGAAAGACCTTTCTGACAAGCTACATTTAAATCAGAAAGAGTTTCAAGCCATTTTTCTTTAATATTTCCAGAAGTTTCAACCTTAGCTGGTTTTTCTGCAGGTGACTTAACTTCTACTGTTGTATATTGTGCAGCACCATTTGTATCAAGAAAATCTCTTGAAATATTTACAATATCATTACCATTCCAGAACATCTTTAATCTTCTGTCATCAGTTACTTCTGCAACAACAGTAGCCTCAAGATTTTCTTCATTAGCAAACTTAATAAATCTATCAACATCACTCTTGTCTACAACAACAGCCATTCTTTCTTGAGATTCAGAAATAGCAAGTTCAGTACCATCAAGACCTTCATACTTCTTAGGTACTAAGTCAAGATTAATTTCAAGACCCTCTGCAAGCTCACCAATAGCAACAGATACACCACCTGCACCAAAGTCATTACATCTCTTAATCATTCTGCTAACTTCAGAATTTCTAAATAATCTCTGTATCTTTCTTTCTGTAGGTGCATTACCCTTTTGAACTTCAGCACCACAAGTGTGTATAGATTCAGTATTATGCTCCTTAGAAGAACCAGTTGCACCACCACAACCATCTCTACCAGTTCTACCACCAGTTAAAATAATAATATCGCCCTTTTCTGGTCTCTCTCTTACAACATCACTCTTTTTAGCAGCGGCTATAACAGCACCGATTTCCATTCTTTTAGCAACATAACCCTCATCATAAATTTCTGTAACCTGACCTGTTGCAAGACCAATTTGATTACCGTAAGAGCTATAACCGTGAGCTGCTGAACGCACAAGCTTAGACTGAGGAAGTTTACCTGGAATAGTATCCTGAACAGGCACTGTAGGGTCACCTGCACCAGTAACTCTCATAGCCTGATATACATAACTTCTACCAGAAAGAGGGTCTCTAATACAACCACCAATACAAGTTGCAGCACCACCAAAAGGTTCGATTTCAGTTGGATGGTTATGGGTTTCGTTTTTAAACATAATAAGGTAGTCTTCTGTCTTACCATCAATATCAACTGGCACCACAATACTACAAGCATTAATTTCTTCAGATTCATCGAAGTTTGCAAGTTTTCCTTGAACCTTTAATGCTCTCATACCCATTACAGCAATATCCATTAAACACTGCGGCTTATTTTCACGACCTAAATCCTTCTTTAAATCAAGATACATTTTGTAAGCATCTTCGATGACCTTCTTATACTTACCATCTTCAAATTTAACATCTGTAATATTTGTTGCAAATGTAGTATGTCTACAGTGGTCTGACCAATAAGTATCAATAACTTTAATTTCAGTAATGCTAGGGTCTCTTTTTTCAGTATCTTTAAAATATTTCTGACAGAAAATAATATCAGCATCACTCATTGCAAGACCCATTTCAGCCCTTAAAGCAAGAAGTTCTGCTTCACTTTTATCAATAAATCCAGTTAAGGTTTCAACGGTTTTAGGAATATTAAGTTTCATTCTTAATGTTTCTGGCTTTTCCATTGAAGCCTCTCTTGAATCAACAGGGTTAATGCAATAATTCTTGATTTTTTCAATATCTCCTACTGTTAATTTACCCTTTAATACAAAAATTTTAGCAGCATTAATAACAGCATTATCATCTCCAGATATAATCTGAACACACTGCATAGCAGAGTCAGCTCTTTGGTCATACTGTCCCGGTAAATACTCCATACCAAAAGCTACTTCATCATCAGAAATATCAAATTTTTCAAGATAAACATTATCAACAGGAGGTTCTGAAAATATAGTTTTTTCAGCTACAGCAAAAGCATCATCAGAAATATCTTCTACATCATATCTGTAAAGTATTCTTAAACCTTCAAGAGCTGATATTTCAAAATTTTCCTTAATGTCGGCAAAAAGCTGACTAGCCTCAATATCACAGCCTTTTTTCTTTTCTACAAAAATTCTTTTAATAGACATAATAGTTATCCTTTCTGTTTATATATTAATTTCATTTTTTGTCATTTTCAAGAAAGCCTTCTAATCTCATTTTTTTATATTCTGCAAACTTACCCTCATCAAGTGCATTTCTTATTTCTTCCATCATATTATTAAAGAAATAAAGATTATGAATAACACAAAGTCGCATTGCAAGCATTTCCTTAGCTTTAAACAAGTGTCTAATGTATGCTTTACTATACCTTTGGCAAGTAGGACAATGACATTCATTGTCAATCGGTGTGTCATCAAGCTCATACTTAGCATTAAGTAAATTTAACTTACCCTTGTTTGTGTAAACATTAGCGTGTCTACCATTTCTAGCAGGCAATACACAATCAAAAAAGTCAACACCTCTATCAACAGCCTCAAGTATATTAGCTGGTGTACCAACCCCCATCAAATAAGTCGGCTTATTTTTAGGAAGATAAGGAACTACATTTTCAATTGTTTCATACATTTTATCGTGACTTTCACCTACAGCAAGACCTCCGATAGCATATCCAGGTAAGTCAAATTCACTTATTCTCTTTGCGTGTTCAATTCTAATATCCTTTAAAGTACCACCTTGATTAATACCAAAAAGAAGCTGATGTCTGTTTATGGTATCTTCAAGAGAGTTAAGCTCATTCATTTTAACAATACATCGTTCAAGCCAGCGAGTTGTTCTTTCAACAGACTTTTGGATATATGTTCTATCTGCAAGAGATGGCGGACATTCATCAAAAGCCATAGCAATAGTTGAACCCAGGTTAGATTGAATTGCCATACTTTCCTCTGGTCCCATAAATATTTTATGACCATCAATGTGAGAATTAAAATAAACACCTTCCTCTTTAATCTTTCTAAGAGTTGTAAGAGAAAAAACTTGAAATCCACCAGAATCAGTAAGTATAGGCTTATCCCAAACCATAAACTTATGAAGACCACCGAGCTTTTTAACAACTTTATCACCAGGTCTTAAGTGAAGATGATAAGTATTTGAAAGCTCAACTTGGCATTTAATATTCTGCAAATCTTCAGTAGATACTGCACCTTTAATAGCAGCAGTTGTACCTACATTCATAAATACAGGAGTTTGAATAGTGCCGTGTACAGTTTCTAACTGACCTCGTTTAGCACTGCCCTCTGTCTTTAATAATTTATACATAGCAAACCTCTTATAATTATTTTTAACATTAGTATACAACAAATTTAAAGATAATTCAATTTATAATTGCAAAAAATCCGAAAAAAAGTTATACTGTTACTATAAAGTACATTTTACTAAATTTTATATAGTATAATAGGAGAATAAAATGAATAAAATTAAGCTTAGAGCAACAACAACATTCGGACTTGAAGCTGTTGCTAAAAGAGAAATTGAAAATTTAGATTTTTCGGATATTAAGGTATCTGATGGATATGTTGAATATATAACAGACTATAGAGGAATTGTACAATCAAATCTATGGCTTCGTACAGCAGATAAAATTTTAATGGTTATTGGAGAATTTGAAGCAGTTACTTTTGAAGAACTTTTTGACAATACCTTTGCTTTACCTTGGACTAACCTTATACCAAAGGACGGTAATTTTATAATTACTGGTAAATCATTTAAATCTACACTTTCTAGTGTGCCTGCTTGTCAATCAATAACCGAAAAAGCTATAATTAAGAAATTACAAACCAAATACGATATAAAAAGATTTCCTAAAACCGGAGCTGAATATACAGTACAGGTTTCTATATTAAAAAATAAGGTTACACTTACACTTAACACCTCTGGTCCTTCACTGCATAAAAGAGGTTATCGTCACGGACAAGTAATAGCACCTTTAAAAGAAACTATGGCTGCTGCTCTTATTGAATTAAGCTATTGGAAAAAAGATAGAATTTTTCTTGACCCTTGTTGTGGTTCTGGTACACTTCCTATTGAAGCTGCAATGATTGGCAGAAATATTGCACCTGGACTTAGTAGAAAATTTGCCTCTGAAAAATGGGATTTTATTCCTAAAGAACTTTGGCAAGACGAAAGAAAAAAAGCATATTCTGCTATAGATTACGATTGTAAATTGCAAATTTATGGTTCTGATATAAACGCTCACGCCGTCGAAATTGCTAAAGTAAATGCAGAAAATGCCGGTGTTGATGATTGCATAACATTTAGACAAATTCCTTTTAATAAACTTAAATTAATGGGTGACTATGGCGTTTGCGTATCTAACCCACCTTATGCCGAAAGAATGGGTAATCTTGCAGATGTAGAAAGACTTTATACAGATATGGGTAAGCTTTTTAAAACAAATAAAACTTGGTCTACATATTTTATTACTTCGCACGAAGGCTTTGAAAAACTATATGGCAGAAAAGCTGATAAAAAAAGAAAATTGTTTAACGGTAATGTTAAAACTGACTACTACCAATATTTCGGTGAAAGACCACCAAAAAAATAAATATTTATTATATAAAACAAGGATGAAGCTATTAAAAGTTTCATCCTTATTTTAAAATAATTTAAATATAAATAAAAATT
>UMFG01029717.1_pt1 | contig 9877 bp, 11 predicted proteins | sample 1964961 | NCBI WGS metagenome assembly UMFG01 (sample SAMEA4836041, study PRJEB28245) | human gut metagenome | biome: gut microbiome; material: fecal sample | place: Denmark | collected 2008
TCTATATATTATTTAAAGAAGCTTAAAATCTACTATAACTATTAGTTTTTTAGGTGTAGCTATTGAATATGATATGCCTTTTTCTAATTATTAAAAAATGAGTAATAATTCTTAATAATTATTAATAATTATTAAACTTTACATACTTTGTCATAAGTGATAAAATTATATAAAATAGTGAAAGACGGGAGTGAAATATATGTATTGTATGCACTGTGGAAATGAAATAGCAGATAATGCAAGATATTGTAAATATTGTGGTAAATTAGTAGCAGAGGATGAAATGGTTAAAGAAGAAAAAGTAGAAGATAGTGTTATTGACCAAACTGCATATATAGATGAATCTGCAATTGAGAATACTGATGAAGATAGTGTAAAAATAGAAAATAAAGAAAGAGAAGTTTTAATTGATGATATATTTTTTCAGCATATTTCAAAAAAGAAAAGAATAGCTTTATTTTTTATTGCAATTTTAATGACGGCTATAGTTGCTGTTGTAGTATTTGCAGCTTTTTTCCCAGAACTTATATAAAAGTATCAATAAAAAAACTCTCGTTACACCGAGAGTTTTTTTATATTAAAATATTATAAGATTATTTTTTGAAAATTAGATAGCACGAGTAATTGTACCCTTATGCATACCAGTTCTTAAACATCTTGTACAAATGTTAATAGACTTAACATTACCGTTTTCTTCAACAATCTTAATCTTCTTGATGTTAGACTTCCAAGTCTTGTTAGCTCTTCTTGAAACCTGGCTACGATTAATACTAATTCTGTGACCAGTCTGTCTTGTCTTCTCACAAATTTCACACTTTGCCATTGATTACACCTCCTTAGTCAATTACTCATCGTTATTTATTTTATCAGATATTTAATAGAAATGCAAGAAAAATTTTTATATTTTTAAAATTTTATTCAGCAAGTCTAAAAATGTTGCTAAAAATAACAAAATAGTGTATACTCTAAACATTAGTTTTTATTATTTTAATTAATTATGTAGGTGATAGTATGAATCCTAGGGACAGCATTGATGTTATTAAGAATATAGGAAAAACAAGAGAAGAACAACTTAATAAATTGGGTATAGAAACTGTTGAAGATTTAATTGAGTATTATCCAAGAGATTATGAGGATAGAAGTCATTTTGTACCTATTAATGAGATTGAAATTGGTAGTGTCAATACTATAAAAGGCAAGGTTTTAGTATCACCGGAGGCCAGGAGAGTAAGAACTATTACTATAGTAGGTGTAAGAATATCTGATAGTACTGGTGCAATAGAGTGTGTTTGGTTTAATCAGCCATATGTTAAAAATCAATTAATAGTTGGTAAAGAGTATACTTTTACCGGCAAAGTAATTCAGAAATTTGGCAGAATACAAATGGAGTCACCGGATTATGAGCCGGTAAATGCTGACAGCTTAAATACTGGTAGAATAGTGCCTGTATATACTGTACCTAAAAAAATGTCGCAGAAGGTTATAAGAGGCTGTATTAAGGAGGCTATGGATAATGTAGATAGTGGTCTTGATGAATATATGCCTAAAAATATAATAAAAGAACATAATTTGTGTTCAAGGGAATTTGCTGTAAGAAATATACACTTTCCAGAAAATGATAAAGCCTTTTTTAAGGCTAGAAGAAGATTGGTTTTTGATGAATTATTATTTCTTCAGATGCACCTTTTGGAACTAAAAGGGAATGTTTGTGATAAGAAAACATCTGTTGTTATAAGGGATTTTGATGATAGTGAAATAAGAAATGTTTTAGGTTTTAATCTTACTGATGCACAAGAAAAGGTTTTAAGTGAAATAAAAAACAACTTTACAACGGGTTTTGTTATGAACAGACTTATACAAGGAGATGTAGGCTCTGGTAAAACTGCTGTAGCTATGATAAGTGCTTATATTGCTATTAAAAATGGTTATCAAGCTGTACTTATGGCACCAACTGATGTTTTGGCTAATCAGCATTACAAAAGTTTTTGTAATACCTTTGAAGCTTTAGGTATTAAATGTGAACTTCTTACAAGTGGTTTAAAGAAAAAAGAAAAAGATAGAGCTTATGATAATATAGAAACTGGTTATGCTAAAATGATAATAGGTACTCACGCCCTTATACAGGAAAGAGTTAAGTATAATAACTTAGGTCTTGTTATAACTGATGAACAACATAGATTTGGTGTCAGACAGAGGGAGATGTTATCAGAAAAAGGTGATGAGCCACATATTCTTGTTATGACTGCAACACCTATACCAAGAACTCTTGCTCTAATATTGTATGGTGATTTGGATATTTCTATTATAGACAAGTTGCCACCAGGTAGAAAAAAGGTAGATACTTTTGCTGTTGACCATAGCTATAATCAAAGACTCTATGCCTTTATTAAAAAGGAAGTTGCAAAAGGCAGACAAGTTTATATTATTTGCCCAATGATTGAAGAAAATGATAAAATGGAACTTAAAGCAGTTTTAAGTTATACTGATGATTTAGACAGAAATATTTTGCCTGAATTGAGAGTTAGTTGTGTACATGGCAAAATGAAAAGTACTGAAAAACAAATTGTTATGGAAGAATTTGCAAAGGGGAATATTGATGTTTTAGTTTCTACTACAGTTATTGAAGTTGGTATTAATGTGCCTAATGCTTCACTTATGATTATTGAAAATGCTGATAGATTTGGTTTATCGGCTTTGCACCAACTTAGAGGTAGAGTAGGACGAGGTAGTGAAAAAAGCTATTGTATTTTAGTTAGTGATGCTAAGAGTAGAGTTGCAAAGGAAAGGCTTAAAATTATGTGTCAAACCAATGATGGATTTGTAATATCAGAGAAGGATTTGACTTTAAGAGGTCCTGGTGATTTTTTTGGTACAAGACAACATGGACTGCCGGAAATGAAAATTGCAAACCTTTATAAAGATGTAGATATACTAAAAGAGGTGCAACAAACAGCTATATCCCTTTATAAAGAAGATAAAGAACTAAAATCTGTCGAAAATTTGCTACTTAAAGCTAAAATTTTTGATATATTTATCACAAAAATAAAAAAAATTTGCTTATAATAAAATAAACTGTTTACTTAATTGCTTTTTTTTTGTATAATAAAAATATATGTAAAGGTGGAGGAATTGAAATGAGAGTAATTTCCGGTTCTGCCAGAGGGCATAAATTGAAAGCTCCTGAAGGACTTACAACTCGCCCAACAACAGACAGAATAAAAGAATCTCTTTTTAATATTATTGCTGGTGATTTGTATCAGTGTAAATTTTTAGATTTGTTTAGTGGTAGTGGAGCAATGGGTATTGAGGCTTTATCGAGAGGAGCTGACAAGGCTGTATTTGTAGACAAGGATAGAAAGAGTATATCAATTATTAATGATAATCTTAAAGCTACTCGCCTTGATAATAAAGCACAAGTTTTGAATTGTGATGTGTCAACAGCTGTTTCCAAACTTAAAAGCCTTAATGAAAAGTTTGATATTATATTTATGGATCCACCTTACAACAAAGGTTTTGTGGAAAGCACCCTTACATACATTGCTAAAGCTGGCATATTGGCTGATGATGGCTATATTATAGCTGAACAGTCACAAGAAGATAGTATACCGCAAGTTCAAGGTCTTGAAGTTTTCAGGATTAAGGACTATAAAATAACTAAAATGACTTTTTTGTGTAATAATACAAATAAGTAACTGGAGGACTTGAAATGCATATTGCCGTATATCCCGGAAGTTTTGACCCAACAACTAATGGTCATTTGGATATAATCACAAGAGCATCTAAGCTATGTGACAAGCTTATAGTTGCTGTCCTTGAAAATCCATCAAAGACACCTATGTTTACAGTTGAGGAAAGAGTAGACCATCTTAAGACTATATTAAAAGACTTTCCTAATGTTGAAGTTCACTCTTTTTCAGGACTTCTTGTGGATTTTGTAAGGAGTGTTGGCTCTAATATTGTAGTAAGAGGTTTAAGGGGTGTTACTGATTTTTCTTATGAATTTCAGATGGCACTTACTAATCGTTCTCTTGCTAATGAAATAGAAACCCTTTTTATATCGGCTGATACTCAATATCTTTTCTTTAGTTCAAGTCAAGTTAAGGAGATTGCAGTATTCGGAGGAAACATTGATAATATGGTTCCTAAAATAATAAAAGAAGAAATAAGTAAGAAGTTAAATAAATAATATACATTGGGAGGAATAGAAATGGAATCATCTGTTTATACATTGTTGGAAAATCTTGAGGATATAATAGAAAAGGCGAAGCAGGCTCCTTTATCTTCAAATGTGAAGGTATCTAAGGAAGAAATATTTGAAATTATTGACGGTATTCGTCTTGCTCTTCCTCAGGAAATTAAGCAGGCACAGAGAATAGTGCACAATAGTGAAACTATTATTGATAATGCCCACGCTAGTGCACAAGGTATTATAAATGCAGCTAATGAAACTGCTGAAAAGATGACTATGGAACACGAAATAACAAAGAGAGCACAGGAAGAAGCAGAGGCTATTATAAATGATGCAAGAACTAAGGCCGAAGATATGCGTTTAGGTGCTATTGATTATGCTGACCAAATGCTTGGTAACACTGAAAATCAGATTAAGGCTGTATTAGAAAATTTTAGCAAGAGAACAGGCACTGTTCTTGATTTCCTTACTAAAGAAGGAGATGCAATTTTTAGTGAAAGAGAAGCCTTGAGAGAACTTGTTAAGCAGCAGCCTGCTCTTATGTATAATGATGACTCAAATAATTAAATATTAGTGTATTTTTTAAAGGGTGTCGATACGGACTGCTCCGTTTTGTCGACACCCTTATTGTGCGTATAGTGGATACATAAAAAAACAAAGTAAAAATGCTAAAATACCTTGGAATATTTTAGATAATATGTACTTAAATGATGATAAATCTGTTGAAGAAATATAACCAATGCTTTGTGAATGTATGGACAATCCTCCAAAGGCTATTATTCCACTAATTAGGCTTAAAGAAAGTCTGTTAGTTGTTGTCAGTTCTTTGCAGCCGTTAGTTATTTCAAGTATACCATATATTAGAGCTTTAATATATATATTAATGTTATATTTTACTAAAATGTTTTGTAATATTGTGCAAAGCATTGAAAAGAAAATAATGTAGCCACCTACCAGGACTATAGATTCTAAAGCGTTGTAAATACTATATTTTAATTCTTTGCCTAAATTAAATTCTAGGCTGGTGTTTAATTTAGTTATTTTAGTTTTTTGCTTAGGCTGTATTATTCCAATAATTAATGCTGATAAATAGTGTATTAACAATAGAAAAAAACCAATATTTTTATTATCTAATAAACCTGTTCCTATAGTACCTATTATAAATAATGGACCTGAATTGTTGGCAAATGACAGTAAATATTGAGCCTCATTTTTTGATAATTTTCTTTCGCTATATAATTCACTTACAATTTTGGCACCTATTGGATACCCTGAAATCATACCACTTACAAGTGAAAATATACCGAAGTTACTTAAACCAAATAACTTGTTGGTAATTGGACTTAATATTTTTGATAAAATTAGTGGAAAAGGTGTAGCTTTAAGTAAGTTTATAGTTATCATAAAGGGTAATAAAGCTGGCAAAACAAAGTTAAACCATAAAAGTAGTCCACTTTTAACAGAATTCATAATTTCTTTTGGAAAGAATATTATTATTAGATTGAAAAATACGATAAAAATTGTTATAATGTAAATATGTATGTTCTTTTTTATATTAATCACCAATTTCTAATATTTTAATGTATAGATTATAGTGCTATTTTATGCAGTGATTATGTTAATAAGAACAGATAAAATAAGAAGGAGGCGTAATTGTGTTTGGTAACAAAAAAAGTTCTAAAAATAAAAAGAATACAAGAAACACTAAGAATACAGGAAATACAAAAAACACAAGAAATACAAGAAGTACTGTAAATTCTTTTGATACTAATCATTCAACAAATACTAAGCACAATAATGACAGAGGTTATAGCTCATATCAAAGTATTAGGAAACCACTGCCAGACCTACCTAAGAGAAATCAAAGCTACAGTAATGACTATGGGTTTCCTACTTATAGTTACAAAAGTCCTTATAGTAATTTTGGAAGTAGTTCAACAGAAAGTAGAGCTAGAAACAATAGTAGAAATCAAAGCTATGGAAGTTCATTTAGGGATATGTATTCTAATAATAGCTATTCTGGTAGAGGTCAAAATTACAGTTCAAGCTATAAAGATACATACAGAAATAATAAGCCTATTAGAAATGAACATAGCAATTTGAATAGTCAAAATAGAAAAGTCAAACATAAAAAAGGTGCAGTAAAAAGAAGTGGTGGATTTGTTGCTTCTGTTGGAGGAGCATTTAGTGGAGTAATGTCTTCAATTAGGGGCAATAGAAATAGTGGCACAAGAATAGTTAATAACAAGTCTGTTTCGGCTAGACGAAATAGTGTGGCACTTCCTATATTTATATTTTTTATTGTACTATGTTTTATTTATATAATTGGTACATCTGTTAATTTTCTTACAAAAAAAATTGTAAGCTATGATGTTTTATCTTATGGTACAATTGATACACCTAAGTCTGCAAATGCAATTATCATAAGAAGTGAAAAGGTGTATAATACAGATAAAGCTGGTATTATATCTTATAATGTGGCTGATAATGAAAAGGTTAAAAAGGGTACAGTTGTATGTAGTATTAAGGATGAGGCTGTTGTTGCTCAAATGCAAAAAAGCCTTGATGATATTAATGAACAAATAATGAAAATACAGTCTGAGCGAAAAGACATTTCAGTGTATTCTGATGATATTAAAAAGTATAACTCACAAATTAAGGATTTAATTGATGAAAACGCTTTAGATTATGCTTACTTAAAATTAGGCAAGATTTATGAGCTTGAAAATACTGTTCAAAAGGAACTTGATACTAGAAATCAATATTTACTTAGTGAAAATAGTGGTGAGTTAAAAGACCTTGTAGCTCAAAAGAAGGAGCAGGAAAGTAAATTAAATGAAAATATTAGTAACATTACTGCTGATGAAAGTGGTATTGTTTCTTATTATATTGACGGTTTGGAGTCAGAAATTACTCCTGAGAATATGGCATCTATAACTAAGAGCCAAATTGCTGATTCTGTTAAGGCTGAAAGTAGCTTTAAAAGTAGTGCTAAAGCTAATTCCCCTGCTTTTAAGTTGGTCACTTCTAATACTTGGTACATTGCAACTTATATTGATAAATCGTATATTGAGAATTGGGAAAAGGGAGAAACTCATTCAATATATATTAAAGACGATGAAGGTAAGCAACATAAACTTTATGCTTATGTTCAAGAACTTGTTGCAAATGGTGATAGTAATGAGGAATTTGTTATATTCAAGATAACAAGAGATATGGCAGACTTTATTAATGCTAGAAATATTACAGTTGAAACTGAAAGCTCAGAAAGAGGTTTTAAGATACCAAATGATGCTATTGTTGAAGAAACTCTTATGAAAATTCCATCAGATTATGTAGACGAGGATGGTAATGTAACTAAGGTTGAAAATGGTAATACTAAGAAGGTAGCTGTAAGCATTTCAGGTAAAGACCCTGATGATGAAAAATATTGTTATTCACCGGTTCAAATGGGTGTACTTAATGTTGGTGATTCAATTAAATCTCCAAATAGTACAGATACATTTGTAATTGCTGATGTACTTAATACAAAGGGTATTTATGTTGTCAACACAGGTATAGCTGAATTCAGAACTATTGACCTAAAAAATGCTGTGTCAAATACAACACATACAATTCTAGATCCAAGCTATAACACAAATATTTATGTTTATGATAGAATTATGACCGACCCTAGTAATGTTAAAAAAGAGGAAATGGTCTATGAATAGAGGTAAAATAAATGAGTATTAAAGAAAATTTGGATTTAATAAATGAAAAAATTAAAGCTGCTGCTGAAAAAAGTGCTAGAAAAAGAGAAGATGTGCTTCTCCTTGCCGTTAGTAAAACAGTTGATGTGCCTAGAATAAAAGAGGCTGTAAATTTAGGTCTTGTAGATTTAGGTGAAAATAAACCTCAAGAAATTAATTGGAAATACTATGAAATTAAAAATGTAAAATGGCATCAAATAGGTCATTTACAAACTAACAAAGTAAAGTATATTATTGATAAGGTTTGTCTTATTCATTCTGTAGATAGTCTTAAACTTGCTGAAGAAATAAGTAAAAGAGCTAAGTCAAAGAATATTACTATGGATATTCTTGTGGAAATTAACATTGCAGGCGAGGAAGCAAAGAGTGGTGTACCTCTCGATGAGGCTGAGGCTTTGGCTGTAGAAATAAGCAAACTTGATAATGTAATAGTTAAGGGGCTTATGACTGTAGCACCTTTTGTTGAAAATCCTGAGGATAATAGAGAATATTTTAAGCAAATGAGAAATTTATTTGTTGACATTAGGGATAAAAACTATAATAATATAGATATGAAATATTTATCTATGGGTATGACAAACGATTATGAAATTGCTGTTGAAGAAGGTGCTAATATTGTTAGAATTGGTACAGGTCTTTTTGGTGCAAGAGATTATTCAAAATAAAATGGAATTATAAGAAAATTTAGGAGGATAAAATAAAATGGCTGAATTATGGGAAAAGTTAAAGACAATGGTAATGGGTACTCCAGATGACTATGATGAAGAATATGATGATTATGAAGAAGATGGTTATGATGAGGAGTATCAAGAAACCAGAAGTTCTAAGCCAAAGTTTGATTTTATGAAGAATTTTAGAAAGTCAAGTGCCACTGATGATGTTGAAGAAGAGGAAGAAGAAAGAAGTAGTAGCTCTTTTAGAAGTTTTTCATCAAACAGAAACAGTAATGTAATTGATATTAATGCAAAGGTTAAGATGAGTGTTGTTGTTGTTAGTCCTCAGACTATAGATGCGGCTTGTGAAGTTACTCGTGAACTTAGAAATAACAAGACTGTTATTGTAAATCTTGAAGGACTTGAAAAAGAAATGGCACAGAGAATAACTGATTTTTTAAGTGGTGCGTGCTATGCATTAAAAGGTTCTCTTAATCCTGTTTCTGGCAGAATTTATATTATTGGACCTTATGATGTTGATGTTACTGGTGAATTTAAAGAAGAACTTGCTGCAAGTGGTATTAAACTTCCAAAGTCAGTTTTTCATAAGCGTTATTGATAATTATTAAGGAGATTGTGTATGACAATTGCTAGTATTTTGGTTACTGCCTTAGGCATTTTTTATCAAGTTTTAGCTTTTGCTATTCTAATTAGGTGTATTCTTTCTTGGTTGCCTATAGGTAGAGATAATTTTTTTGTAAGAATAGTTGTTGCTTTGACTGAACCTATTTTAGGACCTATTAGACGACTTATAGCAAAGTCACCTTTAGGTGGAGGAATGATGATTGATTTTTCTCCGGTTATAGCATATTTTTTAATAGATTTTGTATATAGAATTCTTGTAAGAATTATAATAAGTATTTTTTGATTATGAATAGAAAAGATATTTTAAAAAATATAAGTGATAGTGATGAGAGGCTTATTGTAGCTAAGGCTATGGATAAGCTTCAAATTGCACTTAAAACTTTTACTCCGGAGTTTACAATATTTATGGATCCTTATAAAGCATATTCTATCAAGGATATGCTTTTAAACAATGAATGTAAAATTATAGCTTATGGTGGTTATGAAGGTTGCGAAAGATTAAAACTTGGATTTTTTCCAGAGTTTACAGAGTGTAATTTTTTGCAATTTCCTATTGTGCCTATTGAAATTAGCTACAATTCTGTTTTTAGTAGGACATTAACTCACAGAGATTTTTTAGGTTCAATATTAGGCTTAGGCAT
>UMFG01007290.1_pt1 | contig 9871 bp, 9 predicted proteins | sample 1964961 | NCBI WGS metagenome assembly UMFG01 (sample SAMEA4836041, study PRJEB28245) | human gut metagenome | biome: gut microbiome; material: fecal sample | place: Denmark | collected 2008
CCCTCACAACGGGTATTAAAAAGTCTGTCCTATCTTTTTTTATTCTTTATTTCTCATCAGCTATTCATCATACTTTGCTTCTACGCCATATTTCTTCATCCTCCGCCAGAGCGTCGTCGTACTGATTCCCAGCTCTTTTGCCGCAAGGTTCCGGTTTCCGTGGCACCTTTCCAGAATTTCTGACAGCTCAATACTCTCTGGCGACCGGTAAATAACCGTTCTGGATTCACCTTTGATCTCTTTCATTTCCGGATAAAGCTCTTCAAATAATTTCTGCAACACGATTTCATCTACGACACGTTTCTCCGTCGAAAGCACAAGCCGTTCGCAGAAAGCTTTCAGTTGGATCGTGTTACCATTCCACGGAAGCCTGGCGAGCTTCTGATAGCCGCCGTCCGTAATCTTCAGGTGCCGGTTGTACATTTCCGAATACCTTCCGATCTCCCGGTCAAAATAATGTCGCAGATCTTCGACTCTCTGATTCAATGACGGCACTTTTAAGGTCAGTCCCTGCAGCATATAATAAAACTCCTCGCTGAAGGTTCCCTGCTGCACCATCTGCTTCAAATCCACCTTTGATGAGCCGATGATCCTCACATCCAGAGCATCAATCGGCTGTGCATCTGTCCACATCTGCGCCCTGGAAAGCATGGTTCTCAGAATCTGGTGCTGCACCCGGAGTGTCAGGTGTTCCATTCCCTTGATAAAAAGTGTTCCGTGGTCTGCTTTGATCATGGCACCTTTTCCTGCCATATCCCGTTGCGATTCCACCGGTTCCCTGCGGAACAGCTCTTCCATCTGGTGCTCCTTATCCATCCCGCGCATATTGATGCTCACATACGGTCCTGCTTTACGGTTGCTGTTATTGTGAACCGCTTCTGCGATCAGGTAATCCTCAATCCCCGCCTGTCCATAGATCAGGATCGGGCTCTCTGAAAGTGCAAATGTTTTCGCATCCTCCAGTACTTTCTTCATCGAGGCATTTTCAGTATAAATACTGCCAAAATCCGTTTTTGCCGAAAATCCATGCAGCAGCATTTTATTGCTTTCCCGCTTTGCGCCTTTTGCTCCGTCAGCAATCTGATGCAGCGTAATGATTGCTCCGTTGATCAATTCATCATATTCGATCGGTGCCATCAGAAGCATAAACGCTTTATTTCCAAGACTAATCGAGGTAGAAAGGTTCTCACTTTCTCCTTTCAGGATCCGTCCCACAAGATCCATATCAATCTGTGGAAATACTTCGGCAAGTGCACATCCGACCACATCTTCTTTTTCTTTGCCGATCAACTTTTCCACAAGCTTATTGACAACAATAATGTTACCGTCCATATTTACCTTGACGATTCCGTTAAAGGATGTGTCCAGAACCGTCTCAAACTGGGCGGTATTCTGTTTTTCGATCTCTGTTGCGAACGCCATGGCACGGGCAGATTCCAGTGCTTCTTTAATGGATTCCTCGGTTGCCCGGTAAAAGAGTGTCGGATACCCTCTCCGCTCTGCTTCATTGCAGGTAATCTCTCCTCCGATCACAAGATCCGGATGATACGCCCCCATCTTATCTAAAATCCCCGGTGTCTCTTCACTTCGCTTCATCACCGCAACTTTCAGCGTCACGCCAAAAAGCTCTTCCATGTAAGACACATCGCAGAGCATATTGTCAAATGCGATCAGAGCGATCACCGGATGCTCTTTTTTCACCATCAGTTTTGCTTTCTGTAAGAGAAGCCCGATCTCCTGTGCATGCAGCTTCATCTCGATCAGCGGAATATTGGTATACTGTTTGATCATCTTCGCCTGATAACCGCGGGCGATCACAATCTTCGCCCCTGCCTCCACTGCAAGTCTTGCTTCATTTACCACATCAACCGAAGAAATCGCCTTTAAACAGGCGATTTCCACATTCATATCTTTTACTACTTTCTCTGCCATCGGAACCATGTCCACTTCCGGCAGAAGCATTCCTATTTTAACCATACAAGATTCCTCCTGTTTTCGCCTGAGCTGTCTCCAGTGTATCACAATTTCCCCATTTCAGGCAAGAGAAGTCCTTTACGTAATCGGTGCCGGGTTGAAGATGCACAGATCATTATACAGTTTGTATTTTTCTGCAAATGACCGGCCTTTTCCGCTGGCAACCGCAATGATCTTGTTAAATAATTCGGTTCCTATCTCGGCGATCGTGGCTTCACCGGTCGCAACCGGTCCTGCATTGACATCGATCAGATCCTGCCACATTTCCTTCATCTCATTTCTGGAACAGACCTTGATAACCGGTGCTGCAGCAAGTCCGTAAGGGGTTCCTCTTCCGGTCATAAATACCTGCAAGGTAATACCAGATGCAAGCTGACACGGACCACACACAATATCGCTTGCCGGTGTTGCTGCATAGATCAGTCCCTTTTTCGACGGGCGTTCTGCCGGTGACAGCACTTCCACGATCGGAGATGTTCCGGATTTTGCAATGGATCCCATTGCTTTTTCTACAATATTGCAAAGACCGCCTTTTTTGTTTCCAGGTGTCGGATTAGCACTCCGGTCAACTTCCCCGTTTTTCAGGTAATTGTCATACCATTTCATCTCTGCTGCAAGCTTGTCACAGGTCGCTTTATCCACACATCTCTCTGCGATATAATGCACGCCGTCGCGCACCTCTGTCACCTCGGAAAACATGACCGTTGCACCTGCATTTACCAGCATATCTGCCGCATAGCCTGCAGACGGATTGGCACTTACTCCGGAAAATGCATCGCTTCCTCCGCACTGCATTCCGATACACAGATCAGAAAGCGGAAGCGTCTCTCTCTTTCTCCGGTTCAGGATCTGAAGCTTTTTCTCTCCCATATCCATGATTGATTTTACCATGGCGTCAAAGCCTTTCTGCTCCTGCAGAACCACTACATTTTCCGGGGAAATATCTGCCTCATCCAAAAGCATTTCCACAGTCAGTTTTTCACAGCCGAGTGCTACCACCATCACCTGTCCACCAAAATTCGGGTGTTTGACAAGATTTCGCAGCGCACGGATCGGCACTTTTGCTTCCGGCGCATTGATCGCAACTCCGCATCCATACGCATGATTGATTGGCACGATATCGTCTACGTTTGGATATTTTGGAAGAAGCTCTTCCTTCATACGTTTCACTGCCACATTCAATACGCCCGTTACACACTGCACGGTTGTGCTGATTCCCAGAATATTTCTGGTTCCGGCATAACCTCCGTTCGGATTTCTGTATCCTTCAAATGTCGTTACCGGTGGTGTCGGAAGATCTTTCACGATCTTCGTCCCATATTCCATATCATCAACCGACGGCGGTGTCGGAAGTTCCAGCATAAATTCGTTGATCCAGTCTCCTTTTTCAATGTCGTTCATCGCATATCCGAGAATCACGCCATAGCGGATGACCGGTTTTCCCTTCGGGATCTTTTCCAGTGCGATCTTATGCGCCTGCGGGATATCCTGATTTGCAACAAGGTCTTCTGCCACCTGTGTTCCCGCCTTGATTTCCTGCACCGCGATTGCTACGTTATCTGCTTCGTTTACTTTTACAAGTAATCTCTTTGGCATCCTTTCGTCCTCCTTTTTCTTTGTTGTCTTTATTTTAACGCAGTCGTTTTGATAAGTAAAATTCATTATTTTTCTAGTTCTCTTAATTTTTCTTATTTTTCTGTTGTATCTGGAAAATCAAAACGCTATAATAAAGTAATTGGAGAAATGCATAGCATTAAAGCTCTTCGATTCTGTCAATGAATTACAAAATTTACTTTTCAATACTCACATTACGAAAGAAGGCTCTCTTATGGATCTGAAACAAATTGAATACATCCTCAAAATCGCCGAAGAAAAAAATATCACCCACGCCGCCGAAAAGCTTTTTATCACCCAATCTGCGCTTAACCAGCAGCTTCTCAAACTGGAAAAGGAACTGGGCTGTCCTCTTTTTTACCGGTCACGGACCGACTGGCGTCCGACACCTGCCGGCGAAATCTACCTCGATGCGGCAAGACAGATTCTGATTCTAAAAAAGAACGCTTACGATCAGATCCACGACCTGACAGAGTACCAGAAAAATACGATCCGCATCGGTTTTACACCAGGGCGCGGGATTGATATGTTTTCCCAGGTCTATCCGAAATTCCATGAACATTTTCCCCAGACACGGATTGAGCCGAACGAACTCAGTGTACGTCAGCAGCAGGATCTCCTTCTATCCGGTGATCTAGATCTTGGCTTTATGACACTTTTACCGAAACAGGAACGAACAGGACTTTCTTATCAGATCATCACGGAAGAAGAACTGCTTCTCGCCGTTCCCTACCGTCTTGCAAGCATTCTGTCGCTTCCGGATTCTTCCTCTGGCAGCCTCCCTGTCTGCGACCTGACCATTTTTAAAGAGGAGCCATTTGTCCTGATCCAGAAGAAATCAACTGCCCGTGATCTGGTCGATTCCCTTTTTGAAACTGCCGGATTTGCGCCACAAATCCTTTTTGAGACCGCAAACAATCAGACCATCCTATCCATGATCCGTGCGGAAATCTGCTGTGGAATCCTTCCTGCTTATTATGTAGACCATGCGCGCAGGGATGTAACCTATTACCGGCTTCCTTCCCACCCGGTCTGGAATATCACCGCCGCCTGCCGGAAAGATGCTTACATAACAAAAGCAGCCAAAGAATTTATCTCCCTGACTGCCGATTATTTCAATTGTATTTAACAATATGCCTTTTTTGCCTCGTCCATTCTCCGGAAAAACTCACTGTAAAATTCTTCCGTCCGATACGGAGTAAGGTAAAATCTCTGCAGTACATCCATGCTGACCACCTTCGCACTCTCCGGATGTGCTGCAATGTATTCCTGTAACTGAATCAGTAATCCATGCCATCTGGCAATATACGCTTCATACTTTTTCAGATCCGGTGTATCAAGCCATTTTTTGACCTTTACTTTCGCCCGGTTCTCTTTCTGACATTCATGTACCTGAAGGAAATAGCGGAAACCATTTTCCTCATAATATCTTCCAAGCGGGAAAAGCCTGCAGATTCCCGGACGAAATGGATGAATCCCACATCTTCCTTCCTCAGTCAGAAAACCACAGCCATCTTCCGCTCCTGCCATCTTCAGATTCGGCAAAATGATTCCGTCTACCACATTCAGTTCAATCTTTCCTGCAAGCAAAGTCTCAAAAGCCGCTCCTGTTCCCCTGCAAATCCGGACAATATCCAACGGATCCAGCACAATCGAGCTTCCCATCCCCGTACAACAGGCGTGGCATCCCTCACAATCGCCACAGTCCGCTTTTACCAGGTCATTGCTGGTATATAATTTTCCATCTGAAATTTCTTCCATTGTCACCTGTCTTTTCATATCAATCTCCTTTCCTATACTCCTTCCAGTGTAAACGGTGGAATAAAGCTCTCCTTTGCCGTATCCCCTTCCTGTATAAACGCCTGCATCACACCAAGCGAGATCGCATAGTCCACCAGTTTCTCATACGCATACTCCGGCACTTTCCGGTTCAGCTCCGGATATTTTGCCGCATCCAGACTCTCCAGTGGCGTATACTGGCTCATCAGGCTCATATAAATCCGGTTTCCATAAGTTTCATGCAAATATTTCACCACTCTTTTTCCATCCGCAAGACATCCCGGCAAAAGCAGATGACGCACGATCACGCCACGCTTCATCATTCCGCGCTCATCAAATACCGGCTTCCCTGCCTGTCTTACCATCTCAGCAAGAGCCGCCTTCGCAACCTCCGGATAATCCTCCGCCATCGAATATTTTTTCGCATGATCTGTATTTAAATATTTGAAATCCGGCAGGTAAATGTCCACCAGACCATCCAGCATTTCCAAGGTTTCCACTCTCTCGTAACCGCCCGTATTATATACAACCGGCAAATACATCCCCTGCTTCTTTGCACTCTGAAGCGCCCGGATGATCTGCGGCACAAAATGCGTCGGCGTCACAAGATTGATATTATCCGCACCTTTCCCCTGCAGTTCCAGAAAGATCTCCGCCAGCCGCTCTTCTGAGATCACTTTGCCAACCTTGCTTCCCGCAATCTCATGGTTCTGACAGAACACACATCTTAAAGTACATCCCGTAAAAAAGACCGTCCCTGATCCTTCCTTTCCGGAAATACAGGGTTCCTCCCACATATGAAGCGCCGCTCTCGCCGCCCGGATCTCCCCTGTCTCTCCGCAAAAACCTGTCTTCCCATTCTCCCTGTCCGCCTCACACATCCGCGGACATAATGTACAGCCACTCATCCTATCGCGTAACCTCTCATCTATCCCTGATTCATTCCTATCAGTATACCGCACTTTTTGAAAAATAGCCACCCAAGTTTTCCTCTTCCAGAGATTGAAAATTCTTTCCCCATCTGCTACAATAAAGTGCAGACAGGCATTTTGCCTCAAGTTTGGAGGAATATACAATGAGTAAAATTGATGAAGTAAGAAGCGCTATGGTCGCAGCCATGAAAGCAAAAGATAAGGACACAAAAGAGACATTATCTGCTCTTCTTGCAGCCCTTAAGAACAAAGCCATCGACAAACGTGCCGATCTTACCGAAGAAGAAGAAGTTCAGGTTATCTTAAAAGAGATCAAACAGACAAAAGAAACTCTGGAGATGACTCCTGCTGATCGTACAGACATTATTGAAGAATGTGAGAAACGTATCGCTGTTCTTGAACAGTATGCTCCGAAGATGATGGACGAAGCTGAGATCAAAGAAGTGATCGCAGGTGTCCTTTCCGGTCTTGGAATTGATGCTCCGACACCAAAGGATAAAGGACGTATCATGAAAGAACTGATGCCGAAAGTAAAAGGAAAAGCTGACGGAAAGCTTGTGAATGATATTCTCACAGGAATGATGGCTTAATAGCAGATATTATGAATGCAGGGTTCCGGATTGGTTCCCTGCATTTATATATAGTCGAATATACTCTGTATTGCGTCTGTTACATTAATTACATCTGCCATTTTTACACGATCTATTATTTTATACCCCCTGACTCTCAAGTCTAACATTTTCATTTGTTCACATTGGATATAACCTTTATTTTCATCCATTTCAACATAAATGTGAAGTGGGCTTTCTGTACTCTCTCCTAATATTGGACAGCCAATTATTTCTCCCGACTGATTAAAAAAATTTTTACTTGCAACAAATACAGGATCCTTAATTTTTTCCACTTTTAAAACAGCCCCCTGCTGTATCTCCATTTTCTACCACACCTCTCTTCCTTCCGGCTTATCCCATTCATATTCTCCATCAAGATTTAACTTACCACCAAACTTTTCAGCTCTTTCTTCTAATTTTTGATGCCTGAAGGTCTTAACAAGCATAATCATCCCATCCGATACTTTTACTTCCAGCATATCATTTATTTCTACATTGGCCTCTTGTAAAATATCTTTTGGAAGTCTGATTCCCTGACTATTTCCCCATGCTTTTACCTGTGTTTGCATAAAATTCACCTCCATATAATGTATATACTTAGTATATACATTATTCTGAAAATAATCAAATAATTTTCTCTCCTAATCACACTCTTCCTCAAAATATGTTATAATTCATAAGCATCAGTCTTTTACAAAATCACAATTACCAAAAGGGGATTTACTTACTATGAATAAAAAAGAAGTTACTGAAATCAAAAAACAGTTCACCCCATCCAACTGTGCGATCACCCGCATCTGCGGATGCTATGTAGATGGTGAAAAAGAGAAAAAAACGGAGATGAAAGATGCTTTCCTTTCTCTTCCGGAAGAGGAAATGTTCAAGTATTTTGACATTTTTAGAAAGTCCTTGTCCGGTACGATCGGAAAAAATCTTCTGAATATGGAATTTCCTCTGGAGACCGAATCGGAAGGTGGTACACAGGAATTTCTTCTCAAATTAAGAAACAGCCGGCTTACTGACGACGCTCTTCTGGAAGAATTCTATAATCGCGTCATCGATTCCTATGATTATGCCGAGAACTATCTGATCCTGCTCGTCCATGCAGCCTACGATATTCCGGGAAAATCAACGGACGGAAGTGAAATGTTCGATGCATCCGATGAAGTCTATGATTACATCATGTGTACCTTCTGTCCGGTCAAGCTTTCCAAGCCAGGACTCAGTTATCACGCAGAAGAAAACAGCTTCCATGAGCGTATCCGTGACTGGATCGTAGAGATGCCGGATGCCGGTTTCCTCTTCCCTGCTTTTAATGACCGCAGCACCGATATTCACAATCTGCTTTATTATTCAAAAAATGCAGAGAATCTCGGAAACGGTCTGACCGATCTGCTTCTTGGATGTGTTCCGCCACTCACCGCCGGAGATCAGAAAGAAACTTTCCGTACACTGATCGAAGAAACGCTCGGTGATGACTGCGACTACGATACAGTCAAAAATATCCACGAAAACTTGAATGAAATGATTGAACAGAATTCTGAAAATCCGGAACCACTCGCCCTTGACAAAGCAGAAGTTAAATACCTCCTTGCAAAAAGCGGTGTCGAAGAAGAAAAATTGGAAACATTCGATACGCAGTACGATTCCGCTGCCGGCGAGCACGGTACACTCCTTGCCTCCAATATTGCAAACCTCAAAAAATTCGAGATCAAAACTCCGGACATCACCATTCAGGTAAACCCGGAATGCGCAGATCTTGTAGAAACACGTATTATCGATGGTCAGAAATGCCTGGTTATTGTCGTTGACGATCGCGTTGAGATCAACGGAATCAGTGCAAAGACTGCCGTATCCGGAGGACTTCCAAAGTCTTCCACCCCTGATGCGTCTGATGAATCAAAAAGCGATACATCCGAAAATGAAATGGATGTTCCATTCTAAATGCCTTACATATTATTACGAAAGACATTTTTATTGAATGTCTTTCGTAATATTTCCTTATTTCTTTTCAATTTTACAATGTATACGCAAAATGCAGGTAATCCTCTCGACTACCTGCATTATTCTATACGCATTTTTCTATTTTCACTTACACCGTTTCCCGGCTCTTTTTCACCTTTCTCTTAAATCACCGTTCCTCCACCGGTCGTCACAAATCCAACTCTCAGAATTGCTTTCACAAAACTCCACATTCCATTGATTACTGCAGAATTCAGCAGACTGATCGGCACATCCAGAATTCCTGTTCCAAGTAACAGAAGCAGAATCCACATACTATACGGTCGGATCTTCCAGTAAAACTCTGCTACCCTCGGAAAGATCTCAGCAAGAATATTCGATCCGTCAAGGGGCGGAATCGGAATCAGATTGAACACACCAAGTCCAATATTCAGCACTGCTCCATAATAAGTAAGCACATAAAGATAATTCAAAATCAACCCACTCGATCCGTACTTATACAAAAGCCCGTGCAGAATCATACATACAAACGCAAGCAGGAAATTCATGACTACTCCCGCTGCTGCCACAAGGATCGTATCTCTTTTTTTATTCTTATAATTCCTGGTATTGATCCTTACCGGCTTCGCCCATCCCACATGAAATACAAGCAGACATAACGTTCCCCACACATCCAGATGCTTAAATGGATTCAAGGTCAGTCTTCCGTCATATTTTGGTGTCATATCCCCGAGTTTATATGACACATATCCATGTGCAAATTCATGCAGCGAAACAGCAAATAGTGTGGCAGGGGCAACGTAAATGAGTGTCTGAAAAAACTGATACATCGCCCTGGTCAGTCCTGTATTTTGAAACAGCATAGCATCCTCCAAATTTCCTTAATAACGTCCATTATAGTACCTGATGAAATGGGATTCAAGAAAGATTGTGTAAATTTTTTCTAAAGATTGTACAGAAAAAGGGGCTGTGAAAAAAGAATAGTCCCGAAAAAAAAGA
>UMFG01016174.1_pt1 | contig 9836 bp, 14 predicted proteins | sample 1964961 | NCBI WGS metagenome assembly UMFG01 (sample SAMEA4836041, study PRJEB28245) | human gut metagenome | biome: gut microbiome; material: fecal sample | place: Denmark | collected 2008
TTAAATTGGGTACAAAAAACCAAGCCCCTACAAAAGGAGCTATCATAATCCTTTGTTCCCACTATTTGATTATAGTTTTATTTAAGAATACCTTGCCGCATATTTTTTACTCCTTTTCTGGTTTAAATCATTGTATCACATCAGTTTTAGGAAAGCAAGTACCTAAAAGAAATTTTTCTTCCCCTTATATGTAACAATCATACCGGCTTCCTAGCGTTCAGAATGTTTTCTGCTGTCTGCTGTGGTGTTTGGTTGGAATTGTCCAACCAAAAGCCGATCCGTGGTGTTGTCTGCATAAATGTATCGTATAAGGTTTCAACCGTAAAGCCGGAATAGCCTGTTTTCTCCCTGTATCGTTCCCTTTCTTTTATTGTTTCCACATCTGGACAAAGAACGACAACCTCAACAGGGTATTTATGCAGATAATTTATCATTCGGTTTAATTCATCACCGTAGTAGTTATCTTGGATCACTACAGAAAAGCCGTTGTCAAAGTATGACCTTGCCGCATCAGCAGTCAATTTGTATCGAAGGTACAGCTGGCGGACTGCTTCCGCTGATGGGGTAGCTGACATATTTTCTCTGCCTGAAATAATCATTTTTCGGAACACATCACCACGAAGATGGACGCATTTTTCTATTGATTTTGCCAGTAAATCGGAAACTGTAGATTTTCCAGAAGCCATTAAGCCTGTAATGAGATAAATTTTTTGTTTCATTTCACTTCCTCCGGCACAAAAAATATGTACATGTAACTAATTCAACACATTTATAATTTGAATAGGGACATTATAGCATTTACTAAATACAAATTCAATGTATACGGAAAGAAAGATATAAGGAGTGGGAGGGATTCCGCCGTAGTCGGCATTGTAGGAAAATCCAAAAGTTTAGATTTTCCCACAATGCTTATCTTTTGGTCTTTGGTTCGGAATAGTGTAGTGCTGGCGGTCTATCTCTTGTTTTCGGTTGCTTGCTTCCTTACCGTACATGAGCATTCGCCCCTGGGTTATCATTTCCGTATCCCTCTAGCAAATTGATTGCCCCCCAAATACCAAGACCTGCACCCAGAGCTACCACCAGTGTCTGTAATACCGTAACCGCATTGTTGAAAAAATCCATACATTGCCTCCTTGTCCCCAATCTGCTCAAATTGGGGTTCTGTTAAAAAGTGATCTGCAGCAACATTCCTTTTTCTGGCATGTGCACCTGCCATCCGAAGGAATAAAAATATCCCGACTACTGGTAATAAACCTGTAATCGGGATATGTAACAATGCGGCACTATATCTATTGTTCTGATGGGTTATATTCCTTCATCGCTTCCATAAGAAGCCAAACAGCTAATCGAAATCCATAAGAAAAATTCTCATATCCTTCCATATAATAAACTTCCTGAATAAGCTGATTCCATTGTCGAAATTTCTCGCAATCTTCATCGGACAGCTTTTGCAAAAAGTATTCCCTCATATCGCCAACTTTTTCGCTTGTACTACGATACGCTGGATTATCCGGAACAATATTTTCCATAGGAGATATTTTGCCAGTATATAAATCTTCTAAAATACTCATATCAAGTGTTCTCCTTTCCTATAATCAGCTCATCACGCTTTTCCATTATTTCTAACATCATCAATGCACCTAAACAATATCCTCGAATAAATCTATCTGCTATACAATACTGCTTTTCATCGGATAAAGCATTGACAAACTTATCCAACAGCTCCTTTTGTTCTTCATTCAACTTTTGAGATAATTCTTCTAATAAATCGAATGTAAAATCGCAGGATTTCTGATACTCCTGACTACGTTTTTCTGTAACTGGCTCTGCCAAAAGATTTCCTTCATAGAGTGCTTGTAAAATTTTCCCCATTTTGTTCCTCTCAATTTCTTATAAGTTTCTTGCACGAAAAGCACACTCATTATATAATGTTCGTGCAGTTTTCCGTTCAATAACGGTGCTGTCTGAAGGAGTGGTACGATTCACTTGCCGGTGTCTGCCACTCCTTTTTGATATTTTTATATATCTTTCTATGGATACCTTATATCCTCCAGCTTGTAATAATCATCGGGTATTTTCAACTTTTACACCTCCCCTCAGTCCCCAAGCCTTTCCATTATAATCACTTGTCCATATATCAGCAATCTTGTCATCTTAACAAACAATTATGTAATGACGGCTTTTCGCCGCCACTGAATATATTTATTCTCATATCCCTCCCTGATAAGACTTAAACCTCGCTCAAGGCATATTTACGAAAAATGGATTCACTTTTGCACCTTTTTCTCCCGATACTCTCAGATGGGGCAAGTTCCGGATACGTCGCCTGCATTTTCTGGCGACTCCTGCGAACTGTTTCAAATCCTGGGAGATTATGCTGATCCAGTTCTTTCAGAAGTGTTGGAACTGTCATGGTACTCACATCCATTCCATTTAAACCAGAGTAATGTTCCAATACCTTCAAATACAGATAATTGTCTGTATTTCTCGCCTTTGAATCCTGCTCCAGAATATGCTTAACCAGACCAGATACTGTTTTCAAATTATCCAAATATTTCGCCTCCTTTACTCCCCATCAACAAGAACATATTCATCATTTTCTTTTAACTTAAGCCTATGATTCAAGAACTTTTCAATATTGAACTCATTCTTCTTATCATAGTCTGAAGTGTACTTATAGTTCGGATGCTGTGTTAAATCGTACTTATCTGACTTAAATGGTCTTATACCACGCAACTGCAAAATACACTTACTTCCATCCAGAACTGCCAGTTCATCTACTGTAGCAAGTTCTTTTCCGAGTTTTTGATAATTCATGCCATACGATGGACTGTTTCCTCTGGTGTTGGATGTGTTATAAGTGTCGATAGTTTCCTTGCCAAGCGCCTGATTCAGTTCTTTCAGAGTGGTAGGCTCTGAACCACCAAGAAAAATACGGGAATCCATATTTCCGATGATAGTATCTGCATTATCCTTATAGATTGCCTTTAACTGTGACTGTGCCTGAAGTACCAGACAGGCAGAAATTTCACGACTCCGGATTGTTGCAACCAACTTTTCCAAATTGGGAATCTGTCCAATATTTGCCGCTTCATCAATCAGGCAGCGCACATGAACCGGCAGCCTTCCACCATAGACATCGTCCGCCTTTTCACAAAGCAGATTGAACATCTGCGTATAAATCATAGAAATCAGGAAGTTAAATGTTGCATCCGTATCCGACATAATCAGAAACAGAGCTGTTTTTTTATCTCCAATTGTATCTAGCTGCAATTCATCATAAGCAGTTACATCTCTGACCTCCTGAATATCAAAAGGTGCTAACCTTGCTCCACAGCTAATTAAAATACTTTTTGCTGTTTTGCCTGAGACGAAATGTCAAGGACTTTTTAGTACCCCTGCCATTTTATTGCACGAAAAAAGCCACTGTAGATTTATCTCTCTACAATGGCTCTAAAGTCATTTTTATTCACTTTTGATTACTGGCAAACTCGTGCCCAAACTGAAAGTTTCCTCATTGTTGAGTCTGCTCGTCTAACAGTGTTTCTGCTCGAGAAAACTATGTGCCTGTGTCAGTATGTGTTTAAAACTATCAAACTGTAAAGTAGCCATAGCTGTTTCAAAATCCATTAGCACTATTTGGGATATCTCTGATTCTTGTGGACCAAATTCCTGTTCCTCATATTTTGCAAGAAAGTATATGGTCTGTTTTATGGTGTTGGGACGTCCTTCACGCGCAAGGTTGTGTTCATCTTTTACCCGAAAGCCATCAACGAATGTAACATCAAGACCTGTTTCTTCTTTAACCTCTCTCAAGGCTGTTTCACGTTCGGATTCTCCGTCTTCCATATGCCCTTTCGGAAAGACCCAAAATCCACCATGTTCGCAAACAAGCAGGTATTTTATGTCGTTGTCCTTTTGACAATATACAACAGCACCACAAGATTTTTCATACAGTAATTCTTCTGACATATTTCTTTCCCCCTATATATACAACATAGACGTTAAATACCCTAAATCTAAGCGTCCATCAAATTCGTCTTTCCGTAAAACGCGCCGACTTACTGAAAGTTTGCAGCCTTAGAAATTAAAATTCATTAACATTACGCTCTCCATTCCATCAACACACAATCTTCCTTCTTCCCTTCGTGTAGCTCATGTTCGGGCAGCTCCTTAATAATTTCAAATCCCGCCTTCTGATATGCTCGTACCGCTCGTGGATTATTTTTTCGTGGGTCAAGAATCACCGCATCGGCACCCATTTCCGTTCGTAGATATTGGCATACTACTCTGCAATATTCTGCACCGATTCCCATATTCCAATATTCCGGCTCACCGATAAATTGGTCCATCGCATAAATCTTTTCTTCCGTCTCATGGTAATCATATTCGTCGAAAAGTTCCCCCTGAATTCTGTATATTTGTGCGTAACCGATGGGAATTGTATCATATTCAATGATGACTCGATAAATCTCATCCGCCCATTGCTCTGTATAATGCTCACGAATCGTTTTCTGTGTATGCCTTTTATCTCTACCGTCGTAAAATTCAAGAACACGGTCATCTGTCAGCCATTTTAACATTAGAACTAAATCATCCTCACTCATCGGGCGAAAGGAAACTCGCTTTTCTTCCAACATAATTCACCTCTTCCATGATATAATTTCGCATCATCTTTTCCTGCTAAAATATAAACATCTCTGCTTGTGTCTGTAGCAATTCAGAAACACCCTTAATCAACATTTCCCTATCTTTTCTTTCATAACCATAAATGATTTGGTCTATCGACCAATACACATCATTAAGCTCTGCTTTTCTTTCTGCTACTTCCGGCGCCTTATGCTGATAGTATTTTAATACCTTCCTGCCAAATTCTTTCCCGAAATCATCTGTACTACAATCCAGCAAGCACAAAAAATCATTATCCGGGTCACCTACATTAAAATCGCCAAAATCAATAACTCCAAACAGTCTATTATTTCTAAAAATCATGTTATTTGCACTGAAATCATTATGTACCAAACAAGGGGTATATTTAAATAAAACAGCATTGCTTAATATGTTTTCATATATTGTTTCGATATGTTCCAACATCTCATCAGTTAACAGCTGCTCCTTTTCCAGAATACTTATAAGTAATTTTTTATCTTGCAAAAACTTATCTTTCTTATTCACCAGAGCATCTGAAAACAAACTGACAGAACAATCAATCTCTATGGAATGTAACTCTTTCAAAAACGTAGCTTCATCATATGCAAGGGCATCCTTTTCCTTTTCACTCAACTTATGATACTGCTCATAAGTAATACGTTCCCCTTTAATATATTTCATAATATTAAATCGGTCACTTTGATATACTACCGCAGGGGTCTGATAAGATAAATTACAATTTTCTAAAAACCGATACAATTCAAACTCTCGTTTCTGAGCAAATCTAACAGAATCTCGCTTTGGAACTTTCACAACATATTGTTCATTACATAAAAAAGTATCGCTATCATCGCCTGATGACAAATAGCAGAGTTTATTTATTTTTATCTGTTCATTCAAATGCTGATATATTTCTACGTCCAAATCAATCATTTCATTTTTCCTCACGTAAGGTATTAACAGAAACATCATATAATCGCTTACTTTCAAGTTCTCCGTAAGCCTGAAAATTCAAATTTTCGTTCTCCTCGAACACCATCAATTATATCATGATATATACTATTATTCTACATGCTTTTTGACCTATGCAGTGTGCTACGAAGCCCTGACCTCATTAGCAATCAGCCTCTTTATCTTGTCCTTCATGCTTTCCTTTGCATCCTCATTGAAATGCACCCTGACTACATAGGTTGTACCGCCTATCTGCTTTCTTAATGCTACCGGTGTGTTTGTTTTTTTATTCTCCATTTGTTTGTTCTCCTTTTTTGTTAATGCCCGATAAGGAAGTGCCTCTATCTCTCGACAACGGGCAACGACAACGGACACCTAAAAACTCCTAAACCTTATCATTTATAGTTACTTTTCTGCTTTTATTCTTTTTTTCAAATATTCCGTTGCTTTCGTTGTCAGAACTGTATCTATCCCTAAAAAATGTAGGAAATATAAGGATTATAGAAATATAGAACCGACAACGAACCCGACAACGGAAGCGACAACAGACCGACAATCTACCGGGCAGTTTTTACTTCATCCACTCTTCCGGCAACGATAACTGTTGCATCTGTTCTTCGGTTAATGGTTGAAATTCACTCTCTTTGTTGTCGGGCTTTTCCCATCCTCTCTGTCTGTTGTATGGGCTTGGGAAATATCTCGGATTAGTAAATGCTATCCAGCCACTACAATTATTCATAATATCGTTAATCTCCCGAATTTCCCACTGTGCCGGACTTCCGTCATTCCCCAGTGCCTCTGCATAAAGCAATCGGGAACACACCATATTGCCCTTGCAATGCTCCAAATAATCAAGAATAAGCTCCTTTTTGGTATCTTCCTGCATAAATCTCTTCTGATACTCACAAAGCTCTTCCTGCGTCTTTTTAGGCAGTTTCAGCATATAATTACCACTTCTGTATATCTCCATTGCCTCTGCCCACATCTGTGCTATATATTCTCTTGATACTTTCTCATCATCAAGGATGTGAACCTCTGCCTCATTCACATTGCACTGAATAGGAAGAAATCTTCTGTTCCCCGACCTATCCATAGGCAGGAAATCAAGAGAATTTGACGAACCGGCAAATACGCACTGCCTCTTATGGTCTTTCGGATGCTTGTCATACGGTGTTTTGTAGGTATCCTTCTGCCTGCTCATAAAGGACTTGGTATCCTCTACATTCTTCGCATTCAGGATTGCTACCATTTCAGGGAACTCCACTATCAGATGCCCCTGCAATTTCCGGTATACATTCTCGTCATCCATTTTCTTTAGGTCATCCGTGAACCAGTCATCTTTCATGGCGAGAAATCTGAAAAAAGTGGATTTACCGGCACCCTGCCCACCGACAAGACACAGCATAACCTCAAACTTAATGCCAGGGCGGAAAACTCTTGCGATTGTTCCCAGCATAAAGAGTTTCAACACTTCATAGGTATAATCACTGATTTCAGCCCCCAAAAAGTAATGCAGGGCATATCTGATACGCTCCACCTTATCCCATTGCAGGGCATTCAGATAGTCCTGCACCGGATGATAACGGTTTTCATTTGCCACTACCTTGATTGCATCATCAATTCTCTTTTCATTTGCCAGACCATAATTCTTTTCAAAGTACAGCACCAAGAATTTCAAATCAACATCTGTCAGATTTTCACTTTCCCGATACCAGCCCAAATCTCTTGTAATGTCGATTTTATCGGTAAACATATTCAAACGGAATGCTCCGCCTAAATGTGGGTCATGGAGCAAAACTGTACGATAATTACCGGCAGTCTGCCTTACATTTCCCTGCTGTGTGCACTCCAGCATCTCTCTCACTTCTTCGATACTCTTCAATTCTTCCGACAATGCTCTTTACCCCCTTTCCTATGTCTGAAATAACAAAAGCCCTGTCAGGAATATCTTTTTCAAGAAGAGTGTCAAGCTGATACTCCACTCTGCTGATATTCTGCAGGGCTTCCACAAAGAGCGGATGCAGTTCTTCATCCATGCTCTTCGGTGCATATTTTATTTTCCATTCCTTTAGCAGATGATAATAGTCGGATAATTCCCTAAAACATTTCTTCTGTTCCTCATCCAATATCTGCTCTTTCGATTTCTGCGGTACTGCCGGTTTTGGTAATGGACGGTTGGTTGCATCATAGTTTAGACCAAAGTCGGAGGCAATCTTCATTGCAGCCTCCTTTGGTGCAAGTCCAAAATATTTTGCCACCAAATCAGTAGCATCTCCGGTTTCTCCACAACCAAAACAGTAGTACCTCTTATCAATCTTCATACTGGGTGTCTTATCCCTATGAAACGGACAACAAGCCAGCCCGCTCCGATTGATTTTTATGCCATATCTCATAGCCACATCTTTTGCGGTAACATTATCCTTTACCACTGCAAAAACATTCATAACAGCCTCCTATCCAAGTTCTTCCGTTTTCTGCTTTTTCACTTTTGGAAGTTCCGCTTTTCTCTGCTTTTCCATTTCCACTTGCTTCTGATGTTCTGCCAGCCTCTCTCTGACAGACACTCTCGCCCTTTCCTTTATTTCTTCTTTTTTCTGTTCCTTTATCTGTGGACTCTGTAAGGCTCCCAGCACTTTCTTTGCAACTGCCTGTGCCATTTTTCTAAAGCGTGCTTCCAAATTGTCAAGGCACTTCCCCACAAAATCTCTCTTGTCTTTTGGAGTTTTCCGCTCATCCGAAGTCAGCCATTTTTTATAACTGCGAAGCTCTGCTATATCTTCTGCTCTGGTATGCTCTGCCACTGTATCAGCTACGACCTCACACGCTTTTTCATAGGCATCATCCGCTATCTGCTCCACCATATTTTCCATATCCAAGACCTTCAAGGTAATGTCATCCAAAGCCGCCTGCATCTTGGCAATTCTCTTCTGCTGATTTTCTATGATATAGTCCTGCTTCTCCAAATAGCTTGCTCCACCATATTCCGGTTCATATTCAAGCTCCACACCGTTCTTCTGCCCAATATCCAAAAACAGCTTCCTGCACTCTGCATCAAAGCACATCTTCCGGTTATTGAATCGACTTCTCTTTTTTGTCGGGTCAGGTAATTCAAACCCCAACTCTTCCAGTGCTTTTTCCTGCTGTGGACAAAGCTCCCCATATTTATTCAGGGCATCATAGACTTGTCTTACATGAACATGAGGAGTGGCTTCATCCAAGTGCAATGCCCAGTCAAGAATGTGAACATGGCTACCATATCTTTTTTCAAATTCCTCAAAGAACTCTGCCACCACTTTTGCCAATACATCGGGTGTCACTGAACAATCAATATTACCAAGTTGCAATATACTCTCTTCCGGACAGGTCTTATTATTTTTCAGAACATCATCTGTCGTTCTGTTCCGTTCTGCGTGACCCGCTTTCTCATTTCTTTCATTTTGTGCATCCACATGGTCTCCGTAATGCTCAAAATAATATGCTTTTTCAATTTCCGTGAAAGTCATTTTCCTTTCCGATGTATCACCGTTCAAACAGTAACCCTGATAGCAGTCCCAGTAAACATTCAGCTTCGTTCTCTCGGCATCAATATGCTCACTGTTGGCTACATCAAAGTTTCTGTCATTGTGCTTTACGTCATAAACACCATGCTTTCCGCTTCTTCCGTTGTGCCTTGAAGCTCTCATTTTCTCTTTGCTCATTTCTTCTTTTTCCTTTCAACTAACTTCCGTGGCGAAGCCAATTACTTGAGATTTTTTCGACAAGTAATACCCAGTACTTATTGTCGAAACGACAATAAACTGGGCAAGGCTTCCGCCCTTGACCTGATGAAGGCTCTGCCTCTCAACTCCGACAAAGGTTGCACCTCTGTACTCTGCTCCGAAGGAGTTGAAAACTGCCACCAAATAGCCGGTAGCACTGTTCAACTTCTTCGGTATGCCCTGCATTTCCTTTTGAAATTTGGGCATGAAAAAAGCACTCAAGATTATCTCTCAAGTGCTTTTTCCGAAATCCTATTCAGGTGTTCCGACTGTCGGTTTTAATGCAAGGCTTCCCACCGTTGCATACACTCCGTTCTCCCTATCCTGCTTACGGATTTCTTCTTTCATGGCTTGCAGTTTCTCACGCTTTTCACTCTTCACACGCTCCTCATATTTTCTCTGCCAGCCACTTTCTTTTCTGCGAAGATACTGCTGATGCCTCTTATCCTTAATCCGGTTAATTCGGTCTATCTCCGC
>UMFG01003955.1_pt1 | contig 9813 bp, 10 predicted proteins | sample 1964961 | NCBI WGS metagenome assembly UMFG01 (sample SAMEA4836041, study PRJEB28245) | human gut metagenome | biome: gut microbiome; material: fecal sample | place: Denmark | collected 2008
TTTTCAAGCCAATAATTTTCCTTATCATAGCCTACAAAACTATTGCCATATTTTACAGTATTTAAAAATTCTTTTATTTCTCTTTTAGAAAAATGACTATCAATATTTTTAAAATACCAATTAACACTATCTTTCATAGCTGTATTCAGATTTTGGTCCTTATTCCACTGTTCAAAATAATTATTTTCACCATTCCACTTTATTACATTATTTTCAGGTGTTATAATACCTTTTTCAAGACCATTTAAAGCAATAGCTATCTTATAAGTAGAGTTTGGAGCTACTCTCTTAACTGACATAGTTTTATTATATATAGTATAAGCATTATCTTCTATATTATATAAAACAAAACAACCATTATTATCACCATAATATTTACTTAAGTCAACACTATAACCAGCAATATTAGGTGAATTATCAGAAATTGTATAGCCATAAGAATTAACAAAAACAGAAAAAACAATAGAAATCCCTAATATAAACATAAATACACTTTTACTAATAAATTTAGAGGTTTTTCTATCAAACATTGCTATTCTAATAATCCTTTTCTTTAAATTATTTTTACTTCCAGACATATAATTTGCTATTATAGGTTGTGGACTTTTTTCTGCAAGGCATAAAAGAGTTTTACCATATTCAATATTGCTACCAATATATTTAATAGCACTATTGTCGCAATATATTTCCATATCAAGCCTTATTTTATTAACCATAATATATATAAAAGGATTAAACCAATAAAGAATAGTAACTAAACATAAAACATAATTAATAATTATATCTTTATGCTTATGATGTATAAGTTCGTGTAATATAATATGTTTAAACTTTTGATTATTATAATCAACCATTGGAAGTATAACAACCGGTTTAAAAATACCATATGACATAGGTGTAACTACACATTTACTAACATATAAACCAGCTTTAACATTAACAGTATGACATAAATACTCAAATATATAACTTTCTCTTTTTATTTTAGCCATTGTTTTTAATCTAAATATACCAATTAAACCAAAAATAAAACTCAAAACAACACCTATTATATAAATATAAAGCCAAAAATTATTGCTATACACAGAAACAAACAAATCATTTTCAGCACCATAATTACTAATATTAGTTAATACTTTATTTTGAACTGCACTGTTTATATTTGGACTATCTACTATAACAACATTAATACTGGGAACAAAGGGTATAAACATTAAAATAATAATCGGCAACCAAAAAACACAATTAAACTTTGCACTTAATTTATTCTCAAAAATATTTTTAAATAAAATACTAATAACAATAGCAATAGAAATAAATATATTTCCTATAAAAAAATGATATATAAACATACTATTTATCACCTAAAATTTTCTTAAGTTCATCTATTTCTGCTGATGAAAGCATATCATTTTCAATAAAATTCATAACCATTTTATTAACAGCACCGTTATAAAATTTATTTAAAAAAGACTTACTTTCATATTTTAAATAATCCTTTTTATTAACAACAGGAGAATATATATATATTCTACCATCTTTTTTATGACTAATTGCACCTTTTTTATCAAGCCTAGCTATAAGAGTATGAACTGTACGAACATTCCACTCCTTAGACTTTGTAATTTCTTCAACAATTTCATTTGTACTTATAGGATATTTATTCCATATTACTTTCATTACTTCATATTCTGCCTCAGAAATTTGTGGCAAATTATTCATAATAACACCACCTTATATTACATTTGTAATATATTATACAACTGAAAAAATATACTGTCAATATTCTTGTTTATATTTGTTATTAATTATTTTATTTACTATATCCTTTGCATCGGCACTAGTTATACTCTTACCTGTCTTATTATCAAGATGAACTGCAAAATATATTTTGCCATTTTCATTTTCATAAAAACCTGTATACCAAGCTGTATTATCTCTACCTGTACCAGTTTTACCATATACACCTTCTACATCACTTTTCATAACATCTTTTAATATATCTATATACTCTTGATTATAGTCGGTTTTTCCTTCAAAAATATCAGCAATAACATTCACCATTTCAACAGGAGATATTTCCAATGAAGACCCTAACCAAAAACCATTTGTATCTGGTGTATCATTCATACCACTTCCTTGCCATTGACTAACATCACAATTCCCATAATTTAATTCGTTTAAAGCTTTTTTCATATTATCTTGACCTATGCCATCATTAACCTGCCTAAAATACCATACACATGATGTCTGAAAAGCCTCTTTTAAATTAAGATTTTTGTTCCAAGTATCAAAATAATATTTGGAACCATTGTAATTCATAGTTGAACTTTCCGATGTAACAACATTGTTCTTTAAACCTTCAAGTACTGATATTATTTTAAATGTTGAGCAAGGTGAATATCTAGTGTTACATTGTTGTTCATTGTAAAAACTGTATTTCTTTTCATTATAATTATAAAACACAGCACAACCATTAATACCACTAAACTCGCTACTGTAATCAACACTTTCAGAATTAGGTTCTATGCCTTTTTCAGTACACCCAAAAAGTAAAAAAGCAAAAACTGAACACAATAAAATACTAATTAATTTTTTCATAAAATCACTCCTAAAATTTAATATTACAGCTGTAGTATACTATATATTACACTTGTAATATTGAATTGTCAAGTGTTTTTTTGCACAAAAAAACCTTTCAACATTTAGTCAAAAGGCATAAAAAAGATTACTTATTTTCTTTTCACGGCATTATAAGGACAAACCTCTGCACATTTTCCACAATGAAGACAATGTTCCTGTTTAATAACAAAAGGTATACGAGAAAAGTCAATACAATTTTGAGGACAACTATCACAGCAAACACTACAGCCAACACATTTATCTGTTATGAAATAACCATTTAAAAATATAATATCATTATCTACGGCAAAACTTTCACGATAAATTGGCTTTTGGCTCAAATCAAAATATTCACCAGTAAAGTCATATATTTCAAAAACTTCCAAAACATTTCTAGATTTTTCACTAGAATAAATTTCTGCCATATATGGATTCATTATAAATATTTTATCTAATTTATTGCTTCCAATATTTTTTACTTTTCCCTGCAAACTAATAGTAACAGAATTCATTGTGCTTTCACCCTTTAAACCAGTTAATGCAACAAATTTATTTTTCATTAAACGGTTATAAAAGGCTTTTCCGCGAGCTGTAAGGAAATACAGCTTATTATTTTCATAAAGCATAATATCAATAGCACAAGTAACTGGATTATTATTATCATCATTTGTTGCCATAATTACAGTATGAATATCTTTTTGCAAAGTTAAAAGTATTTCCTCAGCTCTCATAATTTCACCTCATTAATTACTTAATAACAACTGGTTCTTCTGTAAATGAATACTTAGTGCAAACAGCATCATCAATACGAAATACCTCAAAAATACCATCACCTAAAGTATATAAATTGCTAGGACCTGTTGGGTCATCTAACATAGCCTTTCTCGCCTCATCTCTGTCATCTCTTACAGCCTTACCAGTAACTCTAATCCAAGAACCATCGCCATTCATACCACATATTTCAACATTAGGATTAGCTATTAATTGAACATAGCAGTCCTTAGTATTGTTAGTACAAATATAAACTGCACCATCAATTTCAGTTACACTTGAAAAAGGGCGAACTCTCGGCTGGTCACCATTAACAGTTGCTACATAAAATACATTAGTCTTTTTAAGTTCTTCTACAATTTTGTTCATAATAATATCTCCTTTTGTTGTAATATTATTTGTTACAACAATATATTACCATACTATGGTTGTGATGTCAGTAGTTACAACTATTTTTTACAAAAAAAACGGCACATATTACTGTACCGATTTTTTATAATATTAACCTATAAACTCTTTGATAATGCTAGATGCCTCTTGAGGATTTCTATATATCCAAAAATGGTCACCATTTACAATTTTTAATTTGCCATTAGGAATAGTGTCAGCCATAGTCTTAGCGTGGCTTATTTTAATCATATCTTTGTTACCATTTACAACAAGAATTGGTGCTTTTATATACTTAAGAGTATTTTTTTTAAGAGCTGGTTCTTTAAGCATAAGAGAAAAATATTCTTTATTAAACTTATTTCTTGAATCAAAGAAAGCACCAGCCACACTGAAAAAATAACCAATGGCAATTAAAAGACCGGTAAAAGGCTTTAACCCCCAAAAATTATAATTGCCACCAACAAAAATAGCTTTTTTAACAATATCACTATTTTTTATAGCTGTAAGCATAGCAATATTTGCACCATCGCTAAACCCTACAATATTAACCTTACCAAGTTTAAGTTCTTCAATAACATTTACCAAATCTACAGCCATAGTGCCAAGAGATAGTTGATTTCCACCAAAATCAGACTTACCGTGACCTCTGCTGTCAATAGTAACTACCTTATACTTATCAGCAAGAAGTGGTACAATTTTTTTAAAATGCTGACCACTTTCGCCATTCCCGTGAAGAAGAACTAAAGGTTCTATGTTTTCTTCACCATAAATAGCATAATATATATTAGCACTGCCAGATTTAATATAACCTTCCATAAGTTCTCCTACATAAATACATTTAAAGAGCAATTTTCAGCTACTCTTGAATAAACATCTGTAATTAGCTTAATAAGCTTAGCTTCATTTGTAAAATAAATTCTAACATCTTTGTTTAACATAACTTTATAAAATTCTTGAGAAATATATTTTTCCTTGTTAAAATCCTCAATACCATTTAATCTTTCATTAGCATAGTTCAAATGTTTTATTTTAAGCTGTTTTATTTTTTCCATAATTTCAGCCTCGTTTTTAATTTTATCAAATGACTTGTGATAATCTTTATAAATCTGACTATTTTTAATTACATTAGCTATTTCATCAGCAAGACCTACAGCCTCATTTAAAACATCCATAATATGCCTCCAAGCAAAATATTATTTAACCTTATTTTTATTATAAATTATAGACAAACCCTTAAGCAGAAGTTTTTCATCATAAACATAATCACCCTTACATATTTCTGCAAAATTTTTACCTAAGCCACCAGTAATAACAACCTTACACTTTTGACCAAGTTCATTTTCTATTCTTTCAACACAGCCATCAATCATACCTGCAGTGCCAAAGACTACACCACTTTTCATACAATCGATAGTATTTTTACCAATAGCTTTTTTAGGCTTTTCAAAGCTAATAGCTGGCAACTGGGCAGTTCTTGATGAAAGAGCCTGTAAACTTATACCTACACCAGGCATAATACAACCACCTATATAATTACCCTTTGCATCAACAGTATCAATAGTTGTAGCCGTACCCATATCCACAATTAATATAGGTGGCTTGTACATAGTAAGAGCAGCTACAGCACTAACAATTCTATCACTACCAACAGTACCAGGGTCGTCCATAAGTATATTAAGACCTGTTTTAATTCCAGGTCCAACTACTAAAGGTTCGAGACCAATTACTTTTTTAACAGCCAATTTAATAACAGTAAGTACAGGTGGTACAACTGATGATATAATACCACCTTCAAACTTTCTTCTATCAACATTGTAAAGTTTAAGTACATTCATTATTTCAACACCATACTCATCCTCTGTTTTTATTCTGTTAGTAGAAAGTCTAGCCATAAAATCAACATTGCCATTAGTAATACAGCCAATTACAATATTTGTATTTCCAATATCTATTGCTAATATCATATTTATTTCCTCAACAATTAATTAAGTCTATTTTTAAATGCCGCCATTAATGAAGCACACACAGCAGATGCTATTATACCAGCAATAACAGCCTCTGGTACACCATTTATAACCATAACAGTTGCAACAGCCTTTAACACACCCTCAACAGTAATATTAGTTGCATTAGCATAAGGCTCAGCAAAGAACAAATAAGCCATACCCATTACTAAAACAGTATTTGTCATTGAACCAGCTACACCAGCTAAAAACATAGAAATACTCTTTTTCTTAGTAATATTAAATAAAGCCTTAAAAACAAAAAAGGCAACAACGCCAATTAATATTCTAGGCACAAAGGCAATAACAAGACTCCAACCATTACCAAAAGGTCTAAATGGTGTGAAAAGGAATGACAACACACTAGCACTTCTAAATGTTGCATTTATAAAACTTGTCAGACCAAATACAAAACCACAAAAAGCACCTTTTTTCCAGCCTAAAACTATGCCTGCAATAATAACTGGAATGTGAACAGTAGTTGCATTCATAAAACCAAGTGGAATATAACCTAAGGGCGTAATTGATAATACTACAATAATAGCCATAAAAAGTGCCATTTCCACCAAACTACGAGTTTTTTCTCTCTGTTGTGTCATAATAAATCCTCCTTGCTGCTGTTCCTAAAATATTAAAAGTAGAGAAGCTTTTAACATAAAATCGGATACAACGCATAAAATATTTAATTCTTTATAATTATATATTAAATCTTGTTAAAATGCAAATATAAAATGAATTAACTTATTTCTTAACTTATTTCTTGACATAAATATAATATTAATATAAACTACTTATGTAAAAGATTAACAAAGAGGTGGCATAAATGAAACAAAAAAACAACAAAACTAACAATAACACAAAAAACAAGAGCCTTATTATTATATTAACATTGTTAATAGTAATTGTTGCTGAAATATTTGTATTTAACTTTAGGTTTTTTACAACTATGGGCTATGAGCCTATAAATTTAGAAAATTGTATGTTAGATGGAAATATAAATGTTTTGGAGGATTCCCATTTTAAATTTACCGAAGATAACGGCACAATTAGATTTTATAACATTAATAAAGAAATAAAAAATGTTTACATAGATGCCCAAAACACTTTTATAAGTAATGGTACAGATTACAATTCTATTAAAGAGAACAAAAAAAACACTCTATTAAAAGTCAAAGTAAATGCTGATGATTACGGCAACAGCAATGGTATAAATATGCCAGAAAGAAGTATTGTATCTACCATTGAAAAAACTAAATATATTCCTCTTAATTTAAAAGGTGAAACTAAAAATATGAGTATTGAATTTAGAGGTGTTAAAAATAAGGAATTAGTTATTAATTCTATTACACTAAACAAAAGTGTTCCTTTTCACTTTAGCTTAATAAGGGTAATCGTAATACTTGTCGCTGTAGGTATTTTATATATAATAAGACCAAAATCAAAATTTTATAACTATCAATTAAATATAAAAAGCAGTAAGCAAAGAATTCTTATACCTGTTTTAATTGCTTTGCAAATAGCAGTAATGATGACAGCCGGTCATATAAATCCAATGTATGTTTACAACACAGTTAGCTGGCAAAACCAGTACAACGAATTGGCTGATGCTATAATTGACGGTCATTACTACATCAATGCTGATGTTGACCCAAAGTTATCAGAACTTGAAAACCCTTATGACCCGGCAGCTAGAGAAAGTGTTGATGCGTCAGTTAATTGGGACCACGCTTATTACGAAGGCAAATATTATGTATACTTTGGCATAGTGCCTGCCCTTATATTCAATATACCTGCTAAGATATTTGCTGACACAGATATTAGTCCTTTTGCCTGCATAATGACAATAATTCCTATATTTGTAATAATGAGTTATTTGCTCATATATGCTCTAGCAATGAAATTTAAGTCTGATAAAAAGTCAATACCATTACTTATATATCTTATTGCCACAACAATATTTACAAATGGTATAGGCACAGCATTTTTAATGGTTTGGCCTGATATGTATTCATTGCCAATATTTACAGGACTTACATTTGCAATAAGCGGCCTTTTCTGTTGGTTGACTGCCTTTAAAGAGAACAATAACGATTACACATTAAACAAGCCAAAGCTATTAATAGGCTCAATATGTATGGCACTTATTGCAGGCTGTAGACCACAACTTCTTTTAGTTATATTTACAGCTATTCCTATATTTTGGAATACTGTATTTAAAGATAGAAAACTATTTTCAAAGTCAAGCATTGCCAATACATTGCTTTTTGTAGTACCAATAGCTGTATTTGCACTTTTTATGTTCCATTACAACTATGCAAGATTTGGTTCTCCAACTGATTTTGGTGCAACTTATAATCTTACTACAAACGACTTAACATCAAGAGGTATTTGTTTAGGAAGAATACCACAAGGTATATTCCTCTACATTTTACAGCCGTTAAATATTAAAGGTATATTCCCATACATTATTAGTACAGCAACAGATTCAAACTTTATGGGTTCAAACTATATAGAAAGTATGTATGGTGGTTTATTATTCCTTCAACCAATTGTTTGGCTTATTTTATTTATACCAAAGGTAAAAGCTACTTTAAAGGAGCACAAAATATTTAGTGTTACTATTCTTTTTGCAGTATTTGGTTTATTAATTGCCGTAGCTGACGGATTAATGGGTGGTATTTTACCAAGATATTCTCTTGACTTTATTTGGTTGTTCTCTCTTTCTGCCATAGTTACATTATTTGCTCTCTATACCAAGTATAGTGAAAAGAGTTATAACAAATTATTAAATTATGCTATGCCAATTTGCTTTACATACACTATAATCATTGCATTTTTAATCACTATAGGTGTTACAGCATACGGTCCTGTAGATAATAATCCAGAAATATATTGGAAAATAGCTACAGCAATACAATTCTGGTTATAGTAAAAAATATGGTCTTTTCTTTTTAATTGAATTATGTTATAATTAAAATAATATTGTAAAAAGAGGGATATATATGAAAGAACTTTTTCAGCTTGCACTGAAGCTGGACTTTAACAGTATTTTCTTTAAACCTACTGAAAATGGTTTAATCAAATTTTTTCGCTACGCATTTGTTGGTGGCATAGCATTTGTTGTTGATTATATGCTTTTTGTTATAGTCAGCCTTATTTTGCCTGATACAAAATTAAGTGTTGTATTAGCTACAACAGCTGGTTTTATAATGGGACTTATAACAAATTTCATTCTTTCCAAAAAATTTGTTTTTACAGAAGAAGCTGTTGTAAAAAACACTACAGCAGAATTTACAGCCTACACTATTATTGGTATAATCGGCTATTTCTTAAACATATTGTTAATGATGCTATTTATAAAAATAATCAATAAATACGCTGCTAAAATAATTGTATCTGCTATTGTACTTGTTTACAATTATTTAGCAAGAAAAATATTACTTTACAAATAAACAGGAGGAAGTCTAAAAATGAAAAATGTTATTATTATAGGTGCAGGTCCTGCTGGACTTACAGCAGCCTATGAGCTTTTAAAAAAGGATAAGGATGCAAAGGTCACTATATTAGAAGAAAGTGATGCTATAGGTGGTATATCAAGAACCGTTCGCTACAAAGGCAACAGAATGGATATTGGTGGTCACAGATTTTTCTCAAAAGACGAAAATGTTATGAAATGGTGGACAGACCTTGTTCCTATGCAGGGTTCTCCTTCTTATGATGACAAAAAACTTGGTAGAGAAAAAGCTCTTACACCTGGTGGTCCTGACCCTGAAAAAGAAGATAGAGTTATGCTTAAAAGACACAGAGTTTCAAGAATATACTATCTTAAAAAGTTTTTTGACTACCCTGTTACATTAAAAATGCAGACACTTGTTAATATGGGATTTTTCAGAACATTAAAGGCTGGCTTTAGTTATATTAAAGCTATGTTATTTAAGAAAAAAGAAGATTGCCTTGAAAATTTCTATATTAACCGTTTTGGTAGAGTTCTCTACTCAATGTTCTTTGAAGGTTATACAGAAAAGTT
>UMFG01018191.1_pt1 | contig 9723 bp, 7 predicted proteins | sample 1964961 | NCBI WGS metagenome assembly UMFG01 (sample SAMEA4836041, study PRJEB28245) | human gut metagenome | biome: gut microbiome; material: fecal sample | place: Denmark | collected 2008
TCCATGAGCACGCTGATGGGCTCGAAGCTCGCCACCCAGAAGATGCGCGCCATCGCGAGCTCGACGACAGCCGGCACGTCCGTGAAGAGTCCGAGCATCGTGCGTCCGAAGACGAGCACGAGCGCCACCATCAGGACGGTGGCGACCATGTTGAGGCCCGTGGCGACGTAGGTCGCGCGCTTGCAGCGCTCGAGGTTCTTCGCGCCGTAGTTCTGGCTCACGAAGGTCGTGGCGGCCAGACCGAAGGCGTTGATGAAGCAGTAGATGTTGATCTCGATCGTGAAGGCCGCGACCGAACCCGCCATGGCGTCCGCGCCGAGACTGTTGATGGCGGACTGGATGACGAGGTTCGAGATCGAGAAGACCGCGCCCTGAAGGCCCGCGGGCCAGCCGATCCTCACCATCGGGCGCAGCGCCGTCATGTCGATCCGGAACACCTCGCGCGGCTCAATGTGAAGCGGGCCATCGGCCGTTATGAGGCTGAAGAAGAGGAGCGAGGCGGCGAGCGCGTTGGCGAGGACGGTCGCGAGCGCAACACCCGCCGTTCCCATGCCGAAGACGAGCACGAAGAAGAGATTGCCCGCAATGTTGACGAGGGTCGCCGCCACCAGCGCCCAGAGCGGCGTCTGCGTGTCGCCCTGGCTTCGCATCACAGCGGCGAGGAAGTTGTAGATCGCAATGAAGGGCATGCCGAGAAGATAGACGCGCAGATAGGTGAGCGCATCGTCTCTCACGGCCTCGGGCACCGACAGCCAGTCCATGGCGGGCCCCGCGAAGCACTCGCCGACGATCGCCGTGCCTATGCCGAAGATCACCGCCGTGGCGAGCGCCGTGTGCACGGCCCTGTTCGCCCGCTCGGGCTCCTTCATGCCGAGCAGCCTCGCCACCACGACGTTGGCGCCGAGCGCAAGACCCATGCAGAACGCAATGATGAGGCCGATGACGGGCACGTTGTTGCCCACGCCCGCCATCGACTCGTTCGAGACGAAGCGCCCGAGCACCGCAACGTCGGCAGCGTTGAAGAGCTGCTGGAGCATGCCTGTGAAGGCGAGGGGCAGGGCGAAGACGATCATCTTGTCCCAGATCGATCCGTTGAGCATGTCGATCTTCTTGTTCTTGCGGCGCATATCCTTGCGTTGTCCTTTGGCTGGCTGTTGTTCTGCCGTCGGGTCCGGCACTTTCGTTCTTCCGTTCATTCTACCGCCCCCCTCCCGCCCTTCCAAGAGTCCCGAAACGAGCGCGGAGCAGTCTTTTGAGCGACCTCACCCGCGCTTGGCGCGTCGGCCCTTCGCGGCGAGGCGATAGCGCTGCCTCGGGTTCTGGCGCGCCTCGGTGGGCTCGATGACGCCCGCCTCCACAAGACGCTTCACGCGCTTGGCGGCCGTCTGGCGGGAGACGCCCGCAAGGAGCGTGATCTCCTTGACCGAAAGACTGCCCGCCTCCGCGAGCCTCTCCCTGAGAATCGTCTCGAAGTCGGCCTGATCCGCACCCGCCAAAGGCGCTGCGGACTCGTCCGGAGCCTCCGCCCTCACCTCTTCTCTTATGTCGGCTTTTTCCTCCTCGGCCGCCTTTGCGAAGATGACCGTGAAGGCGGCGGGCGTGGTTTCGACGCGCACGGCGAGGCCGTCGGCCCCGCAGCCGAGGATCGCGGCAAACCCGAAGCCCGTGCCTTCGGCGGCGAGGCCGCCTGCGAGCGGCGTGAGGGAAAGCATGCGCGCGAGCCTTTCGTTTCGGCTCGCCCTGAGGCCCGCGTCCGAGGCGAGCGCCTCGGGCGCCATGCCGAAGAGTCCGCCCGGGCTCCTGATGTCGACGGCGTCCTCGAAGACGCGCACCCGCACGGGCATGCCTCGTCCTTCAGGCGAATAATCCCTGTGCTCAAGGGCGTTGACGAGCGCGGCGCGAAGGGCTCGGGCGAAGGCCCCATCCGTCGTTTCCGCGGCGGGCGCCCACGACGCCATGACGATCCTCTCCGCCTCCGCGGCCATTCCGGCGGCGGGGCCGGGCACGGGCTTCATGAAGAGCACTCTGCGGCCCTCGTCCGCGCCGTCGCCCCTCGGTCCCTCGAGGACCGACACCTCGAGCACGAGCCTCGGAAAATGCTTCTGCGGGAAGATCGAGCCGGCGACAAGGCCGCCGAGCGTCGGGCAGATCCTGCCGTCGACGCGGGTGAGGACGCCGAGCTGCATCAGGGCCGTCTCGTCGGAGAGTCTCGCGAAGACGTTCGGATGACGCTCCCTCGCAAAGCCGAGCATCGCGGCGATCCGCTCGGCCTCGAGCTCGTCGGGATTCGCGTGCTCGACGGGCTCAATGTCAAAGAGCGGCGGACAGCGCTCCTCCATCATGCGGTAGCGCTCATAGGCGGTCAGAGGCCTGGTGCCCTCGTCAGTTCTCAGAAAGGCGCCCGCACGGCCCGCGCCCTGCACGCGGGCGGGCCTGCGCCTGCGGTCGACCTCATGCACGCGCAGCCAGGCGACGGGCCGTCCGTCAACGGACGCAATCCCCGCCTCCGCGCGCACCTCAGGCTCCACCGCCCCGAGCGCCCCGCGAAGGGCCTCGACCGCCGCCTCGGCATCGAACCCCACCGCAGACCGCCATCCGTCCTCAGGATCGGGGCCGATCAGAATCCATCCGCCCGCCGTGTTCGCAAGGGCCGAAACCGTCGCTGCAAGACTCTCGTCGGGCGCCTTAAGCACCTCGACGCTCCTGCGCAGATTCGCGCCCCTCATGAGACGCGCCAGCACGCCGCCCGCGTCCTCATTCCCGACTTCAGACATGCCGTCCTCCCGACTTGACAAATCAACTGTAAACCCTTCCGCCGGGGTGCACTCCGTCCGCTCGCGCAGCCCCGTCGCGCAACCGGAAATGGCCCCGCAACAGCTCAAACTGTAAACCTGCGGTACCGGAACTGTCAACCCCGCCCGCTGACAGTAACGCATACTTTAAACTACAGATCAGACATATTTTACCTTTACACTTGCCGACCCTCTTCCTCCGGCCGGCTCACGGAAAAGCATCCCGGTCATTTCCACTCACGACTGTAAACCACGCCCAACCACCTTTCAACCCTTTACAGTTGCAATCCCTCCGTCACTCGAAAATGCATCGTCATGCAACAACTGAAGCTTCAGCTCGACGGGTTCCGAAGCGCTTGTCTTCAGAGCCTGCGAGCCCGCCGTCTCGCCCCGAAGGACGGGCTGAACGCTGGTCGCAGATACTTTGCGAGCTGATTTTCATCGAGCGGCCTCGGCGCATTTTGAGGTCCTCTTTGGCGCAAAGACCGTACGTCCCCTTGAAGTGGCCTTCAAAATGCACCATGCCGCAACGGACGTTCTGATCCTCGAACCGATCCTTCGGGTATGGGCTGCACGAGGTTCCATCATCCCGGATACCTCAGGCGCGCCCGCGTACTCGGAGCCGCGGACGTCGTCGAGCGCTTCATCGTGAAGCAGTCCTGAAAACAATTCGGGCGCCCGCAGCATCTGCCGCAGGCGCCCGAATTGTTCTTGCCCGTCCCTCGACGGCGCCCTTTCCGGGCTTAGCCGCAGACCCAGAGGGCCGTGCGGTAGACGACGAAGGAGAAGGCGTAAGCGAGGAGCGTGTAGGCCACCCACAGGACGGCCGGCGCCTTCCAGGTGCCCATCTCGCGCTTGATGGCGGCGAGCGTCGCGAAGCACGACGGGCTGAAAACGAAGAAGGCGAGGAAGGAGAGGCCCATCGGGATCGTCCAGCTGTGCTGCAGGATCGGCACGAGGGCGTCCTCCGCGTCGCTCGCGGTCGCGTAGAGCGTGCCGAGCACCGAGACGGCCACCTCGCGCGCGCCCATGGCGGGAACGAGCGAGATGCACATCTGCCAGTTGAAGCCGATCGGCGCAAAGAGGGGCTCCAACGCGCGGCCGAGCATGCCCGCGAAGCTGTAGTTGATCGCGGGATCGGTCGCGCCGGCGGGCGCGCCCGGGAAGGTCGTCAGCACCCAGAGGAAGACCGTGAGCGCCAGAATGATCGTGCCCACCTTCTGCAGATAGATGCAGGCGCGCTGCCAGAGGCCGTGCGCGAGCGCGTCGATGCGCGGCAGGTGGTAGCTCGGCAGCTCGAGCATCAGCGTGCGGTTCTCGCCCTTGCCCGTCGTGTGCTTGAGGATCCAGGCGACGACGAGCGCGCCCACCATGCCGAGACAGTAGAGCGCGAAGAGCACGAGGCCCTGCAGGCCCACGCCCCAGACGGAGACGTCGGGCACGAAGGCCGCGATCATCACGGCGTAGACGGGCAGCCTCGCGCCGCAGGTGAGCAGCGGCGCAATGGCGATCGTCGCCCAGCGGTCGCGCTGGTTGCCGACGATGCGAGCCGCCATGATGGCGGGCACCGCGCAGGCGTAGCCCGAGAGAAGCGGCAGGAAGGAGCGGCCCGAAAGGCCCACCGAGCCCATCGTGCGGTCAAGCAGGAACGCCGCTCGCGGCAGGTAGCCCGACTCCTCCATCAGCAGGATGAAGAAGAAGAGGATCAGGATCTGCGGCAGGAACACCACCACGCCGCCCACGCCGCCGATGACGGCGTCGACGAGCAGGTCCTTCACGAACCCGTCGGGCAGGTGCTCGGCGCACAGCTCCCCGAGCATGTTGAAGCCCTCCTCGATCCACTCCATCGGATAGGCGGACCAGGCGAACACCGCCTGGAAGACGAAGAAGAGGATGATCATCAGGATCGTCACGCCGAGCCAAGGATTGAGCACGACGCGGTCGATGCGGTCGGAAAATTCGTCGGGGAAGATCTTGTCAAGCCCGAGCTTGCGCAGGATCCTGTTGAGGCGCGCAAGGTCGTCCTCCTCGGTCGCCTCGGGCACCCAGGACGACCAGGCGGATGGGTCGGAGAGAAGCTCGGTGAGCCTGTCGATGCCCTGCTTGCGCACGGCGATCGTCTCGACCACGGGCACGCCGAGCTCGCGCGAGAGGTCCTCGGCCTTGAGCTCGATCCCGCGGCGGCGCGCGAGGTCCATCATGTTGACCGCCACCACGGCGGGGAGCTTCAGGCGCTGCGCGGCCATGACGAGCTTGAGGCCGCGCCTCAGGTTCGTCGCGTCAAGCACGCAGACGACGAGGTCGGGCCTGCGCTCGCCGCGCGCGACGCCCTTGAGGACGTCGACCGTCACCTTCTCGTCGGGCGAGCGCGGATGAAAGGAATAGGTGCCCGGAAGGTCGAGCACGCGGATCTTCTCGGGCGCGCCGATGAGTTGGCCCTCGACGCGCTCGACGGTCACGCCCGCATAGTTGGCGACCTTCTGCTTCGAACCCGTCAGAATGTTGAAGAGCGACGTCTTGCCGGCATTCGGATTGCCGAGCATCGCGATGAGCGGCCCGGACGGATAGATGTCAACGGTGGAGACGGCCATCAGTCGCGCCTCCTCACCTCGATGCAGCGGGCCTCGACCAGCCTCAGCGCAAACGTCGAGACGCCGATGCGGACCGCGATCGGATCGCCGCCCAGAGCGGCCTTCTGCAACACCACGCACGGTTCGCCCGCGGTGAAGCCGATTTCCTCAAGCCAGATCTCCCAGTCTTCGGGAGCGCCTTCGGCATGGACGCCGACCACCTCGAGCTCGTTTCCGATGGCGGCCTTGTCCAGAGTAAATGTTTCGGACATTTTTAATTATTGAATGGGATTCTGTCTTCTTTCAGCCGTCCCTGCGGGCTCGCTAGGGGATCGACGAGTCCTGCAGAAAAAACGGAACTGAGAAGGAAAATGATTCTCTTTTAGATGAGTGACATTTTACCCTTTTGGCAGGCGATCGGCTAAAGGCAACAAAAAATATTCTCATCCAAATGCATGCGACGAACGCACGGTTTTGAGCCGTCCTCACGCATTACTGCGCGAACGGAATCCAACTGCATGCATTGTCGTTCTTCATGCCTTATTTTCAGAGAACGGCCTTCTCACGTCTCAGGAAGAGAAGAATGTCGCGAAATCGGGAAAAAGGTCAATCGCGGCCGGCAGGAAGAATCCTGAGGCAGAGCGCGCTGCAGACGGCAACGCTGGCGCCGGCGAGGAGCAGCGTGTCGAGCGAGAAATACATCATCAGATGCGGGAAGCAGAAGGCCGAAACGGAGGCCCCCACCCGGCCGACTGCAAAGATCGATCCGACGGCGCTCGCACGCAGAGGTGCGGGGAAGAGCTTGTTGGGATAAAGGTTGTCGAGCGTCGTCTGAAACCCGTAGCTGAAGGCGTACGCCCCGAAGAACAGGCTCAGGAGCATGGGCGAGGACTTTCCACACCCGCGAGCGACGCGGCCATGACGACGGCGGTCACAACCAGCACCTTCGCAGGGTTGATCGTGCGCTTCAGAAGCGTCATCGGAAGGATGCCGATCATGAAGAGCGTGTAGATGAGCGCAACGCGCCCGGTCTGGTCGGCCGATCCCGTCACGTCCGAGAGAATGATCGGGCTGTAGAACAGGATGACCGTGACGGGAATCGTCTGGCAAAGCCAGAATGCGCAGCAGAAGAGCCACTCTCGAGGCTGCGCGCGGAGCACGGCGAGAAGCCCCGCTCTCGGCCTGCTGCAGTTTTTTTATGTGGCCTGCCCCTGCGCACCGCTCTTTGCGACTCGACTACAATAGTCCGACCTCTACTCTTTTCGACAGCACCTCCCATGAGCAGTGAAAAAGCCATTCGAACCCGCGCCTCCATCATCGCCGCCGCACGCAGCATCATTCTCAAGGAAGGCATCGGCGCGCTCACCATGGATCGCGCTGCTCAGGAAGCCGGCATGAGCAAGGGCGCCTGCATGTACCACTTCAAGACGAAGCGCGCGCTTCACGCCGCGCTCATCGAAGACTATGCCGCCCACCTTGAAAGCCAGATGAAGCGCCACGAAGGTCTCTTCGAAGGCCGTCCCGACGAAACGCTCGTGCCGGGCTTCGTCGAATGGTTCAAGACCTTCGACGCCGACACGCGCGACTGGGCCGATGTCGGCGTCGCTCTGCTGTCCAACTTCTTTCACGACGAAGAACTCATGAAGCCCGTGCACGACTGGTACCAGAGACTCTGGGGCCGAATCCTCGCCCTTCCGGAAGAGGAGCGCGTGCCGCGCTTCGTGGCCATCATGGCGCTCGAAGGCTTCTTCTACACAAAGAAATTCGGCGTCAATCCGCCCTTTGCCGAGCTCAACATGCAGGCCTACGGCTTCATCAATGAAAAGCTCGTCGGACACGACGTTCCGAGCAAAAAACAGCGCAGCGCCTGACAACACTCCGTCCATCCGACAAATACTTGCGGCAATCTCAGAATCGCTTGAATCGGCCAAAGCTGTTGATTCACGGCTGCGTACCGCCGCGCCCGATCATGTCCGCCGCCATGCGGCAGAACGCTCGTGCCGCCAGACTCTGATACACGTGCTCATTCCAAGCGATGACCACCGTCTGCACGGGCAGCACGTCCTCAAGAGAGGCAAAACGGCAACGCCGGTGCAGTTCGTGCTGCCTAATGAGATGCTCCTGGCAGACAGTCCAACAAAGTCCTTCCGCCACAAACGGAAGCCTGAGTCCCGGCTTTAATGCCATCATCGGCATTGCGTGCACGGGAATGCCGAGCGCCCGGCTCAGTATCTCCTTTCTTTCCTGATGATTGCTGGGACAAAGAAACGGCAGTCCTGCAATCGGCATCAGATCGACTGAGGTTGCCTTTGGATAAACGCCTTCGCCATTGAATGGCACGCCGACGCTCGCATATTCCGGCGCATCGGGCACTGCCATCAGATATCGCTCCTCAACAAGCGGATAGGCGTTGAGATCAGCCGTCATGAGCCGTTGAAAAAGCACGCCGACATCGGCTCGCCCGGATGCAAGCGCATCAGGAACGTCCTCCAGCAAGAGATCCAATGTCAGGTCAAGCTCAACTTTCGGGTATGCACGTGCAAACGCAGCCGCGACCGGCATCAGCATGCTGATCGAGCGCTCGGAACTGCATGCAATCCGCACGCGTCCGGTGCGCAGCTCCTTGAAGTCGGCGCACTGCTGAAGCGTCTCCACCTCGATAAGCGCCATGCGGCGGAGGCTGTCGAAGACGACCTCGCCCAAAGGCGTCAGGCGAAGGGGCGAGGCATGGCGGTCCACGATCATGGCGCCGTATTTTTCCTCAAGACGCCGCAGGCTCTGCGAAACATGGGGCTGCGTCACGCCGAGCCGCTCTGCCGCTCTGCGAAAGCTCCTCTCCTCCACCAAGGCCTCCAGAAGGCCGAAAGCTCTTTGAGTCATGCTGCCACCAATAACAACTTAGTGATTGTTCATAAAACTTTGATTATTGGATTGTAATACATCGAGATTTATAGAATGCATTTCACGCCTTCTCGAAAGATCGTGACCGGATCTTAAGACAGGCAACATTCAAAGGAGAAACACAATGCACAAGATCGCTCACATGACCGCCGCCGTCCTCGCAGCGACGGCCTGCTCCGCTCAAGCGGCCGACGTCATCGAACTCTGGCCCGAAGGCGCTCCCAACAAGAGCACCATCACGGCCGCCGAGGAAACGAACGCCCAGGGCTCCATCTTCAACGTCACGCGCGCCCGCCTCGAAGTCTCGGCTCCGGCCAATCCCAACGGCAAGGCCGTCATCGTCATCCCGGGCGGCGGCTACGGCAATCTGTCGATGAGCACCATTGAAAAGAGCTTCGTTCCGTTCTTCCATTCCCAGGGCTTCACGACGTTCGCGCTCAAGTATCGGCTTCCGAAGGGCAACCCGGAAGTGCCGCTCGCAGATGCCAACAAGGCCGTTGAAACCGTTCGCTCTCTCTTCGGCAAGTACAACCTGCACACCGTCGGCGTGATGGGCGCGAGCGCCGGCGGCCACCTGGCCGCCATGTCGAGCGTCTCCTGCAAGGGCGCCGCCTGCCCAGACTTTTCGGTTCTCGTCTATCCGAACATCACGATGATGCAGGAGGAATCCCAGCCAAAGAGCTCCTGCCGCAACAATCTCATCGGGCCCGCCCGCTCCGTGAAGTACGATACGACGTTCTCGGCGTACAAGCATGTTTCGCTTACGACGCCGCCCGCCTTCCTCGCCGTGTCCGCCGGCGATGAGTATGCCGGCAGCCTCGGCTCCATGCTCTACGCCCGCGCCATGATCGAAAACGCCCGCCCCGTCACGCTTCACGTTTACGAATCGGGCAACCACGGCTGGGGCGCCGAATCCTCCGCCGACTTCCCGGACGGCGACAACTTCCGCACCGATCTCTCCATGTGGCTGAAGAAGATCAAGTAACAAGCTGCGCACAACCCATTGCGGGCGAGCCGGACCAGAATGCCCGCCCGCAATGTCATCAGACCAACAAAAGCTGTTTTGCTAGAAGGAGAACAGCCATGCTTTTCCAACGCACTCCTCTCGTCATGGCGCTCGTCCTCGCGGGCGCCTGCTCCGTGGCCACGGCCGCTCAGGCCGATGTCGTCCGTGTTGAATCCGGCGACCTCACGGGCTTCGTGAAAACCATCCCGGGCACGAACGTCCGAGTGGACGTCTTCCTCGGCGTGCCCTACGCGGCCGCCCCGGTCGGCCAGAACCGCTGGGCTTCGGCCAAGCCCGCCGCCGCCTGGCGGGGCATCCGCCAGGCCGACACCGCCCCGCAGCCCTGCAAGCAGAAGGGCCAGGGTAGCGAAGACTGCCTCTACGTGAATATCTACAGACCCGCCGGCACCGCGGCCGGCGCCAATCTTCCAGTGGCCGTCTACGCACACGGCGG